>Ga0209677_100845_pt1 | contig 15183 bp, 18 predicted proteins | sample AraplaCvi_mCL_r2_2_FD_184285 | JGI IMG/M metagenome (GOLD analysis project Ga0209677, IMG submission 184285) | Arabidopsis root microbial communities from North Carolina, USA - plate scrape CL_Cvi_mCL_r2 (SPAdes) (version 2) | ecosystem: Host-associated > Plants > Roots > Endosphere | place: USA... | reverse complement strand
CATATTGCCAGGAACCGAGAACGGTGGCGATCGAGGCGGCCGCATGCATGGCGATGGCGCCGTTGCGCTGGCGCGTGAAACCGTAACCGAGACGGAAATAGGTTTTCTTCGTCGTCCCCACCAGCTTTGCGAAGGCCTCGATCTCATCCACCGAAAGGCCTGTAATGCCAGCTGCCCAGGCCGGGGTCTTCGACTTCAGATGTTCTTCGAGGCCTGCCGGATCATCGGCATATCTGGCCATGTAGGCGCGGTCGGCATAGCCATCGCGGAAGGCGACGTGCATGACGGCGCAGGCGAGCGCCGCATCCGTGCCGGGTTTGACGATCAGCGCCAGATCGGCCTGCTTCATCGTCGGATTGTCATAGATATCGACGACGACGATCTTGGCGCCGCGCTCCTTGCGGGATTTGACCGCGTGGGTCATCACATTGACCTGCGTCGCGACCGCATTCGTGCCCCAGATGACGACGCAGTCGGTGCGGCCCATCTCCCGCGGATCGGGGCCGCGCAGCACGCCCGTCGCCATGGTGAAACCGGTCCAGGCCGGATTGGTGCAGATCGAGGAAAAGAAGCCGGAATAACGTTTCGCATGGCGAAGGCGATCGATGGAATCGCGTTGGACCCAGCCCATGGTGCCGGCATAAAAATAAGGCCAGATCGCCTCGCTGCCGTCCTTGGCTTCGGCCTTGACGAAAGCCTCGGCGATCTCGTCCAGCGCGTCATCCCAGGAAATCTCCTGCCAACACCCCTCGCCCTTCGCGCCGGCGCGGCGCAGCGGCTTCATCAGACGATCGGGATGATAGAGGCGCTCGGCATAGCGGGCGACCTTGGCGCAGATGACGCCGGCCGTGTAGGAATGATCATTGGCGCCGCGGACGCGGCCGATCCGGCCGTCGTCCGTCAGATCGATCTCCAGCGCGCAGGTTGACGGACAGTCATGCGGACAGGCCGTGTGACCAATGCGGGATTTGGCTTGAATAGGGGTCGCAATGTTCATGATGTTTCTATATTTCAAGCGATGACCGGCCACTAGGGATAATCCGGCCCATCGCAACAATTCATGCGGACTTCACCGACAATGAACTATCGGCATATCTATCACGCGGGCAACTTCGCCGATGTGCTCAAGCACGCGGTGCTCGCCCGCCTCGTCCGCTACATGCAGAACAAGGACAAAGCGTTCCGTGTTCTGGACACCCATGCCGGCATCGGGCTCTACGATCTCTCTTTGGAGGAAGCGCAGAAGACCGGGGAATGGCAGGATGGTATCGGCCGGCTGCTCGCAGCGGAACTCGTGCCGCAGGTCGCCGATCTGCTGGAGCCCTATCTGACCGCCGTTCGCGAGCTCAATCCCGAAGGCGGCCTGCAATTCTATCCCGGTTCGCCGAAGCTCGCCCGCATGCTGTTCCGCCCGCAGGACCGGCTATCAGCCATGGAGCTGCACCCCGAGGACTTCCAGCGGCTGCACCGGCTGTTCGAAGGCGACCACCATGCGCGCATCACCGAGCTTGACGGCTGGCTGGCGCTCGGCGCGCATCTGCCGCCGAAAGAAAAGCGCGGGATCGTGCTGGTCGACCCGCCCTTCGAGGAAGACGGCGAATATGAGCGGCTGGTCAGCGGCCTGGCGAGAGCCTGGCACCGCTTTCCGGGCGGCACCTATTGCCTCTGGTATCCGATCAAGAAGGACGCGCCGATCAAGCAGTTTCACGAAGCACTGCAGGCATTGGAGGTGCCGAAGATGCTCTGCGCGGAGTTGACGGTCAAAAGCGACCGCGGCTTCGCCGGGCTTACCGGCTCCGGCCTCATCATCGTCAATCCGCCCTTCACGTTGAAGGACGAGTTGCATGCGCTGTTGCCGGCGCTGAAGGATCTGCTGGCGCAGGACCGTTTCGCCTCGCAACGCGCCTTCTGGCTGCGCGGCGAACATTGAATTTCCTCCCGCCCATCCCACAGGTGATCCCATGAGACTTCTCTGCTCGTCCACCTCCCCCTTTTCCAGCAAGGTGCGCATGGCGGCCCGCCATCTCGGCATCAAACTCGAGGAGATCCGTGTCGATACCAATGCCGGGCCGGCGCTGCTCGTCGACAACAATCCGCTCGGCAAGATCCCGACATTGCTGACCGACGATGGCGAAGCGATTTTCGACAGCCGCGCCATAATGCATTACTTCGACCGGCAGGAGGGTGGCCTTTATCCTTCCAAGAAGGGTAAGCGCACCGAAGCCGAAGTTCTGGAAGCGCTGTGCGACGGCACCATGGAGTGCCTTCTGTCGATCGTTTACGAGCGGCGCCTCCGCGAACCCGAAAAGCAGCACCAGCCTTGGATCGACCGGCAGTGGACCAAGGCAAGCCGGTCCCTCACCCACCTGGATGCAGAGCCACCGAAGATCGGCAAGAAGCTGCATGCGGGACATTTCGCGCTTGCCGCCCTTATCGGCTATCTGCAGCTCCGCTTCGAAGGCCAATGGGAGGCGGACCATGCGGAGCTTATCAACTGGGCGAGCAAGTTCGAGAAGCATTTCCCCGACTATCCGGCGATGAAACCGCAGGCCTGACGCTGTCTCGCTTAGCTCCGGTATACATCGCCGTTCCTCACGAAATCGGCAAAGGCGCGCAAGGCCGTCGGTAATTGCCGACGGCTCGGATAATAGAGGAAGAAGCCGGAATAGTAGGGGCACCAGTCCTCCAGCATGCGGATCATCCGGCCATCCTACCTTTCTCTCCTGCAAGCGAATTCCACGCTGCCAACCGACAAAGGAGAAAGTCATGGGTGCTTGGTTCATCACAGGTGCACCGCGCGGCTTCGGCGCTCTCATCACCCAGGAACCCCTCACCCGCATAAATATTCAGAAGCATGAAATAGAAAAAGCCGGGGCAAGAGCCCCGGCTTTTTCTTCATTCCATACCGTCAAGTGATTAGAACTTCACGCCGATACCGACCTTGACGCTCTGCTCGTCGAAGCCGCGCGAGAAGCTGCCGGAGTCGAGGTTGAAGGTCTTCTTGCCGTAGTCGGTGTAACGGTACTCAAGGCGAGCCGTGATGTTGCTGGTGATGAAGGTTTCAGCACCTGCACCGACCGTGTAACCAACAGCCGTCTTGCTTTCAGACGAGGTATCGTCCGAGAGCTTGTTCTGGCCGAGCGCCAGACCAGCCGTGCCATACAGCATGAACGGGTTGAAATCGTAACCGAGACGGCCGCGAACCGAGCCATTGACGCCGTTCTTGGCAGTCAGGCCATTGCGGGACGTCTCCGAGTCGGCGTAACCGAGGTCACCTTCGACACCGTATACGATCTGTCCCTGCTGCCAGTTGTAGCCGGTGAAGGCACCACCGCCGAAGGCGTAGGTGTTGCCGGTGCGGTTGAAGTGACCCTTGTTCCAGTCGCCTTCGCCACCGATGTAGAAGCCGGACCAATTGTTGACGACCGGAGCTGCTTCCTGAGCGACGGGCGGCTGCGGAACCTGCTCAACAGCGTCGGCAGCCTGAGCCGCGGTGTAGCCGCCGAGAGCGAAAGCGGAGACCATGAGGGTCGTTACGAGAGTACGCATACTTTTCTCCTTTCAGTCCCGTGTGCTTCGTCTACAATCTTTGACTTCGAAGCGTCACGAGCAATTAAAATAAATCCCTCCCGGATCGAGATTGAAATTGGAGTGCAAATGAGGAATTGGAAGAGCCAAAATATGATATCATTGTGGCACAGACATGGCTGAATTTCGATGTTGCTTCAGCGCAACAGAGGAATTGTTAACCATAACCAATGGTTAAAGCATGTATACTTATTTTAATCTAAATATATCTCAAGATCTACATAAGAGATGTCAAGAGCGTCATTCGCTCAAGCACCTTTTCATATGGTGTATCGACGCCCTATATGAGCTTCGATTGGGTAACGACGAGAAGAAGGCGGTATCTTGAGCCAGGAAGAACTTCGCACGGCATTGATAACGGGCGCATCAAAAAGAATAGGCAGGGCAATAGCCGAGGATCTGTCGGCCAATGGCTTCGCGGTGGCGCTGCATGCCAACCAATCCTTCGCCGAGGCGGCGGAAATCGTGGCGAAATTGCAGCAAATGGGCAGGAAGGCGATTGCGATCAAGGCCGACCTGCAAGATTTGGGCGAAACGTCAACCCTCGTCGAGAAAGCCGCGGCCGCCCTAGGTCCGCTTGATTTGCTGGTCAACAATGCCTCGGCTTTCCTCGACGATTCCGCCCAGCGTTTCGATGCTGAAGCCTTCGAGGCGCATTTTGCCGTGCATGTCCGCGCGCCCTCAATGTTATCAGCCGATTTCGTCCGGCAGCTTCCCGAGCCCAATCCGGGATTGATCGTCAACATGATCGACCAGAGGGTCTGGGCGCTCAACCCACGCTTCTATTCCTACACGCTGTCGAAGGCGGCCCTTTGGACGGCGACCCAGACGATGGCGCAGAGCTTTGCCCCTCGCGTCCGCGTCAACGCGATTGGCCCGGGGCCGACGGTGCGCAGCGCGCGACAGTCGGAAGAGGACTTTCAGGCCCAGATCGACGGCCTCATATTGAAGGCCGCGCCGGGGCTCGGAGAATTCGGCCGCACCATCCGCTTTCTTTTTGACACGCCCTCGATCACGGGCCAAATGATAGCGCTCGACGGCGGCCAGCATCTTGCCTGGGAAACGCCTGATGTGGCGGAGAGTGCGGAATGAATGGAAGAAAGCTGCCCGATGGCGGCATTCTCTACGACGAATCAGAGGATATAGAAGACGACATCGAGGTAGAGGGCGATGCCGCCGCCCCTGTCGTGCCCGTCGACTGGAACGAAGGCGGCAAGAACGAGACCGGCTTGCGCGGCGCGGAACTGATCGCTGAATTCGTCAAGCGCCTGCCGAACAATCCCGGCGTCTACCGCATGTTCAACGAAGCCGGCGACGTGCTCTATGTCGGCAAGGCACGCAGCCTGAAGAAGCGTGTCGCCAACTATGCCATGGGCCGGGTGCATTCCAACCGCATCGCCCGCATGGTGCGCGAAACCGCCAATATGGAGTTCGTCACCACCCGCACCGAGACAGAAGCGCTGCTGCTGGAAGCGAATCTGATCAAGCGCTTGCGGCCGCGCTTCAACGTCTTGCTGCGCGACGACAAGTCCTTTCCCTATATTCTGATCACCGGCGACCATCGCGCACCAGCCATTTTCAAGCATCGCGGCGCCCGCGCCCGCAAGGGCGACTATTTCGGCCCGTTCGCCTCGGCCGGTGCCGTCGGCCGCACCATCAATTCACTACAGCGCGCATTCCTCATCCGCACCTGTGCCGACAGCGTTTTCGAGACGCGCACCCGGCCCTGTCTGCTCTACCAGATCAAGCGCTGTTCCGGGCCCTGCACGCATGAGATCAGCGATTCGGGCTATGCAGAATTGGTGCAGGAGGCGAAGGATTTCCTTTCCGGCAAGAGCCAGAACGTCAAGGCCCATATGGCCGAGGAGATGAACGCCGCCGCCGAGGATCTCGATTTCGAGCGCGCCGCCGTCTTTCGCGACCGGCTGGCGGCGCTGTCGCACGTACAGAGCCATCAGGGCATCAATCCGGCCGGCGTCGAGGAAGCCGATGTCTTCGCCATCCATCACGAGGGCGGCATCTCCTGTATTCAGGTCTTCTTCTTCCGCACCGGCCAGAACTGGGGCAATCGCGCCTATTTTCCTAAGGCCGACCCATCACTGTCAGGCGCCGAAGTGCTGAACGCCTTCCTGGCGCAGTTCTACGACGACAAACCGGTGCCCAGGCAGATTCTTCTTTCGGAGACGGTCGAGGAAATCGAGCTGCTGGCGGCAGCGCTCAGCGAGAAGACCGGCCACAAGGTCTCGATCCTCGTGCCGCAGCGCGGCGAAAAACGCGATCTGGTCGATCATGTCGTTGCCAATGCCCGGGAAGCGCATGGTCGCAAGCTTGCGGAGACGGCTTCGCAATCGCGGCTGCTCGAAGGCTTCAAGGAGACCTTCAAGCTTCCTTACGTGCCGCAGCGCATCGAGATCTACGACAACTCCCACATCATGGGCACGAATGCGGTCGGCGGCATGGTTGTGGCCGGGCCGGAAGGTTTCGTCAAAGGCCAGTACCGAAAGTTCAACATCAAATCGACCGACATCACGCCCGGCGACGACTTCGGCATGATGCGCGAAGTGATGACAAGGCGCTTCTCCCGCCTGCTGAAGGAAGAGGGCAAGCCCGACCGCAGCGCTGCGACGGAGGCTCCCGCCGCCGATGCAGCCGACCAGCCCTTCCCCGCCTGGCCTGATATCATCCTCATCGATGGCGGCCAGGGGCAGATGACAGCGGTGCGGGCCATTCTCGAGGAGTTGGGAATCACCGACAGCGTCATCGCCATCGGCGTCGCCAAGGGTGTCGACCGCGACGCCGGACGCGAGCGCTTTTTCGCCCCTTCCCGCGAGAGCTTCACCCTGCCGCCGCGCGATCCCGTGCTCTACTTCATCCAACGCCTGCGCGACGAAGCCCACCGTTTCGCCATCGGCTCGCATCGCGCCCGGCGCAAGAAGGAGATGATCAAGAATCCGCTGGATGAAATCGGCGGTATCGGCCCGTCGCGCAAGCGGGCATTGCTGCAGCATTTCGGCACCGCCAAGGCCGTATCGCGCGCCGCCCTGTCCGACCTGATGGCTGTGGAAGGCATATCGGAAGCCGTAGCACGGCAGGTCTACAACCATTTTCATGAAGACACCGCGAAATAAAAAGCCGGTCGCAAATTCCACGCAATGACGGTGAAAGAACAGAAAGAATGTTGACGATAGGGTAATCAAACCATCATCTAGGCGTGATCCCAAAAAGTGCGGAGCGGTTTTTGGATAAGATCATGCTCAATCAAATGGCTGGAGCGAGATGAGGCTTTGACAAAGGCTCACCAAGATCTGCCGACACAACCGAAACGAAACGATTTCCATGGCTTCGCGCGCTTACAGCATTCCCAATCTGCTTACCTACGGCCGCATCCTCTGCGTACCCCTGATCGTCCTGTGCTTCTTCGTCGAGGGCAAGCTGGAAGGTTCCGATTTCGCGCGGTGGGTCGCGCTCTGGATCTTCGTGATCGCCTCGCTCACCGACTTTCTCGACGGCTATCTCGCGCGCATCTGGAATCAGACCTCGAATATCGGCCGCATGCTGGATCCGATCGCCGACAAACTGCTGGTCGCCTCGATCCTGCTTCTGGTGGCGGCCGACGGCACGATCGCCGGCTGGTCGCTCTGGGCGGCGATCATCATCCTCTGCCGTGAAATACTGGTATCCGGCCTGCGCGAATATCTTGCCGCCTTGAAGGTGAGCGTTCCCGTGACGCGCATCGCGAAATGGAAGACGACGGCACAGCTCGTGGCCATCGCCTTCCTGCTGGCTGGGCCGGCCGGCGACAAGGTGCTACCCTATACGACGGAGATCGGCATCGTCCTGCTCTGGGTCGCAGCGCTGCTGACCATCTACACCGGCTACGATTATTTCCGCGCCGGCCTGAAGCATATCGTGGACGATGAATGATGACGAAGCTCGTCTATTTCGCCTGGGTGCGCGAGCGGATCGGCAAGGCCGAAGAGGAGATCTCTCTTCCCGCCGAGGTGATCACCGTCGGTGATCTCCTCAACCACTTGAAGACCTTGGGGGAAGAATACGAGACAGCGCTTCAGTTTCCGGAAGCGATCCGGGTCGCCATCAACATGGAACATGCCGATCACGACGAGCCGATCGCCGGTGCGCGCGAGATCGGGCTGTTCCCACCGATGACTGGAGGGTGAACTGATGGCCGTGCAGCCGCTCGTCCGCGTTCAGCAAGAAGATTTCGATCTCCAGGCCGAGATCGACAGCCTCACGCAGGGGCGGGGGCGGCTCGATATCGGCGCAGTCGTCACTTTTTCCGGGCTCTGCCGCGACGAAGGCGGCACGCTCGGCGCGCTTGAGCTGGAGCATTATCCCGACATGGCGGAGGCGGAAATCAGCCGCATCGCCGACCTCGCCATCGAACGCTTCGGGCTTTTCGGCCTGACTGCCATCCATCGCTACGGCAAGATCGCACCCGGCGAGAACATCGTCCTCGTCATTGCCGCCGCACCGCACCGGCAGGCAGCGTTCGACGGCGCCAATTTCGTTATGGATTTCCTGAAGACTTCGGCTCCCTTCTGGAAGAAGGAATATGCCAAGGACGGCAAGGAGGGCGATTGGGTTTCGGCCAGGGATGCCGACGATGCCGCCCGCGCCAAATGGGCCGCGAAGAAATAGGCCTCAGGGAACGACCCGCTCGCGCCGGCTCAATACCAGCAGCAGCACGAGCAGCGAAAAGATGACAAAGTCGCGCCACAGGAACGGGCCGTAGGCGCCCCACATCGTTTCCCCCAGACCGAGCAGCGCCGCACCGCCCGCCGACTTCAGCGGATCGGAATAGCCCCCGACGGCCGCGATCATCAGAACCTTGAGCCCGAACATCAGCCCGGCGCCGAAATCCATCGTTCCGTAATAGGAGGTGGCCAGTAGCCCACAAATGGTTGCAACCAGTGCCGAGGCGACATAGGCCATCAGGAAGACGCGGTTGGCACTTGTGCCGCAAAGCTCGGCAGCCAGCGCGTCGTCGGTCACCGCCCGCCAGATGCGTCCCCAGCCGGTGCATCTAAGGACATAGGCACCGGCGAGGATCACCAGGATCATCAGCGCCGTGTTGAGCAACTGGATCTCGGTGAGCGTCACCCGGAAATCGCCGCTATCCCAGAAGACGATAGCGCCATTCAGAAAAGGTGGCAGCCAGATGCCGCGCGTGTTGGAGGCAAGCCGCGCCGTCTCCATCAGGATGATCATCATGCCGAGTGCTGCGACGATGATCGTATTCGGCGACTTGCGCGACAGCGGCAGCATGATCGCGCGGCCGACGAGAAAACTGGTGCCCAGCGTATAGATGGCCGCAACGATGGCGCCGAAGACGAAGGCAGCCGGCAGGATCAGATACATCCTGGCGTAGCCGACGTCGGTGAACAGCACCAGCATCTGGCCGGCGAAGGCGAAGAGCGCTCCATAGGTGATATCGGCCCGCTTCATGACCCCGAAGGCGATGGCATAGCCGAAGGCAAGCGCGGCATAGAGCGCGGCGAGCGGAACGGCATTTGCCAATTGCTGCAGAAGATAGGCCATGACCCCTCCGAGGACAGGCAAATAGTAACTGGCAAAATCAATTTTACCAGTTATAATTTTCAGCATGAGCTTTTCCTGGACCCCACATCGCTTTTCCGGTGGCGCCTTGGCGCTTGATGTCGCCAACAGCGTGATCCTGCGTCATGACGACGAACGGCGGATCGACCGCTTCGAGGGATCGGGGCAGATGGAAAGCTTTCCGAAAGCAGCAGTGAATTTCTGTGCCGAGCGGGCGCTGTTCGGCGATATCCTGCCGGTGCGGCAGGAAAACAAGGCCGCTTTCATCGGATTGCGCGAGGCGATCGACCGCTACTTTCGTGCCCGCGTGCTCGGCGGCGGAGCCGATGCGCTGCTCGCCGACCTGCTGGCGGCGCTGGCGAAAGTCTTGAGACAAGCTTCCGCCGATGGGCTCGACGCGGCGACGGTGCATTCCACGCTGCGCCTGATCGCCATGCCCGACCCGGAGCGGATGAAGATCTGCCGCAACTGCGGCTGGCTGTTCATCGATCGCAGCAAGAACAAAAGCCGCGCCTGGTGCGACATGGCGGTCTGCGGCAACCGCGCCAAGGCAAGCCGGCACTACCGGCGCAAGAAGGAGGAGACTGCGCCATGATTATCCGAACGATCCTGCTGACAGCCACGATCGCGGGGCTGGCGCTTGGAGGCTGCCAGAGAAAAGACGATGAGGGCCCGACCCAGCTCAGCGGTCGCCTCTTCATATTCAACTATCGCGTGGCGACCGCCAGCTACATGATCACGCTGAAGAAGATCGCCCCGATCCCCGAGGGAACGACGGCCGTCGCGGAATTCCAAAATCCCGCCGGGGGCGACCCCCTTGTGGTTCGGCAGAAGATCTATACCTTCTGGGACAAGATCACGCTCGAAAGCCCGGATCTGCGCTGCGTGCGCAAGGATCGCGCCTATTCCGTCTCGATCAAGCTGGTGGATGCAAGCGACAAGACGATCCAGACGATCAACACCGAGGTGAAATCCGACCTCGACCAGACCGTGTTGCCGACAAAACCGCTCGTCGTCGGCCCGGTCTACACCGCCAATCCGGATGTCTTCAAAAGTGACGGCAGCATCGACTATGGGCACGATGCCGCCTGCCCGGCATGAACGAGTGGCAGGCCCTCTCCCCGCAGGCGGGAAGAGGGGTCTATTGTGTCCGGCATGAAAAAAGCCGGGATGCAAAATCCCGGCTTTCTTGAGTCAATTCAAATCGTTCAGCGCAAGCGCTGAAAGTCCGATTCAGCCGACGATTTCAGTTTCGGAGAACCAGTAAGCGATTTCGACAGCAGCCGTTTCCGGAGCGTCGGAGCCGTGAACGGAATTTTCGCCGATCGACAAAGCGTGGATCTTGCGGATCGTGCCTTCAGCGGCGTTGGCCGGGTTGGTTGCGCCCATGATTTCGCGGTTCTTCAGGATGGCGCCTTCGCCTTCCAGAACCTGAACGACGGTCGGGCCGGAGGTCATGCCTTCGACGAGTTCGCCGAAGAAGGGGCGTTCCTTGTGGACAGCGTAGAAGCCTTCGGCTTCGCGCTTGCTCATCCAGACGCGCTTGGAGGCGATGACGCGCAGGCCATTGTCTTCAAAAATCTTGGTGATGGCGCCGGTCAGATTGCGCTTCGTTGCATCCGGCTTGATCATCGAGAAAGTACGTTCAATCGCCATGGGTCCGTTCCTTGTAATCAGAGAAAAGTGGGCGGTCTTTACCCGCCCCACAGCCCGAAAACAAGGGGGACAGCCCAATTTCACGCCGCTGTCACAGTACGGACGGTCGATTCGCAAGCGACTAAGCGGCGAAGCAACCGTTCATTAGCGGACTTCGCGGATGGTCCGGTTCATTTGCTCAATTCTGGTTCGGACTGATCTCATAGCCATGGAGGAAAAGCCATATGCTCAGACATTTCAAAATGCTTGCCGACTACAATCGTTGGGCCAATGTTCAAGTCTACGATGCCGCCGCCCGGCTCAGCGATGCGGAATTTCACGAGGATCGCGGTGCCTTCTTCGGCTCGCTGCATGGAACGCTGAACCATCTGCTGGTGACGGACCGGCTGTGGATGCACCGTTTCAGTGGAACCGGCGAGCCACCGGCGGCGCTGGGTGTCGTTCTGCATAACGATCTTGCAGGGCTGCGAGAAATGCGCGAGGCCGAAGATCGGCGCATCCTCGATTGGGTGGAGACGCTGGATGCCGCCATCCTTGCTGCCGACATCACCTATACATCCGTCCTTCGGCCGGGCGCGATCATCCATCCGCTCCATCTGGCGATTGCACATATGTTCAATCATCAGACCCATCACCGGGGCCAATGCCACATGATCCTGACGACGCTGGGCAAGCCATCGCTGGTGCTGGACCTCTTGCATTTCCTGCGCAGTGAAGGGCGGCAGTGGATGTAAGCCATAGGCGAACCGCGATCCTTTCGATACGATCAGGCGTTGCTCAAGCCGCTAATTTTATTGTCCGATCACGCGGATAGGCGGTTTCGTTCATGTTGCCTTAACCTGCGTGCCTGCAAGTTGGAGAGATATATGAGCCAAGTGGCAGTCAGAGAGCAGGCATGAAGAGTTCGCAGACAGGCGTTTCCGCGTCTTCCATCGGCAATGATGACAGTGAATCAGAAACCGAGCTCGAGACCATCGGCCGCTTCATGACGCGGCTGAAGGTCAGGAACCTGCCGCGCAACTATCAGCTCTTTCACGAGGCGCTATATGGCCAGGACCGTTATCTTGCCAGCGAGATCGAAGCGCTCGGCCCACACCCCTCGCAAAGTAAGCTCGATGAGATCGGCCTGAAGCATCGCCTTGTCAGCCATTGCGGGCTGGTAGCGCGGAAATCCGAAAGCGATGCGGCCGACATGCTGCGCGAGGTGGCGGATCAGCTTGCCAAAGGGCTGAAGAAGAAGCGGCATTTTGCCCGCGGGGTCGGGACGGCGCCGAATACCAGCGCCGCCCTGGACAGCCTCCACGCGTCGCTGAGCAATCTCATGCTCTATGAGACCGAGCTGATCGAGAGGTTGAAGAACTGCGCGCACCTGCCGGAGCCCAAGCGGCGCGCAGACGCCTGAACGCTTTCGCGCTCTTGCCTTCGGCGCCGAGTTCGGCCAAAACCGCGCCATGATTTCGATTTCAGACCTTTCCGCCCGCATTGCCGGCCGCCTTCTCATCGACCATGCCAACGTGACGCTTCCGGCGGGCACGAAGGCCGGTCTCGTCGGCAAGAACGGCGCGGGCAAATCCACGCTGTTCAGGATCATTACCGGCGATTTCGCCGCCGAAAGCGGCTCGGTTTCGATCCCGCGCAACGCGCGCATCGGCCAGGTCGCGCAGGAAGCACCCGGCACGGAAGAGCCGCTGATCGATATCGTGCTCGCGGCCGACAAGGAGCGAGCAGCACTGCTTGCTGAAGCCGAGACAGCAACCGATCCGCATCGCATCGCCGACATCCAGACGCGGCTTGCCGATATCGGCGCGCATTCGGCCGAAGCGCGTGCTGCCAGCATCCTTGCCGGCCTCGGCTTCGATCACGAGGCGCAAAAGCGCCCCGCCTCCTCGTTTTCCGGCGGATGGCGCATGCGCGTTGCGCTCGCTGCGGTGCTGTTTTCCGAGCCGGACCTTTTGCTGCTCGACGAGCCGACGAACTATCTCGACCTCGAAGGCACGCTCTGGCTGGAAGATTACATCCGCCGCTATCCGCACACGGTCATCATCATCTCGCACGACCGCGACCTCCTGAATACGGCGGTCAACGCCATCGTCCATCTCGATCAGAAGAAGCTCACCTTCTATCGCGGCTCCTACGACCAGTTCGAGCGGCAGAAGGCGGAGGCCGACGAACTGCAGACGAAAGCCAAAGCGAAGAACGACGCGGCACGCAAGCATCTGCAGAGCTTCATCGATCGTTTCAAGGCCAAGGCTACGAAGGCGCGGCAGGCGCAATCACGCGTCAAGGCACTGGAGCGGATGGGGACTGTCGCCGCCGTCATCGAAGATCATGTGATGGGCTTCAGCTTTCCGGAACCCGAAAAGCAGCCCGCATCGCCCATTATCGCCGTCAGCGGCGGCGCGGTCGGCTATGAGCCCGGCAAGCCGATCCTGAAACGCCTCAACCTGCGCATCGACGCTGAAGACCGCATCGCCCTCCTCGGCTCCAACGGCAACGGTAAATCCACCTTCGCCAAATTCGTCTCCGGCCGGCTCGATGCCGATAGCGGTGATGTGAAGTTGGCACCGAGCCTGAAGATCGGCTTCTTCGCCCAGCACCAGCTCGATGATCTCATGCCGAACCAGACGGCTGTCGAGCATGTCCGCCGCAGGATGCCCGAAGCACCGGAAGCGAGGGTGCGCTCTCGCGTCGCGCAGATGGGCCTGGCGACGGAGAAGATGGACACGCAGGTCAAGGATCTCTCTGGCGGCGAGAAGGCGAGGCTGCTGATGGGCCTTGCCGCCTTCGACGCGCCGAATCTGCTGATCCTCGACGAGCCGACGAACCATCTGGATATCGACAGCCGCAATGCGCTGATCCAGGCGCTGAACGATTATTCCGGCGCAGTCATCCTCATCTCGCACGACCGCCACCTGATCGAGGCGACGGTCGACCAGCTGTGGCTGGTGCGCGACGGCACCGTTTCCACCTTCGATGGCGACCTCGAAGATTACCGCAGCCTCGTCGTCGCGAGTCCGAAGCCGAGGGATGACAAGGCCAAGGCGAACGGCAACGACGATTCCGTCTCCAAGGCGGATCAGCGCAAGCTCAATGCGGAACGCCGCGCTTCACAGGCGCCGCTCAAAAAGAAGATCAACGAAATCGAATCCTTGACCGCCAAGCTTGAGAAATTGATTCAGACGCTTGATGCAGAACTTGCAGATCCCGCTCTCTACGAGAAGGCCCCCGCCAAGGCTGCTGAGAAGGCAAAACAGCGCGCGGATGCCGCTGAAAAGCTCGCTGCAGCCGAGGAGCAATGGCTGGAACTTTCATCGGAATATGAAAGCGCCATCGCCGGCTAGCGCGCGTGAATTCTTAATGGTTTCGGAGCCGATCCTAACCGATCATTAACCATAACTACGGAAAGTACGCCCAACCTTCATTGACATAAGTGTTGAGCGATTCCGATGAACTACCGTGTTTTACTGGCTGGCCTTGCCGTGTCCCTGGCTCTGGGAGGATGCGCCACGAAACCGGGCAATGAAGCATCGCTCAAAACCGGCTATGCGGCCGAAGAGCCGCGCCACAAGCCGCTGAAAGCCAATGATCCGGTCGAGATGGAGCCGAACAAATGGCTCGTCGCCGATCTTGAGACCAGAGACCTGGCGAGCATAAATGGCCCGCACAATCTCGCCGGCCGGACGCTGGAAGTCTCTTCGCTCAAGGACGTCAGGCTGGCCGACAAGGAAGTCATCCTGACGTTCGATGACGGCCCTGCCCCCGGCAAGACCGAACGCATTCTCGCCACGCTCGACAAGTTCGGCGTCAAGGCGACGTTCATGATGGTCGGCGAAATGGCGCAAGCCCACCCGGCGATCGCCCGGGAAGTCTTCGCTCGTGGCGACACCATCGGCAGCCATACCTTCCGCCATCCCGACCTCGACAAGATGAGCTTCGACATGGCGATGGCCGAGATCGCCAAGGGCAAGAATGCCGTCTCCAAGGTCATTGGCACCGAAATACCCTTCTTCCGCTTCCCCTACCTCGCCGACTCCAAACGCCTGCGCGCCGCCGTCGCCGCTCGCGACATGATCGTCATGGACGTCGATGTCGACAGCAAGGACTATTTCACTTCCACGCCAGCTTCTGTCACGGCGCGAACGATAAAGCAGCTACAGGAGCGCGGCCGCGGCATCATCCTGATGCATGACATCCACCAGCGTACCGTGACCATGCTGCCGACCCTTCTGATCCGCCTCGAGAAGGAGGGATACAAGGTCGTGACGCTCAAGTACAAGCACGCTCCGGCACCGGCGACCAATCTCGTCGCCCAGGCCGATATCAAGTTCACGCGCTGAGGGCCCGAAGCCGGAGAACGGTTTC
>Ga0209677_100844_pt1 | contig 15185 bp, 17 predicted proteins | sample AraplaCvi_mCL_r2_2_FD_184285 | JGI IMG/M metagenome (GOLD analysis project Ga0209677, IMG submission 184285) | Arabidopsis root microbial communities from North Carolina, USA - plate scrape CL_Cvi_mCL_r2 (SPAdes) (version 2) | ecosystem: Host-associated > Plants > Roots > Endosphere | place: USA... | reverse complement strand
ATCAGCACACCGAGCCGTGGGGAACGCAGGTCACGGCAGTCGAGATCAAGGACATCGTGTTGCCGGAGAACATGCAGCGCGCCATGGCCAAGGAGGCCGAGGCCGAGCGGGAGCGTCGCGCCAAGATCGTGGCCGCCGAAGGCGAGTACCAAGCGGCGGTGAAGCTCGGCGAAGCTGCCGATATCATCACACAACATCCGGTTGCATTGCAGTTGCGAACGCTGCAGACGATGGCTGAGATCTCAGTCGAGAAAAACTCGACCATCATCTTCCCGGCACAATTCATGACGACGGTGCAGGATGCGGTGGCGATGCTCTCGAAGGAAACCGTCGCAAAGTAGCGGGTGCGTTGCGGCAGGCGGGAATGAACGCTTTGGTGAATCCGCGCGGCAGCAGAGATGATCAGGCTATGCCGAACTTGGCCGCAGCAGGGTAGACCGGCTCACGATGGACCTCAGCGCCCGATTCGTCGACGATCACCACAGACAACTTCCGGTCGGTGAGACGGGGGTCGTGACGGAGCCTGCGCGCCAGATCCCTGCTGTGTTCGATAGCCCCCGCGACGGTGGCAAATTCCAGCCCGGTCCGGTCTCTGGTCGGAATGCCGTCCTTCATGTCGAAATAGTAGGTTCGCATGCTCGTTCCTGCAGCCGCTGCTCTCGCAGACCGGAGAAGCGGAGCCGTCGGGCATCCGCATCCCATTTTCGTGCTGCAGAATTCATTAACCGGCAGGGTCTGGCGGGACAAGCATACCGCTGTCAATTTCCGGTCGGTGGCCGCCGCAATCGACCATTTTTGCTGGTGTTGGAAACCAGAAGCTGCCAGATAGCTCAATTCCTGCCACCCGGCTCAAGCCGGCCGCTCAGTTTGGCTTGCTGCTCGGGTTGTTCCTTGGCATACTTTCAACCTCATCGGGATCGGCGCGTTCGATCTCCAGGCGCGCCATGCGTAGGATCAGGGTCGCCGTCGTCAGGCCGAGACTTTCAGCCTCAATTGCTGCAGTATCGACCTTGCGCACGAGGCCTTCACGTTTGCTAAGAATTGCCATTACCGTTTCCTGTCAAAGGTGCGAGATGAAAAATCCCACGTTCCTGGCGGAGCTGCACAAGAAGCTCGGAGCTCCATCGAGCGAAGCCATGGAAAGCCTTCGGCTGTTGAAAGCCTTCCTGAAGCTGGCACCCAGGCAGCGGTACGAACTCCTCGAGATGGCGGAGCGCCTTGTGAAGGACGCCGCTGCCGATTCCGATCGTCCGCTGTCCTGACGGCGCGTCCTGTCAGTTTCCGCCTGATGCCGGCGGGCGAGTGGCGATTGCGTAGATCGTGTCTTCCAAGGCTTCCGATTGGTGCAGCGTGCCAGCCGGCAGAAGGATCGTGTCGCCGGGATTGCAGACACGCTCGCCGCCGTCCCAGCTGAAGTTCAGCCTGCCACTGATGACGACAAGGATCTCGTCGATGGGGTGCGTGTGAAAGGCATGCACCTTGCCTGCCGTATCGCGCTGCAGCTCGATGCAGCCCTGCGCCGGCAGCAGCGCCATGATGGTGGGATCGATCGAAAATTCGGTCTTCGTTCCGGCGATGATCTGGGTCATGCGGCCTGCTCCGTGTCCTCGATGGGTGAAGTCTTGGTCTGCGCCAGCCGGTGAAACGGGCATTCGGGCGTCGGCTGGTTGTCGTCGTAAAGGAAGTACTGGCTGTACTCGCGCCCGTCGGGGTCGCCGTAACGGCCGAGCAGGGGTGACGGGCTCGTGGTGTCGAACGGGACGAGCCGCTTGCGCACTTGCTCGAACGCGGCTGCCGCAGCTTTCTCGGTGCCGAGGATCTTGTCGAACACCCAGCGTGGCTGGAACGTCAGCATGAAGGCGCTCGAGCGGCGGCTCTGTCGCATGACATGAGCCGGTGTGCTGCACACCACGAAGATCGGCTCGCCGGCAAAGGAGAACTCCCACATCGGGTGATCGACCGCTTCCGGAATCTCAGCAGGCCACGGGCTCTTGTCGATGCGCGCCAATTCGTCGAGCGTGCGCCAGAACTTCTTGTAGTAGGCATCGAGGGTCTGCACCGGGCGCGGCCGGGTGAACAGCACGAGCGAAGTATTCGGTCCGTGCGATCGCGCCTCAGAGACGAACAAAGCGAGCTGCTCGCCGAGCACGGTGACATCGAATGGGTCGAGAAACAAATAGCGGAGCTGGTCCTGCCGATAACCGGCGACACCGAAGACACAGGGAAAAGGGCGAGCATCGCTGCACATCTGAGCTTCGAATTCCGAAAACAGGACCGACTGCCAGCTGCTGACCTGGTAGTTCGAGCGGACGTCGCTTTTTTTCAAGTACAGACGCGGCATACGGACCCCTCTCTGGTTTTTTTCGTTACGAACCAAGTATCAATTTGCGCCTCATTAGCAGCGGACCAACGATGCCCGGCACGGACATGAGCAGAAGAATTCCGATCAGGGCCGCGTAGCCGGAATCGCTTGCCGCGGTGCGTATGCTGTGTCCACCGTCGGGCCCGAGCCCGCTTGCTGCGACCATCGCCATGGCGATTATCGGCTGTGAGAGGCCGGCAAAAATCCCGGCCGAAGTGGTGTTGACGGAGGCGCCGACGCCGATCAGCTCCGCCGTATAGAGCTGCTTGGTACACTTGAGTACGAACGGAACCGTGCCGCCCGCGACCAGCCCGAGGACCGCAAACACCGTCCCGACATAGAACAGGCCGAGCGCATGGGCGAAGATCGGCAGCAGCAGCGCGATGAGCACCATGCGCATCAGGCAGATCCCGATCAACGCGCCGTCAAGCGCATTGGTCCGGTCGGCGGCGTGGCCGAGAAAGATCGAACCCAGCGCATTGCCGACCATGAACGCCAGCAGCGGCGTGCCGGCAGCCGATGTCGAGATGCTGAAGTAGTGCGCGACCATCGGAATTCCCCAGACGCCCGACAGCGTGGTCACCACCGCAAAGTGCGAGGCGAAGCTCATCGCAACGCCCCAGTTTGCACCGGAACCGAGCGCCTGCCAGCTCGCCAGCAGCACGCTCTTGAACGTCTTCCTGCTTTGCGGTCCCAGGGCTGGCCTCAGCGTCACCGACGCAAAGGCCAGATTTGCGACTCCGACGCAGGCGATGAAGATGAAGCAGGCGCGCCAGCCGAAGCCGCTGATCGCCGCGGCAAGCGGCGTGGTGGCCAGCACGCCGCCGACATAGCCGGAGACCTGGGAGATGCCCGACATGATGCCGAAGCGTTCATCGGCGAAGCTCTGGGCCACGAGCTTGAGCAGAGCGGTGAAGACCAGCGCATCACCGCAGGCCACGATCAGCCGTGCCACGAAGACATCGAACAGGCTAGGTGCGAGCGCGAATGCGGCGCTGCCGAGCGCGGACGCCGCCATGCTCGACAAAACCACGCGCTTGACGCCGTAACGATCGACAAGCAAGCCGGCGGGGATCTGCATCACCGTGTAGCCCCAGAAATAGCTGGAGGCGAGCAACGCGACGCCGGAGGCATCGGTGTTGAAGTCATGCATAAAGCTGAGGCTGACTGTCTGCGGCGACACCCGCTGCAGAAAGGCGATCGCATAGGCGATCGCGACCGTTCCCCAGGCGATATAGGCGCGATCGATGAAGCGGATAGGAGAGGGAAGAACGGCCTGCTGTCCGGACATTGCCATCATGCCCTCGCATAGCCGACTGAGAACAGCGCATCCGCCGTGTCGGGAATGAGCCTGGAGATGGCCGCATCGATCACCGATGCGGTACCGTGATAGCTCTGACGGTTGTGCTTGATGTGGCCATAGGCGCCACGCATGATCATGCCAGGGACTTCGAGCTGCTTGCCCGGATAGAGGGCCTGGCACATCTCGACGCAGGCGGCCTGCAGTTCAGGGTCTGCCTTGTCGCCGAGCAATGACGGTGCCACCCGATCGCAGATCTTCGCGTTCGCCGCCCATACGATCGGATTGCGCGTCCGCCAGCCGTAGAGAACGGCGCCGTCGGCGGAGGCCGATTTATCGGCGCGCTTGAGGATCTGTGACGTGAAGAACCCATACAGGCCACGCCCCTGATGTGCGGGCAGCACTTCCGTGCCGCTGCGGTAAATGGCCAGCCGGTTCGCGATGCGCATCACACGATAGACCGAGAAGGCCACGAGCCCGGAATGATCGTAGACCAGAATGAGGCTGTATTTTCCGTGGCAAGGCGAGGATGTCGCGGTCCAATGCGGCTCGGTTGCCTTCCAGTTAATGGCAATGATCGCATTCATCGCATCCATCAGCGGCTGCTGATCCGAAGGCGCGACCAGGGACGCGTCGGGGAAGCTGTAGATCGTGTAGCCGGTCCAGGGCGAGGCGATGGTCTGGGATTGGACGTCCAGATGTCGCGACATGGCGGAAACTCCAGCTCTTCAAGGTAGAGCTATACAGGCCGCGGTCAGATGGCTTAAAGGACAATATGCCCTCGAATTCTGCCAGATCCCGCAGCGCCGCAGCGCACCAGAAAGCCCCGGAAAGGTGCGTGGCGATGGTGGCGTTTCCCGGCTTGACGCTGCTCGATATTTCCGGCCCTGCTCAGGTGTTTGCCGAGTTGAGCGAGATCGAGCTGCCGAGTCCGAACTACGCGCTCATCTATGTGTCGAGATCCGGAGGATTGGTGCCGACGGATGTCGGGCTGATGATCGATACCGTGCCGATCGCAAGCCTGAAGCCGCATCAGGTCGATACGCTGCTGATCCCGGGTGGCCCGGGGATCTGGAAGCTGCGGCAGGATGAAGTGCTGATGAACTGGATCGCGCGCGCGCTGCCGAAGGCGCGGCGGATCGCTTCCGTGTGCCTCGGCGCGTTCGTGCTAGCCTGGACCGGAGTGCTCGACGGCAGGCGCGCGGCGACGCACTGGCGCTATTGTCCGCGGTTGCAGGATGGCTTTCCCAACATCAAGGTCGATCCGAACGCGATCTTCGTCCAGGACGGGCATGTGTGGTCTTCGGCGGGGGTCAGCGCCGGCATCGACCTCGCACTCGCGATGATCGAGGAGGATTTCGGACACACCATCGCGCTCGACATCGCGCGGCGCCTGGTGGTCTTCCTCAAGCGTCCCGGCGGCCAGAGCCAGTTCTCGACGGTGCTTGCGGCACAGGCGTCCGACGTCGAGGGACGTTTCAGCGCGCTGCACGCCTGGATCATCGAGAACATCGCGAGCGACCTGCGCGTCGAAAATCTGGCGGCGAAGGCAGGGATGACGCCGCGAACCTTCGCACGCACCTATGTCAATCGCACCGGAATGACGCCGGCCAATGGCGTCGAGGCGCTGCGCGTCGAGACCGCGCGCCTGCTGCTCGAAAGCCGGCAGGTCGGCAGCGTGATCGAAGTCGCCAAGCGCGCCGGCTTCGGTGATGACGAGCGCATGCGTCGCGCGTTTCTACGCCATCTCGGCGTTTCGCCGTCAGAGTATCGAAGCCGCTTCTCAGGTTGAGGGCAGTGAATTGATCGTCCCGCTTGTCGCCCCGGGTCTGCCTGGCATCATCTGCCGACATGAGAACGCCACGGACGTCTCGCGGTAAATATGCTAACTGGTCACTTACTAGCGGAGGATAGCGAACATGAGCGAACCGAAACTGGACGTGCCGACCGAACTGCGCGAGCTCGCAGAGAAAACCATCGAGCAGGCCGAGCGGGCCTTTCAGATGTTTTTCGATGCCGCCAGCAAATCGATGTCCTCGGTTCCCGGACCGGCCGCGGACATTTCCAAGCAGGCGCTTTCGCTGACTGAGCAGAACATGAAGACGGCCTTCGAACACGCGCGCAAGCTTGTGCATGCCACCGAGCTGGAGGAGGCGATGCGCATCCAATCGGAATTCCTGAGAAGCCAGTTCACCAACGCCGGGGAGCATATGCGGGAGATTACGACCCGCATGATGAACGTCGCCAAGAAGCCATAGGACCCGTCGTAACGTCAGCTCGCGCCGACCGATTACCCGCAGCAGGAGCCCGGAAAGTGCGACAAATCGATCCGGGCAAGTATCGATCTCACCGCGATCGTCAGGCGGCGAAGGAGCGACGCCGATCCGCTTGGGGCGGGCATGTCGGCAACGCTGAGCGGCCGGGGCCTGCGCCGGTCGCGCCCGAACCTCCCCAGAGCTTCGATCGGCAGGGAGCGGGGCCTCACTCGGGCCAGGGAAAAAGCCGGATTGTGCATAACACAATCATGCCGCAGGAGTGTTGATCGCGCCTTGATCTGTCTCAATCAATCGCGTGAGCGAGTGGGCTGGAGGCGCAGGCGACGAGCAGCCAGCGTTGGCGCTGGCAGATCGCGGTCAGCGGCCTGATGAGGCTGCCGATAGGTCAGGACGAGCAGCAGCTCCCGCCTGTGTCGAACCTGACTTTGCCGCACGAAGGGCCGCATCGATCTTCGACTTGACGCGCCGCGCCGCCAACGCGGCGAGACGCGTCTGCGTTCTGCCTGTCTTGATCTGGTCGCCGAATTCGTACCGCCATTCCCAAATGTCCGGTTCCGCTGTCGCCACGACCGTAAATTGAACGCCTCTGTGGATCACGGAAGCCCCCTTTACCACGTGGATGGAAAACAGCTTCTCTTGGATCTGCAATCAATCCGGGCAAATACGGGGTTGGACCAATTATCGGATGCAGGCTGTAAACCCGGATATCGACTCTTGGTTCCCGCCAGTTCCCAACGGCGGGACCGATCAGATGGAGTCCCGCATGGATGGATTAACGCGCGAGAGCAAAATCAGTTTTGAGCGACTGAGAATTGCGAAGGCCCCGCAAGTGATACCGGCCGGACCGGCACAGCTTTCGTTCCCGGGCCTGGATCGATCATCGAGAACGTGGCCGATCGCGACCAACACGAACTGGAAGTCCTGGACGGCCGCTGCAGCAAGCACCGGACATCCTGCTGGCATGGCCCGAACCCAGTCATTGAGGATGGCGATGGTCCGATGTGACGAAACACGCCGGCGCTTTATTCCCTGGCGGATTGCCGGCATCCATGCGCCGAGCGTTGCTGGTCGAAGTGTCCCGATCAGCCGCGCCGGCGGGCTACCGCAATGCCGAACAGGAAGGCAATGAAAAGGCTGGCGAGGGGGGCTTTGCGCGTGATTGCAGCGACGGTGGATAGCGGAGCGCCGGGACGCCGTGCCTCTTCGACCGTGGCGCTGAGCCGGTCGACCGCTGCGCGCAGCGCGCCCGTGACCTCGCCCAGCGTGCGGGAGACGTCAGTCGCGGCGTCGAGGGCGCGCTCGGCAACGCCGGGCTGCGGACTGGTTTCGAATGGTTCGGTGCTCACGATCGTAGTTTCCCGGCGGTGAAGACTGTATTGGCGGGAAAATGCGCGCTGGTGATTTTGGTTCCTGAGGGAAAGCGTGCCTCGTCGCTTGCCGGGACATATGCCGATCACCCGATGCCGCGTATCCTCGTTAGCGCAGGGATCGCGAAGCGAAGGAGCATGGCGAGATGATCGAAGCAGCAAGACCAGGAGAGCCAAACCGCGTCGCGTTGCTTGGTGCGCCCATCGATATGGGAGCGTCGCGTCGCGGCACCCTGATGGGGCCAGCGGCGTTGAGGACCGCCGGATTGCCGGACTTGCTCGAGAGCCTCGGTCTCGGCGTCGTGGATTTTGGCGATGTTGGAATCGCGGACATGATCGATCTCGCCGACTTGCCTCCGCCGAAGGCCAACCACTATCGCGAAATCCAGCGCTGGTCTCGCGTGCTCGCCCGGCGCAGCTATGAGCTGGCGCAGACCGGGGCGATCCCGATCTTCCTGGGCGGCGATCACTCACTGTCGATGGGATCGGTCAATGGCGTCGCGCGCCATTGGCAAGAGGCCGGCCGCGACCTGTTCGTGCTCTGGCTCGACGCGCACGCCGACTACAACACGCCGGAGACGACGCTGTCGGCCAACATGCACGGAATGTCCGCGGCCTTCCTGTGCGGCGAGGCGGGGCTCGACGGTCTGCTCGGGGACGAACCACGCGCGCGGCTCAATCCAGATCAGCTGGAGCTGTTCGGTGTGCGTTCGATCGACAAGCTCGAGAGGGACCTGCTGCGGCTCCGGAGGGTCAGCATCGTCGACATGCGAGCGATCGACGAGTTCGGGGTCGGCGTGTTGATCCGACGCGTCATCGACAAGGTGCGTGCACGCAACGGCGTGCTTCATGTCAGTTTCGACGTCGACTTTCTTGATCCCGACATCGCGCCGGGCGTCGGCACGACGGTGCCGGGCGGCGCGACCTATCGCGAGGCGCATCTGGTCATGGAGCTGCTGCACGATTCCGCCCTGGTCCGTTCGGTCGATATCGTCGAGCTCAATCCGTTCCTCGATGAACGTGGCAAGACCGCGCGCGTCGCGGTCGAGTTGATCGGCAGCCTGTTCGGCCAGCAGATCACCGATCGCCCGACACCGAGCAACGCGATTACGCCGGATCATTAGGCAGCCGATGGAGCCGGCGCGGGCGTGATCTGCTGCGCGGCGAAGTAGCTGCTCAGATCGTCCGGTGCGGCTCCGGTGTCTGCAAGTGCGACATAGGTGTCCGGCCGAAGCAGATAGATCGCGTCACGGACAAACCCCGCAGCGTCGTGCTCCGGCCGCCATGCGAAGACGTGCAGTCCGACGCTATGCGCCGCGCACCAGGCCGCGAGCTCTGCTTTGGCCTCACCATAGACGTGCGCCTGCCAGGTGATCTGTCTGAGCGACGCGTGATTGTCGACGTCGCCGACGGCGACCCATGGCAGGCGGTCGCCGGCCCGGACCTGGCCGGCTGCGCCCCGGCTCAATGGGCTGTCATGATAGTTCACCATGATCTGCGATACCGTCCGGAACATGTAGTCGCGGACCGCCTCGAAACGCGTCGCAAGCGGAAGGACCAGCGGCGCGATGCGGGTCCGCACGATATCGGCAAAGCGGCCTTCCGCCGTCGCAAAGCTGAAGGCCCGATCGGTGGTCGCGACCAGGCGGCGGGCAAAGCCGATGCGCTCGGCCTCATAACTGTCGAGCAGACGGTCGGGTGCGCGGCCCGCGAGCACGGCTGCCAGTTTCCAGGCGAGATTGATGGCGTCACCGATGCCGGTGTTCATGCCCTGGCCGCCGGCCGGGCTATGGATGTGGGCGGCGTCACCCGCCAGGAACGCGCGGCCTTTGCGGAAATGCTCGGTGACGCGGTGATGCACATGGTAGGTCGAGAACCAATTGACCTTCTCGACCTGCAGATTCAAATGCCGGATGGCACGATCGCTGACGTCGCCAAATTCGAGGCTGTCGGCACGATCGGCGCGCTCGTCACGCACCGTTCCGATCAGGCGCACATGTCCGCTGTCGGCGAGGGGAAAAACCGCGAGAAAATCAGCATCGTCGAGATCGACGTGTAATTCGCCATTCGTTGCCGTTCCGGAGGCGTCGACATCCGCGACATAGAAGAGCTGCCGGTAGGTCCCACCCGGGAAGCCGCTGCCGATGACGTTGCGCACGCACGAGCGGGCGCCGTCGCAGCCGACGATGTAGCGTGCTTCGCAGTCCTGCTCATTGCCATCGGGGCCGCGCAGGCGGGCAAGAATGCCGTCGGCGCGGTCGATGAAATTCAACAGCTCGAGATTGCGCTCGACCTCGACCCCAAGCTGCGCCAGCCGCTCGATCAGCAGTCGCTCGTGCTGGTCCTGCGGAAAAATTTGGAGGAACGGGTAGCGCGTCAGTCCGGAGCCGACGTCTTCGAGCGAGATGCGTGCTGCAGGCCGGCCCTCGACCCACATATTGACAGCAGGAACACGGTGGCCATGTGCGACCACGGCCTCGGCAAGATCGAGCTGCTGGTAAAGCTCCAGCGTTCGCGCCTGGACCGCGAGGGCACGCGAAGTCGTGCCCGGCTCGGAGGTCTTGTCAATGATGCGAACGCCGACACCCTGTCGTGTCAGCCACAGCGCGAGCACGAGGCCGGTCGGACCGGCTCCAACGATCAGGACCTCAATCGGCATGGCATGTGCCTCCCGACGCATTCTACCGCCTATCGAGGCACATCGTCATCAGCCGGACAAGGAAAAAAGGCCGCCGATCGGCGGCCTCGACTTCGAAGGATTATCTTTCCCACCACCACCAATCGGCATGCAACCTGCGCCAATCCGCGTGGCGTTGTTCGTTGCGGCCGATCAGAATGCCGAAACGAATGCAGGCGCGGCGGTCTCCTTTCTGGCAAAGCTGATGGAAGCCGATCATTTCGGCTTCCGCCGCGTCCTGCGCACGCGCAGGTGTCGGGCTGGCAGCGCCCGCAGCCGAGACGACAATGGCCAGCGCAAGCGCCGCCATCAGCGGTTTCGAATTCATCTTCCCTCCTGATCATGACAACCCCATCGGCGAGATTAGGTGGGGTGAGCTGAATGCGATCTGAACCGCTAACGGGAAGGAACGTTTTTCATCTGCTCGTCTTTGAGATGATATCGCAACCGCAAGGCTGCTTTTCTGAAGAGCCGTTCCTCGATTTGCTAATGGCGAAGGAGCGGTGTTGGATAAAGCACGACCAGAGACGGAGAGCGCCGGCATGACGAGACAAAACGACTCCCGCGACAACGCCAGGACCACGCGGCGGCATCTGCTTCGGGCCGGGGCGGCGGCAGGTGGCACCATGATCGTTGCCGGGCTTTCCGGGCGCGAAGCTGTTGCTGCGTCTGAAGCGACCGACAACCTGCCGCCAAATGTTCCAGAATGGATGAAGACGCCTGGCGAGCCGATGGGCGGCCAGTCCTATGGTACGCCATCGCCGTTCGAGAAACACGTCGTCAAGAACATTTCGAAAAATCTGCCGCAATATCTCTCTGCGTCAGGACGCACGCCGCTGCAGGATCTGGACGGCATCATCACGCCGAATGGATTGTTCTACGAGCGCCATCATGGCGGCGTGCCAGCCATCGATCCCGAGCAACACCGACTGATGATTCACGGGCTCGTCGAGCGGCCGCTGATCTTCACCGTCGATGACATCAGGCGGTTTCCGTCGGAATCGAGAATCCACTTTCTCGAATGCTCCGGCAATCCGACCTACAAGAAGCCCTTTGGCAAGACCGCGTCCGATCTGGTCGGATTGCTGAGCTGCGCGGAATGGACCGGCGTCTCACTGAAGCTGGTGCTGCAGGAGGCCGGTTTGCAGCCAGGTGCGAAATGGGTGGTCGCTGAAGGCGCGGACGCCGCCGCGCTGACACGCAGCATTCCGATCGAGAAATGCCTCGACGATGCGCTGCTCGTCTACAGCCAGAACGGCGAGCGGCTGCGGCCCCAACAGGGCTATCCGCTGCGGCTGCTCCTGCCAGGCTTCGAAGGTAACATGAATGTAAAATGGCTGCGCCGGCTGCACGTCACGTCGGAGCCGGCCTATTCGCGTGAGGAGACGTCGAAATACACCGATCTGATGCCGGACGGTGTCGCGCGCGAGTTCACCTTCTACATGGAGGCGAAGTCGATCATCACGCGTCCGTCAGGTGGCCAGCGGCTGACCGATCGCGGATTCCATGAGATCACCGGCATCGCCTGGAGCGGGCGCGGCAAGATCAGCAAGGTCGAGGTCTCGGTCGACGGCGGCGAGAGCTGGCAGGACGCAAAACTGCAAGAGCCGATTCTGACGCGCGCGCTGACCCGCTTTCGTCTGCCATGGCAATGGAACGGCCAACCCACCGTCATCCAGAGCAGGGCGATCGATGAGACCGGATATGTTCAGCCGACATTGGCCGAACTGATCGCGGTACGCGGCGACAATTCCTTCTACCACAATAACGCGATCTGGCCCTGGCAGATCGGAGCAGAGGGGGAGGTGAGCAATGCGCTCGCGTAATTCCACGATGGTTGTCATCGTTGCCATGATCGTCTCGCTGGTGGGTGCGCAGGCGCAGAGCCGATATGGCATTGGCCGTCCTGCGACACCTGACGAGATCTCGGGCTGGAATATCGATATCGGCCGCGACGGCAGGGGCCTGCCGAGCGGAAGCGGCAGCGTGAGCCATGGCCGTGAGATCTTCGTTCAGCAATGCGCAACGTGCCACGGCGAGAAGGCGGAAGGCGCCGTCGGCGACAGACTGGCCGGAGGGCAGGGCACGCTTGCCACGGCCAAGCCGGTGCGCACGGTCGGCAGCTATTGGCCCTATGCGCCGACATTGTTCGATTACATCCGTCGTGCCATGCCGCAAAACGCGCCGCAGTCGCTGAGCAATGATGATGTCTATGCCGTGTCGGCCTACATTCTCAGCCTGAACGGGATCGTGCCCGCGGATGCGACACTCGATGCCAAGAGCCTTGCCGCGATCAGGATGCCAAATCGCGATGGCTTCGGCGGCGATCCGCGGCCTGACGTGAAATGAACGCGACGCATCAGAATTGCCGGCTGGCTTGCCGGGTGGCGTGGCTGCCGAACAGCCCGTCGATCCGGAACGAATAGCCGACGCCGACGATATAGGATGGCGAGTTGTGGTTGAGCCCGAACGCGACGTGGAAGTCGACCTGCTCCTTCGAGCTCAGGTGATAGAGGCCACCGGAGTTGATCAGCTGGGTCGGCCCTGCGCTCTCCGGATAGTCGCCGACATATTCGGTGAACACGCTGAATTTCTCGTTCAGCTTCTTTTCCAGCACGAAGGTCGTTTCAGTGACATGTCGCGTCGTGCTCTCCTCGGGCCGTAAGAACTCGGTCAGCATGCCGCTGACGCCCCAGCCGTCGTGAAGTTCATAGGACCAGGGCAGTTGCACATAGGGCTGGGTACCGCGGCCGGCGACATCAACAGTGCCGGTCGGCAGCGCTGCGCCGACGACGACCGAGAGATCGAACTTGCCTGGAATCGGGCTGACCTGCCATTTGATGGCTGGCGCCACATCGGTGAATCCGGATGTGCCGGGCGCACGGACATTGCCGACATAGCTCGGTAGGTCGACCAACAGCTCGAGGCACGGCGCGACGCCGAGCCGCCATCTGGTGTTGGTGCCGTCGATCGTGCGGCCGCCGTCGCGGGCGGTGAGATTGACGCCGTTCTCATTCTGAAGGCTGCCGGTCGGCACGACCAAGCTGGAATTGGTGACATCGGGACGATCGGTAGCCAGTTCGTCCCTGGCGGTCGGACAGGACCCGGCCCGCGCCTCAATCGCATCGAGCGCAGTAAGGATGGGGAGAAGAGACAGAAGGGCCGCACGACCAACGACAGAACCTGACCTGACGCAACGCGACTTCACCACTCCCCCCACACGCCTGGTTGTCAGACACCACGGATCCGGCTTGCCGCCATGATCGGCGTCAGGCGCGCTTTATTCCCGGTCCCTGTGCCCAGGGCTGGAATTCACGATCTCGTGCCGCGTATACGCGTTCCATTCAGACGATATTCAGGCCAATCAGCCAACATGGGTCACGAAATCCATTCAGACCGAGACGATTGCCTGACTGCGAGGTTGACGATGACTGTACCTCCCATCAAACAGGCTGATCGCCGAGCCCGGCTGATCAGCGCCGCTGGATCGCTGCTCGCCATGCTGGCATCGGGCGCTCACGCGGCGTACCCCGCAGACTTCTCGGCACACGATCTCGCTCTTCTCGATCGTCTGACCTTCGGCGTCAATTTATCGTCGGCGCAGCATATGCGTGCGGTGGGCATCGAGCGCTGGTTGCAGGAGCAATTGCATCCGTCGGCCAATGCTGTGCTCCCCGAGCAGGTCAAGGCGCAGATCGAGGCTATGCCGGACGTGCACAAATTCCCGTTCGACATCGCGGTCGCGTTCGAACAGCAGGCGAAGAGCGCCAACCAGGTCGCCGATCCCGACCAGAAGAAAGCGGCACAGCAGGTCTATCAACAGGCGATGAACGATCGCGCCAAGCAGGCGGCGGCGCGCAGCGTCCTGCGCGCGCTCTATGCGCCCGACCAGTTGCGCCAGCGCATGACCTGGTTCTGGTTCAACCATTTCAACGTGCATCAATACAAGGCCAATATCCGCATCCTGGTCGGAGATTACGAAGACCGTGCCATCCGCCCTTACGCGCTCGGCAAGTTTCGCGATCTGCTCGTCGCCACGCTGCATCATCCGGCGATGCTGCGTTACCTCGACAACACTGACAATGCCGCGGGCCACATTAACGAGAACTACGCGCGCGAGCTCATGGAGCTGCACACGATGGGCGTCGGCTCCGGCTACACCCAGGCCGACGTCGAGGCCTTGGCGAAGATCCTCACCGGCGTCGGCATCGACCTCAAGCCGGAGGATCCAAAGCTGAAGCCGGAGCTGCAATCCCAGCTCGTTCGCGAGGGGGCCTTCGAATTCAATCCGGCGCGCCACGATTACAGCGACAAGACCTTTCTCGGCCATCAGATCAGGGGACGGGGGCTCGCCGAAGTCGATGAGGCGCTCGACATTCTCCTGCATCATCCAGCGACTGCGATGCATCTGTCGCGGCAGATCGCGACCTATTTCGTGGCCGAAAACCCGCCGGATGCGCTGGTCCAGAGGATGGCTCAGAGCTTCAAATCGTCGGACGGCGACATCGCCGCCGTGTTGTCGACGATGGTTCACGCGCCGGAATTCACCGCGTCGCTGAAGCCTGGTGCGCGTTTCAAGGACCCGGTGCAGTATGTGCTCTCAGCAGTTCGGCTCGCCTATGACGACAAGATCATTCTCAATACGTCTCCGATCCAAGGCTGGCTGAACCGGCTGGGCGAAGGCCTTTTCAACCACGAGACGCCGGACGGCTATGCATTGACATCCGCGTCGTGGAACGGACCCGGACAGATGATGATGCGTTTCGAGATCGCGCGACAGATCGGATCCGGATCATCCGGACTGTTCAAGCCGGAGGGGCCAAATGCCGTCGATCAGCCCGCTTTTCCGCTGCTGCAGAACGCACTCTACTTCGACGGGTTGCGGCAGACCTTGGGTCCGGCGACACTTGCCGCCCTGGACAAGACGATTTCACCGCAGGACTGGAACACCTTGTTCTTGTCCTCGCCCGAATTCATGTACTGAGCCGGCCAGGGAGTGGGACTCATGAACCGCCGTGACCTGATCAAGGCTTTCGCCGCGGTGGCTCCGCTGACGGTCGCCGGTCGCGTCTGGGCTGCGCCCGCGAGCGACGCGCGGCTGCTCGTGGTCTTCCTCCGCGGTGCCTACGACGCCGTCAACGTGCTGGTGCCAGTGTCGAGCGACTTCTACTACAACGCGCGGCCGGCGCTGCACATCGCAAAG
>Ga0209677_100841_pt1 | contig 15210 bp, 15 predicted proteins | sample AraplaCvi_mCL_r2_2_FD_184285 | JGI IMG/M metagenome (GOLD analysis project Ga0209677, IMG submission 184285) | Arabidopsis root microbial communities from North Carolina, USA - plate scrape CL_Cvi_mCL_r2 (SPAdes) (version 2) | ecosystem: Host-associated > Plants > Roots > Endosphere | place: USA... | reverse complement strand
CGCGGCAATCCCAAGGCGCGGCAGGAATGGGCTGTCGAGCAGGTGAAGATGGCGCTGACGGCCTCGAAGCATCTCGGCATCAAGGCGCACGCCACCTTCTCAGGCGCGCTCGCCTGGCCCTTCATCTATCCCTGGCCGCAGCGCCCGGCCGGTCTCGTCGAAACCGCTTTCGAAGAGCTTGCCCGCCGCTGGACGCCGATCCTCAACCATGCCGACGAGAACGGCGTCGACGTCTGCTACGAAATCCATCCCGGCGAAGACCTGCATGACGGCATCACCTTCGAGATGTTCCTGGAGCGCGTGAAGAACCATCCGCGCGCCAACATGCTCTATGACCCCTCGCACTACGTCCTGCAGTGCCTCGACTATCTCGACAACATCGACATCTACAAGGACCGGATCAAGATGTTCCACGTCAAGGACGCGGAATTCAATCCGACCGGACGTCAGGGTGTTTATGGCGGCTATCAGGGCTGGGTCGAGCGCGCCGGCCGCTTCCGTTCGCTCGGCGATGGCCAGGTCGATTTCGGCGCCGTGTTCTCGAAGATGACCGCCAACAATTTCGACGGCTGGGCCGTGGTCGAATGGGAATGCGCGCTGAAGCATCCCGAGGACGGCGCACGCGAAGGCGCCGAGTTCGTCAAGGCGCATATCATCCGGGTGACCGAGAAGGCCTTCGACGACTTCGCCGGCAGCGGCACGGATCAGGCGGCCAACCGGCGCATGCTGGGGCTCTAATCAAGCCCCTTCGCCCTGCAAAGCGGGGAGAAGGTGGACTCGAACGGTTGAGCGGGGCGAAGCCGAGAGAGGACGGATGAGGGGCCTTCTCGATATCCATCGCGACGGCAGATTTTGCCGGACCCGCGGTAGCCCCTCACCCTAACCCTCTCCCCGCAGGCGGGGAGAGGGGACGATTGCGGCAAGCGATCGTGTTTAAACAATTCATTTCATTGAGGAGGAGCCTTATGGCAATCGAAGGATCATCGGAACAGACGCGGGAGCCGCGCATTCGGCTTGGCATGGTGGGTGGCGGCGCTGGCGCCTTCATCGGCGCGGTGCATCGCATCGCCGCACGCATTGACGATCAGTTCGATCTCGTCGCCGGCGCGCTGTCGTCCTCGCCGGAAAAGGCCATTGCTTCCGGGCGCGATCTCGGGCTGGACCCGACCCGCACCTATTCCAGCTATCGTGACATGGCGATCCGCGAAGCCAAGCTGAAGAACGGCATCGAGGCTGTTTCGATCGTGACGCCGAACCATGTCCATTACGATGCCGCCAAGGAATTCCTGAGGCGCGGCATCCACGTCATCTGCGACAAGCCGCTGACATCCAATCTTGCCGATGCCAAGAAGCTGAAGAAGGTGGCCGACGAGAGCGGCGCGCTCTTCATCCTCACGCACAACTACACCGGCTATCCGATGATCCGGCAGGCGCGCGAGATGATCGCCAATGGCGAGCTCGGCGATATCCGCATCGTGCAGGCGGAATATCCGCAGGACTGGCTGACGGAGAATATCGAGCAGTCGGGCCAGAAGCAGGCGGCCTGGCGCACGGATCCCTCGCAGTCCGGCGCTGGCGGTTCCACCGGCGATATCGGCACGCATGCCTATAATCTCGCCTCCTTCGTTACCGGCCTGGAACTCGACAGCCTTGCTGCCGATCTCGACAGCTTCGTCGAAGGCCGACGTCTTGATGATAACGCCCATCTGCTGCTGCGTTTTAAGGCCAAGGGTTCGGAAAAGCCGGCCAAGGGCATGCTCTGGTGCAGCCAGGTGGCGCCGGGCCATGAGAACGGCCTGAAGCTCCGGGTCTATGGCACCAAGGGCGGCCTCGAATGGACGCAGGCGGATCCGAACTATCTCTGGTACACGCCGTTCGGCGAGCAGAAGCGGCTGATTACCCGCAATGGCGCCGGCTCGGGAGCTGCTGCGGCCCGTGTTTCGCGTATCCCGTCCGGCCATCCGGAAGGCTATCTCGAAGCCTTCGCCACGATCTACACCGAGGCGGCGCGCGCCATCAACGCCCGCAAGAAGGGTGTGGCCGTCGATCCCGCCGTGATCTATCCGACCGTCGATGACGGCGTGAAGGGTGTTGCTTTCGTCGAGGCTTGCGTTGCCTCCTCGAAGCGCAATGGCGCCTGGATCAAGCTGTAGGGTTCGAGCTTCTTGTTCGAGGCGGCGTAGGCCGCCTCGAACTCATGGAGAAATCGCAGTTCAGGCGGCAAGTTCCTGCTTGCGCTTTGTCAGCGCGTCGACACTGAACGGGCCGCTGCCGGCGCCGACGAGAAACAGGAAGATGAAGCAGAAGAGAATGGCGGAGACGCCGCCGTTTTGCGCGGGATAGAAGCTCTGCGGCGCATGGCGCAGGAAATAAGCGAAAGCCATCAGGCCTGACAGCACGAAGGAAGCGATCCGTGTCTGGAAGCCGATCAGAACGAGAAAGCCGAGGACAAGCTCGAGCAGACCGGCAATCCACGGCAAGGACCAGGCGGATGGCACGTTTTGAGCGGCGGGAAAATGCAGGATCTTCTGCGTTCCATAGCTGAACAGCACGAGCGACGAGACGATGCGCAGGAGGCTCAGCAGATAAGGGTGGAGAGAGTGGAGCACAGGGAGCATTTCGGTCCTTCCGTTTGGGAAATGACTGCTACCCTCAATTGATCCAGGTCGAAAACACAAGTCACGACTGTTGACATTGATGTTATCGGACCACCCGAAAGGCTCTGGTGCCAGTCGGAGCAATCTTCCGAAAAACCGGTAGCCGGCTCGCATTTTCAGGGTCTGTAACGTTGCAGCTCTTTGATATCGGCACTGTACTTTGTCACGCGGCTTGGCTAAACCGCAGCCAACGAAGCCTATAACAGACGGGATTTTCATCATGATCGATCCGAAGCTTCTTGCCGATCGCTTCCCCGGCGATTTCACGTTCGGCGTCGCCACCGCCGCTTTCCAGATCGAAGGCGCCACCAAGGCGGATGGCCGCAAGCCCTCGATATGGGACGCCTTCGCCAACATGCCCGGCCGCGTCTTTCAGCGCCAGAATGGCGATGTCGCCTGCGATCACTATAACCGGCTGGAGCAGGATCTCGATCTGATCAAGGAGATGGGCGTCGAAGCCTATCGCTTCTCGATCGCCTGGCCGCGCATCATCCCCGACGGCACCGGCCCGGTGAACGAGGCAGGCCTCGACTTCTACGATCGTCTCGTCGACGGCTGCAAGGCCCGCGGTATCAAGACCTTCGCGACGCTCTATCATTGGGATCTGCCGCTGACGCTTGCCGGCGACGGTGGCTGGACGGCGCGGTCGACCGCGCATGCCTTCCAGCGCTACGCCAAGACCGTCATGGCCCGCCTCGGCGACCGTCTGGATTCCGTCGCCACCTTCAACGAGCCGTGGTGCATCGTCTGGCTGAGCCACCTCTACGGCGTCCATGCGCCGGGCGAGCGCAACATGCAGGCGGCACTCTACGCCATGCACTATATGAACCTGGCCCACGGTCTCGGCGTCGAGGCGATCCGTTCCGTGGCGCCGAAGGTGCCTGTTGGTATCGTGCTCAACGCAGCCTCTATCCTGCCGGGTTCTGACCGTCCCGAAGATCTGGCTGCGGTCGAGCGCGCCCATCAGTTCCACAACGGCGCCTTCTTCGATCCGATCTTCAAGGGCGAGTATCCGAAGGATTTCGTCGGGGCGCTCGGCGACCGCATGCCTGTCATCGAGGATGGCGACCTCAAGACCATCAACCAGAAGCTCGATTGGTGGGGCCTGAACTACTACATGCCGATGCGCGTCTTCGACGACGCTTCCAAGAGCGGCGATTTCCCATGGACGAAGGAAGCGCCGCCGGTCAGCGACGTGAAGACCGATATCGGCTGGGAAATCTACGCGCCGGGCCTGAAGCACGTCGTCGAGGATCTCAACAAGCGCTACGAGCTGCCGGAGTGCTACATCACCGAGAACGGCGCCTGCTACAACATGGGGATCGTCAAAGGCGAGATCGATGATCAGCCGCGTCTCGATTACTACATCGAGCATCTCGGCATCGTCGCCGATCTCATCAAGGACGGCTATCCGATGCGCGGCTATTTCGCCTGGAGCCTGATGGACAATTTCGAATGGGCTGAGGGTTATCGCATGCGCTTCGGCCTCGTGCATGTCGATTACGAGACGCAGGTGCGCACGGTGAAGAAAAGCGGCAAATGGTACCGAGAGCTCGCCGCCCAATTCCCGAAGGGCAACCACAAGGCGGATTGATGCGGTTCTGCCTCCCCCTTTGGGGGGAGGTCGCACGGAACGCGCGGGTGGGGGTGACCTCCGGTGTCCGCAATGGTCAGCCCACCCCTGACCTCTGGTCCGACCCCCACCCTCAAGGGGGATAGCTATCGTCCGAATCGGCGGAGCCTGTTAGGTCTAGCGCATGAGCTCGCGCCCGCTTTTCCTTTATGCACTCTGCGGCAGCCAGCGGCAGGCTTCGGCCAGCCGCCGGCTGCTGGAAGCCCTGCGGCTCGCATGCCCCGAGGGCATCACCATCGAAATCTGCGATCTGATCGCCGGCCTGCCGATCTTCAATCCGGATGACGAGGGCGAGAGGACGCCGCCTGTCGTCGCAAAATTCGCCGGGAAGATCGGCGAAGCCGATGGCTTGATCGTCTCCTGCCCCGAATATGCCCATGGCATTCCTGGCGGATTCAAGAATGCGCTGGACTGGCTGGTGTCTCGCGACGAGGTGCCGTTCAAGCCGCTGATGTTCGCGCATGCCTCTCATCGCGGCGACCTTGTGCTGGAACAACTTGCCGACGTGCTGCAGACCATGTCGCTACGCATCGTGTCGGATGCCTTTTTGCGTTTACCGATCGCGGGCAAGGGCGATGAGGCGCAGGAGGCAATTCTGTCGCAGGCGCGCGAAAGCGGCCTGTTGCAGGCCAGTCTCAACCGTTTCGCGGAGGCGATTTGCACAGAGGCGTGAATTCTATCGCCAGCGGCAGACATATAACTCCGTCCTGTAGGGATCTCGAACTCGCCTTAACCGTTTGTTGAAGACCTGACGGCAGACTTCCATGCCAAGGAGAAAAGGCGTTGGGCGCAATTTTACAGTCATTAGGGCGAGGTACGCACATCGGTCGTCATTCCATCGTGACGGCCGTTTTGATTTCTTTCGCAGTAGTCGTTGCCGTAGTGACCCTGATGGTGCTTACCGCGATCGGTCGCGTCGCCGATTACTCCAATAAGCTGGACGACGAACGCTCCTGGGAAACGACGGTCGGCGCGCTCAAGACCTTTCAAGGACAGCTCGAGGCGACGCTGCACGATCACTCGGCGCGCAATGATGCCGCGAGAAGTATCTACGGGAAGGACGAGCAAGGCTGGATCGCCGGCAATTACGGCGACATATCCTCCAATGGCGCCCTGTTCGATATCGCCGTCATCGTCGATGACAACAACAAGCCGATCGTCGCCTATCACGATGGGGAGTTGGTGACGGAGGGAATCGAGGGCATCCTCGGCACCGCCGTTTGGGCTCTGGTCGACCAGGCCCGGATGACGCGTGTGACCGGAGTGCCCGAAGCGGGCGGCTATATCATGACCAGCAACGGCATTGCCGCTGCCGCGGCCGCGACGATCCGGGAAAGATCCGGCCGTATTCCCGTGCCCGAAGGCCAGCGGCGCTACCTGATCCTCGTGCGTTATCTCGATGCCGCCAGGATCACGATGCTGTCCAATACCTATGTCATCAGCGGTCTCAAGCTGGTGCCGCCGGATACCGTCGTGCGCTATGCCGTTTCCATTGTCGATCCGCTCGGCATGTCGCTGGGACGGCTGATCTGGAATTCGCGCCAACCGGGTGACCTCAGTTATCAGCAGGTCAGTCCGCTGGTGCTCGGCGCGCTCGGTCTGGTCGGGCTGTTCTTCGTCGTGCTGCTCATTCTGGGATCGCTGGCGGGGCGCCGGTTGCGCGCGGAGGAAGTCCAGGCGCGACAGGGCTCTCTTCGGGATCGCTTGAGCGGCCTTCTCAATCGCGAAGGGCTGCGCCTCGATGTGGACCGCTTGGTCGAGCAGGCGCGCGGCGACGGCGGCAATGTTCTGCTTCTCTATCTCGATCTCGACGGCTTCAAGGAAATCAATGATTCCTATGGGCATGGCACCGGCGATCAGCTCATTCGCGCTGTGGCTGCAGGCCTGGGCGTGCTCGTTCCGCCCCATGCGGCACTGGCGCGGCTCGGCGGCGATGAATTCGCCATTGCCTTTCCGACCCGGGAGCTCAACGATGCGCCGGCGCTGCGGCTGGCGGAACAGGTACTGGATTTTCTTTCGGAGCCTTTGGAAATCGGCCGGCGGGTGGTGGTGGTCGGTGCCAGCATCGGTATCGCCAGCTCACCGGAAGGTCGGATCGACCGCGAGGAGCTGGTGCGTCGCGCCGACCTTGCCATGTACAAGGCCAAGGAAGCCGGCCGTGCCCGCATGACCTGTTATGAGACGGCCATGGACGCCCATCGCGAGGAACGCAACGCCCTGGAGCTCGATCTGCGCCGCGCGATCGAAATGGAGGAGCTGACCGTCGCCTATCAGCCGCTGGTGGATGCGTCGAGCTGCCACATGATCGGTGTCGAGGCGCTCGTGCGATGGAACCGGCCCGGTCATGGGCCGGTTCCGCCCGATGACTTCGTTCCCGTTGCCGAAACCAGCGGCTTGATCGAGGCGCTGGGGCTGCTGGTCCTGCGCAAGGCCTGCGAGGCGGCACGGCGCTGGCCGGACCTGCGGATCGCCGTCAACGTCTCGCCGGGGCAATTCCGCAATCCCGCATTCGCCGACTATGTTCGCAACGTTCTGAACAGCGCGGCCATCGAAGCCGATCGCGTTACGCTAGAGATCACCGAGGGCTACATCATTCAAAATCCGGAGCGCACCCGCCGGTCGATCGAGCGGCTGAAAGCGCTTGGCGTCAAGGTGGCCCTCGACGACTTCGGATCCGGTTTTTCCTCCATCGGCTATCTGCGCCAATTCGGTTTCGATCGCATCAAGATCGATCGCTCGATGACGATGAATATACTGGAGGACAGCAGCGCCCGCGAGATGTTGCAGGCGACGGTGGCGCTGGCCCGCTCGCTCGACATTCCCGTCACCGCCGAAGGCATCGAGACGGAAGAGCAGGGATGGGCGCTGCAGGGCTTCGGCTGCGACGAGTTGCAGGGCTATTTCTACGGAAAGCCTATGCCGGAGGCCGAAATCAGTAAGCGCCTTGCCGCGCAGATGGCGACTGTCCTCGATGAAGAGCGTGTCGCCGCCGCCTGAGATCGTCAGCCGCCGATATGCTCCTGCCCGCGCTTGCGGGCGAGCGCGATCTGCCGCTGCCTTTCGCGATAGCGCTCGCGATCTTCCTCGCTGCGCTCATGATAGCAATGGCTGCAGGAGACGCCCGCTTCGTAGAAGGGCGATGTCACTTCTTCCGCGGTGATCGGCTGGCGGCAGGCGTGACAGAGCTTGTGATTGCCCTCTTTCAGGCCATGCTCGACGGAGACGCGTTCGTCGAAGACGAAGCATGCGCCTTCCCACAGGCTCTCTTCCGGCGGCACTTCCTCCAGATACTTCAGGATGCCGCCCTTGAGATGGAACACCTCGTCGAAACCCTGCTGTTTCATGAAGGCGGTCGCCTTTTCGCAGCGGATGCCGCCGGTGCAGTACATGGCGATCTTCGGCTTGTTGTGCAGGCCGGCATTCTGGCGCACCCATTCGGGGAATTCGCGGAAAGTCTTCGTCTTCGGGTCGACCGCGCCCTTGAAGACGCCGATGGCCGTCTCGTAATCGTTGCGGGTATCGATGACGATGGTATCGGGATCGGAGATCAGCGCGTTCCAGTCCTTCGGCGCGATATAGGTGCCGACGACCCTGGTGGGGTCGATATCCTCGACGCCCATGGTGACGATCTCCTTCTTGAGTTTCACCTTCATGCGCACGAAAGGCATTTTCGACGCACGGCTTTCCTTGTGCTCCAGGCCGGAAAATTCCGGCTGCGCCCGCAGGAAGCCGAGCACGGTGCCGATGGCGGCGTCCGTGCCGGCGATGGTGCCGTTGATCCCCTCGTGCGCGAGCAGCAGCGTGCCCTTGACGCGGTTTGCCTCGCAGAGCGCAAGCAGCGGCTCCTGCAGGCTTTCGAAGCGCGGAAAGGAAACGAAATGGTAGAGCGCCGCAACGAGGAATGCGCCGGTCGCCTCATGCCGTGGGCTGGAAAGGATGTCTGTCATGCGGGGGAAATACAATTTTGTGCGTCAGCAGGCAATCAGGATTTACGCGGAAGCCCTGCGTGATCGGCATAATGTCGTGGCAAATGCTTCATTCCGCCATCTCTAGCCAAAGTCGCTTGATCGTTCGCGCCTCGCGCTCCGGCTTGTCGGCAAAGACCCAGCGGCCCCTGTTCAGCGCTTCCTCGCGAGCAGTCTGCTGACGGGAGATGATCGCTTCCAGCAAACGTGCGCGGTCGTCGCTTCCATTGAAAAGATGCGGCTCACGGTCCGCGACGCCGGATAGTATCGACAGGTCGAGATAGCGGCCGAGTACGTCGACCAATGCCTTGGCCTCGAGTTGCTTGGCATGCATGGCCGCCGGCCAGACATCCCGCAGCAGCATATGGTGCATCCAGCAGTCCTGGCTGCGTTTGCGCAGGTCGTGAAAGCTCTCCGCATGGGCAGCTTCGCCCTGGCATTCGGAGAGTGCCTGCATGGCCTTGTCGCCGTTCCTGCGCCAGCTTTTCTGGAAAAGGCGGGCGGTGTCGCGCCGGCCGCTCTCGAAGGAGGCACCTTTCAGCGCCTGGATCGCTTCGCCACAGGTGGCGATTGCCGCCTGTGCCTTGTCCTCAAGGTCGGTCTCTGCCTCTGACAAGCGGTCACGCCGGGTTGTCAGGACCTCGGTGACGCGAGCGAGTGCGTGAAGCTCGTCCTCGGACGTCGCAGTCGCCTGCAGATAGTGGCTGACCTCGATCAGTGCCGTGGCGTCACGCACGCCTGAGAGCGTACGGGCCATGTCCCGAAGCCTGTCATTCTCCTGCTGCTGAAATTCGCGCGCGCGCGGGGCGATCAACCGATAAAGGCCGCGCACGCGCTTGATGTTCTTGCGGGCGGCATGCACTGCTTCGTGCAGGCCTTGCGGTCGGTCCGTCAGGACGGCCATCGCCTTGCCGAGTTGATGCGCGGCGACCCTTTGCACCTCGTCATCAAGGGGCCGGTCAGGCCGTATGCGATAGCTCATCGTATTCCTGTTCGAACTGCGTCGCGAGGGCCTGGTTGGAATAGCGGTATTCGCCGGTCACCTCGCGGCCGATCCAGTCCGGCAGTTCCGGAGCATCGCTTTCGTCCTCCATCTCGACCTCAGCGATCACAAGGCCGCGATGGGCGCCGCGGAAGACATCCACTTCCCAGACAAATCCTTTGAAAGGCACCTTGTGGCGGGTCTTCTCGATGACAAGGCCGATTGCCGTTCCCAGCAATTCCTCCGCGTCGGGGATAGGGATTTCATACTCGAATTCGTCACGCGTCAACGACCTGCCGATCTTGATCGTCAGGGTCGCCGTTTTGTCGTTCGTCAGCCTTATGCGCACTGAACGATCGTCCATGGAGGCGATATAGCCTTGTCTCAGGATAAGCTTCTCGGAGACGAAATCACGCCAGTGATCGCCGCGCACCAGAAACTTCCGCTCGATCTCTTTTGCCATGCGTTTGACATGCTCCACCGGCACAGATCAGAGTAGACTATAGCAAGTTCTGGCGATTTCCTACCCGTCGTATCTAACGCGAGCTTTTGTCTCGACAAGCACCTTCGGGAAGGCTATTCGAAGGCCGGATTTCAATCGTTTTAAGGGAGCGCACCGACCATGGGCGAGAAAACCAAGAAGCTTCTTTCCGTTCTGAAATTGCAGCCGGTCGTTCCCGTGCTGATCGTCGATGATGCGAAATCGGCCGTTCCGCTTGCCCGGGCGCTGGTTGCCGGCGGCCTGAAGGCAATCGAGATCACGCTGCGGACCGCCGGCGCGCTCGACGCCATCCGCGCCGTCGCCGAAGAGGTGGAGGGCGCCGAAGTCGGTGCCGGCACGATCCTGAACGTCGCCCAGTGGGACGCGGCCGTCGAAGCCGGTTCCAAGTTCATCGTCAGCCCCGGCACGACGCAGGAGCTTCTCGATGCCGCCCGCGCCTCGCATGTGCCGCTGCTGCCGGGCGCTGCCACGGCAAGCGAGGTCATGGCCCTGCGCGAGGAGGGCTACACGGTGCTGAAGTTCTTCCCGGCCGAACAGGCCGGCGGTGCCGCCTATCTCAAGGCTCTGTCCTCGCCGCTATCAGGCACGCTCTTCTGCCCGACCGGCGGCGTCTCGCTGAAGAACGCGCATGATTATCTGTCGCTGCCGAATGTCATCTGCGTCGGCGGCTCGTGGGTCGCGCCGAAAGAGCTGGTTATGGCCGGCGATTGGGCCGGGATCACCAAGCTCGCAGCCGAGGCCGCGGCACTCAAGGGCTGAACGATTTCTCTCCCATCGATTTCAAAGGCGTGCATGGCTTCATGCGCGCCTTTTTCTTTGTCGCGGATTTGTATTTGCGGTTGCGCTTCCTATCTCCCTTTCACCATCAAAAGGACGGAGGACCATTCAGATGATCGACGCCCGCAAGCTTCTTGACCAATTCCTGGGGTCGCAGGTTCCAGGAATGCAAGGAAGTGTGAAAGACAAGGCAACCCAGGCAATCAATCTCGCCAGGGATAACCCGATGGCGACCAGCGCCATCGCAGGCGTGCTGCTCGGCACGAAAACCGGGCGCCAGGTCGCCGGCAATGCGCTGGCACTCGGCGGCCTCGCCGCTATCGCCGGGCTCGGCTATCAGGCCTACAAGAATTATAGGGACGGCAATCAGCCGCAGCCGGCGCCGCAATCGGCTCCGCAGGCCGAGCCGCAATTCCTGCCACCGCCGTCGAACTCCGGCTTCAGCACCGCACCTGCAGTCGCGAGCAATGATTTTGCGCTCTCCCTGGTCCGGGCAATGATCGCGGCTGCCCGCGCTGATGGCCATATCGATGACGCGGAGCGTCAGCGCATTCTCGGCAAGGTGCAGGAGGCCGGCGTCGGCTCCGAGGCGGAAGCCTTCTTCCAGCGCGAGCTTGCCAACCCCGTCGATCTCGACGCCATCGTCGCCTCGGCGCAGACCGAGGAGCAGCAAGTGCAGGTCTACACGGCCTCGCGCCTCGCAATCGAGCCGGATTCCAGGGCCGAGCGCGGCTATCTCGATCTGCTTGCCGGGCGGCTCGGCCTGGCCGATGCGCTGGTCGATCATATCGAGGCGACGGTTGCGGGCGCCAAAGTCCAACTCTGACTGATAGAGCGGTAAAGCGTTTCATGGGATCGCTTTACCGCTCTATGTTATTGTTTTTACGCAATTTCGGACGGAAAGCCGCTGCGTACTTTTGCTGGAATTGCTCTGGGGACCGTTGCCTTTCATCGGCGGCTGGCCTAAGCCTTCGCCGAAACATTTCACGGCGTGCTAGGGATCGGCGATTTGACGGACAGAAAAAGCGACAGCCGCTCGGCCGCGATCGCCGCCGGTATTATTCTGCTGGTCGCAACAGCCGTGCTTTATCTCATGCCGAACGTCATCGTCTGGCTCGGAACGATTTCGCCATGGCTCGGCACCGGCTTCGGCGTATTGGTCATCCTGGCCTTCTTCTTCGTGTTCTGGCTCAGGGCTCGCTATCAAAGGCGCAAGGGCCTGTAGGTTCGGTTCCCGTCAGGTCTGCAACGAAGCGCCGAGGAGGATGACGCCGGTGCAGATGACCAGCAAGGCACCGAAAATTTCGATGCCATCGCTGACCCGTGCCGAAAGCTTCGAACCGCGGCCGGTGAAACGCACGGCGGTACCCTTCGCGAAAACGGCGATGATGGCAAGCAGCGAGACAGTGAGCGCCGTACCGATCGACATGGCGAGCACCGATAGCAGCCCGCCGAGATAGAGACCGTTCAGCATCGAAAAGGTCATGACCAGCAGAGCGCCGGAGCAAGGCCGCAAACCCACAGCGATGATCGCCGACACGGCTTCACGGGCGCTGAACTGCTCATTCGACAGCATTTTCGGATCGGGAAGATGCGCATGGCCACAGGTCTCGCAGAAGGCGCCGTCGCCTGTCGCGTGAGCGGGGTCATAGCATTGATAGCCGTCGGCGGCAGGCATGGCAGCTGCGCGGCTGCGGGAAAGGCTTCTGGCGGGGCCCGTGCCGGTTGCGGCGTCTTCGAAAAGCGCCAGGCCGATCGGGCCCGCGGAGGTCGCCAGCTGGACCTTGCGGTACTGTGCCCTGTTGCGGATCATCGTGCGCAGCTTGCGAAACAGAAGCCAGCCGCCGAACAGGATGACCATGACGAAGCTCGCGATCTCCATGGCGTTGGTGGCCATCGTCATGGTGATGCCGGAGCCGCGCAGGACGAAATAAGCGGCTCCGACCACGAGGACTGCGACGACGCCCTGGATGAGCGCGGAGACGAACGAGATGGCGACGCCGCGCTTCAGCTCGATTTCATTGGCGACCATGTAGGAGGAGATGACCGCCTTGCCGTGGCCGGGGCCGGCCGCGTGGAAGATGCCATAGGCGAAGGAGAGACCGATCAGCGTCCAGAGTTGCCAGGGGTCCTGGCGCATCGCTTCGATCGATTTGGTGAGAGCCCGGTAGAAAGCCTGCTGCTCGTAATTCACATAAAGGAAGATGGGCGCCAGCGGGCCGCCCGTCGGCTGGAAGCTCGGTTCGGCCGTGCCGATGCCCAGCGGGGATCCCGTGGCATGCGCGAGCCCCGCTGCCGCGAGAAGGGCAAGCATTGCCACTGGAAGCAACCGCCATGGTTTCGAAATCAGCATTGGACGTCTATCCGCGTTGCGAAGAGCTTCGACATGGTCGTTCCCGTCGGATCGTTGAAGAAGGCATCCGTCAATGTCGTCTTGTTTTCGGCGATGACTTCGTCCGGATTGGGGCGGACGACCTGGTGCGTGCAGCTTTTGAAGGCGTCGCCCTCCGTCACCAGTTCCTTGTCGGTCGGGAAGTCGATCGATGTGTAGAGTGTCGGGTCGTAGATGCCGAAGCTGAGCTTATTGCCCTTAGTCAGCGGCATCGGCTCGGACGGCTTGACGGCGAAGAACATCAGAAGCTGACCATCGCGATAATCGACATTGATGACGTCAGGCTTGGCCACCTTGATCGTTTTGCCGTTGAGCGTCAGGTTCGTGTAATACTCGTACTCGGCGAGGGAATCGCGCACCGTCTTGCCGACTTCCTTCAGCTCGTCGGGATCGAGCTTCAGATTGGTGTTCTTGTCAAAGTCCATCAGCACGGAGGAGGAGAACACCTCATCGAAGCGCCAGACGTTGCGCAATTCCTGCACGTTGCCGTCCGGCCCGGCCAGAACCTCCAGGCGCGCTTCCACGAAAATATGCGGATGCGCCGACACCACGGCGGGCGCGAGCAGCAGACCCCCGGCGAGGGCGACAGTGTGGACAATCGTGGATTTTCTCATGCGTCCGATATGTTTCGCGAGCATTGATTCACTTCGACTTCTGGTCAGAAAATAAGACGGAATTGGGACCGGCCGGCCCGTCTGCGCCGCTCAGCCATTCTTGCGGAACCAGTTATGCAGGTAGTCCACAAACATACGCACCTTGGCCGGGAGATAGCGGCGATGCGGATAGACCGCATAGATGCCGCGATCGGTCGGAAGATAATCGTTGAACAGCGTCAACAATTGGCCGCTTTCGATCGCCTTGCGACCGATGAAATCCGGAACGACGGCAACGCCGAGACTGTTCAGGGCAGCTCGCAAAGTCGCATGCGGACTGTTGACCTCGAGCGTGCCGTTGATGGCGACGTTGAAGGTGGTACTGTCGGCATCGACGAAGCGAATATTGCCTTGCGAACGGTTGTTGCTGTCGATGATGAAAGGCACTCGTGCAAGATCGGTCGGGTGCTCCAAGGCCGGATAGCGATCGAGGAATTCCTGGGTTGCGCAGAGATGCACGCGGAAATCCGAGATCTTGCGGGCGATCATGCCGGAATCCTCGAGCTTTGTGATGCGGACGGCCACATCGAAGCCTTCCTCGATCAGATCCACGAAACGGTCGTCGGCGGCGATTTCCAGTGCCAGGTCGGGATTTTCCTTGGCGAAATCGATCAGTGATTGCCCAACCTCGGCATCGACGAAGGTGCGCGGCACCGAGACGCGCAGCCGTCCCTTGAGCTGCTGGTTGTTCTCGCGAACGAGGTCGGCGAGATTGTCGATCTCCTTCAGGATGTCGGAGGCGGTGCGATAATAGGTATGGCCGGCTTCGGTCATGGAGAATTGGCGGGTGGTGCGGTTGAGCAGCAGCGCCCCGAGCTCGTCTTCGAGCTCACGGACATATTTGGAGAGAAGCGCCTTGGAGCGGCCGGTCTTGCGCGCGGCCGCTGAAAATCCTTCGGCTTCGACCACGTCGATAAAGGCGCGAATCCGGGTCAACGTGTCCATGGTGAAGTCTCCCGTTAATTGTTGCCGGATGTTGAACAAAACCCGCCGGTTTGTTCAATTATTTTTTTAGGACGCGGGTGAAAAATTTTCTTGATTATGACGGCGAATATACCTATTTCCCGATCAGCCCAAAGTCGCACGTGCCCGTGGGTGTCCGCCGATCCTCGATGTGGTGAGAAAATCGGTAAGGTACCTGGAACTAACCCCTCCAGTCGCTATTTCGGCCAACCGAAAAATGCGAGGACATCTAAAGCAACGACGGTGCGGGCCTTTTTGTTCTCTCCCGGCTTTCCATCAGCCGGGGTTACTGAAGAGGCACACCTTCATTGCCGGAAGTGCGGTTGGGATAATCCCTCCAATCCATGGCAGACAAAGCGAATTAGCGCCGCTTGCGGCACTCGTTCATCATCCGCGCTTCGCGCATTTGCACGGTACCGGGGTCTCCACCGGCTGGTTCCTGAGCGAATGAGCGTCGCCCTTTGTCCTCTGGGTTTTCCCCGGAGCTATTGGAATTGAAAGGGAATTGACATGACCACGCAACGTATTCGCGACTTTCTCGCTACCCGACGTCCGGACGGTCCCTGCCTGGTGGTTGATCTCGATGTCGTCCGCGACAATTTTCGTGCCTTTCGTCATGCCATGCCGGACAGCGCCATCTACTATGCCGTCAAGGCCAACCCGGCTCCGGAAGTGCTGCGCCTGCT
>Ga0209677_100839_pt1 | contig 15220 bp, 15 predicted proteins | sample AraplaCvi_mCL_r2_2_FD_184285 | JGI IMG/M metagenome (GOLD analysis project Ga0209677, IMG submission 184285) | Arabidopsis root microbial communities from North Carolina, USA - plate scrape CL_Cvi_mCL_r2 (SPAdes) (version 2) | ecosystem: Host-associated > Plants > Roots > Endosphere | place: USA... | reverse complement strand
CCTGCGCGTCGACAGCGACTTCGACACGCCGCTGGGGGTCTCGGTCGCGCCGAGCTGGCTGGCGCGCGTGCTGCCGCGCGGCGTGCGCTACGAGGGACACGTGCACGAGCAGCCGGTGCATCGCCTGGAGACCCGGCGACTGCCCACCGTGCTCGCCCACGACGGCTACCGCGCCGACGCCCTCAAGGCCAAGGCCGGCCGCAACGCCGACCTGCTCGCGCGCGCGCTCGCGCAGGCGCCCGACGACGCCTACCTGCACTACCAGATCGGCAAGGACCACGACGTCTACGAACGCTGGGCCGACGCCTGCGCGCACTTCTCCCGCTCGCGGGCTTGCGAGCAATCGAGCGGCGCCGGCGTGACGCTGCTGGGCACCGCGCCCGGCTGGCACCACGACCGCCTCGTCCGCGAGATGCACGCGCTCAAGAAGTGCCGCCAGCATGCACAGGGCGTGCTGCTGGCCGAGGGCGCGATGGCCGCGTGGTCGCACTCGCCCGACTTCTTCTTCGCGCTGGGCGACCTGCTGCTCGACTGGGCCACCGAGGAGCCCGCCCGCGCCGCAGAACTGCTGCCGATGATCGAGTCGGCCTGGCTGCGCTGCCTGGAAATCGGCGAGCGCCCCGACCTCGAAGGCTCGGTCGCCGGCCGCGGCAGCACGCTGGCCGCCCGCAACCTGGTGGTGCTTTACGAAGGCACGGGGCGGGCGATCGAGGCGCTCAAGCTCAAGCAGTCGCACTGAACATCTCGGTGCCGAGCGGCCGAACTGTCCGCCTGCACGCGTCTTTTCCACGCTTGGCCGCGCGCCGGGATCTTCAGAATCGGCCCATGACTCCGGAGCCCGGTTCCATGACGAACGTCCCCGCCATCCACCTCGCGATCATCCAGCCGGACGGCTACGTGCATTCGCTCGGCTTCCTGGACCAGGCGCAGTACTTCCGCCACATGTTCCGCCGCCTCGGCGCGCGCGTGACGATGGGCAAGAACAGGTTGCGCGAGGACGCCGTGAACTTCGTGTTCGGCGCGCACCTGGGCTTTCCGTCGGACTGGACCGACCGCCACGCCTGCGTGTTCGTGAACCTCGAGCAGCTCGGCGAGGGCGGCGCGGCCGTCAGCCCCGACTACCTGAACCTGCTGCGCCGCAGCGCGGTCGTCGACTACGACGCCGCCAACGTGCCCGCCTATGCGCAGGACGTCACCGACGTGCCGATCTTCACGTTCGGCTACGGCGCGTACCTGGACCAGCCCGCGCTGCCGCTGGAGCAGCGCCCGATCGACCTGCTGTTCTTCGGCAGCATGAACCCGCGTCGCAAGGCGTTCATTGCCCAGGTGGAGGCCGCCGGCCTGAACGTGGCGATGTTCGATGCGGCCATCTACGGCCCCGAGCGCGACCACTTCATCCGCCAGGCCAAGGCCGTGCTGAACTGCCACTTCTACGAGAGCAACCGCTTCGAGCAGGCGCGCGCCTTCCACTGCCTGTCGCTGGGCACGCCGGTGATCTCGGAGTACACGCCCACCACGCAGCCGGCCCCGGCGTTCATCGATTCGGTGCTGTGGCTGCCCGGGGAGGTGCGCGAGTGGTTCGAGCTGCACTTCGACACGCCCGCCTTTCATGAAGAGGCCCGCAAGCGCCTCGAGGCGTTCCGCACGCCCGACGCCACCCACGACCCGCTGGCGCAGTTCGCCGACATGCTGGACTTCGCCAGCGGCTTTCGCAAGGGCTTCGAGAGCGTGCGCGACCCGGCCCCGTGGTCGCCGCGCGCGATCCACCTGGGCGCGGGCGCCGACTACAAGCCGGGCTGGCTCAACATCGACGCGAGCGACGCCAGCCAGCCGGACCTGGTGCTGGATCTCGCGCAGCCGCTGGCCCTGCCCTGCGACCTGCCCACGCGCCACGGCGGCACGGTGCGCCTGCAGGCCGACTCGGTGGAGCTGGTGTTCGCCGACGCGTCCGCCGCGCGCCCGGCCGACCTGCCCGCGATCCTCCTGAACGTGCTGCAGCTGCTGCAGCCCGGCGCCGCGTGCGCCATCGAGCAGCCTTGCGGCCCCGGCCGCTCGCCGCGCCTGGACTGGAGCGACTTCACCGACGGCTTCGCGCGCCAGGGCTGGTTCGCCCACCGCTTCGAACTGGCGCAGACGCAGTGGCTGGACGGCCAGGGCCAGCCGGTCGCGCCCGAGCGCGCCACGCGCGTGAGGGCCGTGCTGCGCAAGCTCGCGACCACGCCGCGCGAACGCACGCTGGCGCGCACGCTGCAGATCGATTTCGGCATGGGCGACGACCTGGAAGACCACACGCGTGACGAGCCGCCACTGCCGTCGCTGGCCGGCTCGCCGGCCATCCCCAGCTACATGCCGCCGACGACCGACGCGCCGGCGCCGGCCGCCGCCGCACCCAGGCCCGCGACCCCGTCGCCCGCCCCGCGCCGCGGCGTGCCCGCCGCGCTGATGGCCACCGTGGCCGCCGCCGCCGCAAAGTCGGCGGAAGCGCCGCTGGCGCCCGCGCCCGCCAAGGCGCCGGCCCCGCATCCGGCCGGCCTGCCCGCCTCGCTCGTCGCCCTGCTGCTCGACTGACCTGGAGCAATCCTCATGAACGACTCCAACCTCTTTCTCGTCCTCGCCTTCGACCACCCCACGCGCGCGGTCGAGAGCGTGGGCGTGCGCATGGCCGCGGGCCTTTCCGCGCTGGGCTTCAACGCCACGGTGCTGTCGCTGCCGCGCGACCTGGCCACGCTCACGCAGCTGGCGCCCTCGCAGGTGAGCGGCGTGCTGTCGCTGGGGCCGTTGCCGCTGCAGGCGCGCATCGGCGAGCGCCGGCTGTGGGAGCACTTCACGTGTCCGGTGTCGGTCTACATGCTCGACGCCATCCTCTACGACATGGCCCGGGTGCCCGTCATGGGCGACTTCCTCAACGCGGCGCGCTCCGATTCGCGCCTGGGCCTCGTGTCGCCGGAGTCCGGCTACCGCGACTGGCTCGGCAAGACGCTGGCCGTGCAGTGGGACCACGTGCCCTTCGCGGCCTTCCCCTGCGTGCAACGCGGCGCGTTCGCGCACGCCGCCGGCCCCGAGCCGGTGGTGCTGCCGCGCGTGGCCGTCATCGGCACCATCGGCAACGAGCTGGGCGGCACGCCTGCCGGCGAGGCGCTGCCCGACCTGCTCGCGCGCGTGGGCGGCTCGCTCGCCACGGCCGATCGCCTGGCCGACCTGCACGACGCCATCGTCGCGCCCGGTGCCGACAACATGCCCGCGCTGACCGTGGCGCGCACGCTGGGCTGGGGCCCGGAACGGGCGTTCGACCGGCCGTCACTGGCGCTGATGGTGGGCGTCGATTCGTGGGTCAAGCGCGACCGCCGCATCCAGGCAGTCGCCAGCTTGGCCGGCGTGGCCGTCGACTTCTACGGCACCGGCTGGCAGGAACAATTCGGCGCGACGCCCGGCTTCAACTACATCGGCCGGGTGCGCCACGACGACATCGCACGCGTCCTCGCGCACTACCGCGCGACGCTCAACTTCGACCCCTGCTGGCAAGGCGGCGTCCACGACCGCGTGTATTCCGCCGCGGCCATGGGCACGCATGTGTTCACCAACACCAACACCGGCCTGGCCGGCGCCGGCCTGCCGGCCGACCTGGTGACGACCTACGACCCGACCCGGCCGCAGCTGGCGGCGCTCGTGCGCGCCAGCGGCGTGCTGGAGTCGATGGCGACGACATCGGCGCGCGCGGACGTGCTGGCGCGCCACAACTGGGCCTCGCGCATGGCCGACTGGCTCTGCGCCGGCCGCGCGCCGCGCGCGAGCGCACCGGCGCCGGCGTCAGCGCGCGCGCTCGTGCGTGAGGACGAGGTCGCGCAGGTCGCTTGAGGAGCGCCGAGGGCCCGGGCCCTCGTCGTTACCCACGAGGCGTGTCGCCGCGAAGCGCTCACGACGCGCCGTCATCCTGCGCGAGGTCGCGGGAGACACCCGAAGCGGCCCGGCAGGGATGCGCCCTGCGACTGCGCGCAGGGTGACCGGTACGGCGGGCGAGCGCTTCGCGGCCGACAGGGCTCGTGGGTCATCGTCAGGATCAGACCTCTCTGAACGACCGCGGATCCGCCAACGAAAACGCCCGCATCGCGCGGGCGTTTCATCGAGCCGGAGAGGACTCAGGCCGCCAGCGGCATCGCCACGTTGCGCGACGAGACCAGCCTCGGCTGCGCGTCGATGCGGCGGGCGAACGCCTCGGCCAACGCCAGGTCGGCCTGCGTGTCGACCTCGGCCACCTCGAGCACATGCGCGGGCGCGGGCAGCGCCGCATCGATGCACTGGAACACGTAGTCGTGCTTCTGGTCGAACAGCCGCGGCGACAGCTTGGCCACGCCGCACCACTCGTGCGACTGGGGCTCCGCGCGCGTGAAGGCGGTGATGTCGCGGCCATCCGGCGTCATGCGCGTGAACACCGCGTCGGTGGTGGAGGACGGGGTCACGCCGATCAGCGTGTCCATGCCCTGGGCGCGCTGCTTGAACGCGCGCCACGCCTTGGGGTCGACCAGCGTGTCGCCGTCGATCACGTAGCACGGCTGCTGGATGTGGCGCGCCGCCAGCCAGAAGCTGTGGCGCACGCTGGTGTCGCGAAAGCTCGGGTTGCGCACGATGATCACGTCGTCGCGCACGCGGCGCGCGCAGGCGATGACCTCGTCGGCGCGAAACCCCACGATCAGGCGCACGTCCTTCTCGTCGACGAGCACGTCGGCGAGCAGGCGCTCGAGGATGGAGCGGCCGTTCACCTCGACCAGCGCCTTGGGCAGGTTCATGCCCAGGCGGCTGCCGATGCCGGCGGCCGCTATCAGAACTGGGACATCAGCGTGCATAGCGATCTCGGGTTGTAGACGATGTAGTGGGCGGCCTCTTCGGCGGCCTTGCAGGGGGTGTGGATGCCGCCGTACGCGACGGCGATGTCGGCCAGCTCCAGCATCGGCACGTCGTTCATGCCGTCGCCGATGCAGACCACGCGATCCCAGCCGAACTCCTCGCGCAGGGCCGCGACGGCGGCGCCCTTGTCGAGGACGTCGTCGATGCCGGTCAGGCGATCCTCACTGACGTTGCCGCGCGAGCTCACGAGCTTGCAGCCCAGGTGCTCGGCCACGTACGGGCCGATCCAGCAGTCGAGGTTGCCGGTCACCACGACGCAGTCGTCGGGGCGGCTGCGGATGAAGTCGACGATGTCGGGCTGCATCCTGACGTCCTGCACCAGCTCGTTGACGCGCGACACGGGGATCGAGCCGAGCAGGCGGCAGCGCAGCTTGAACGACTTGCGAAAGTCCAGGTGACCCTCGATGGTCGCGCGTGTGAGCACGCTGATCTCGTCGACCAGGTCGATCGACTCGGCCAGGTAAGGCAGCAGCTCGCGGTCGGTGATGGTGCCGTCGAAGTCGAAGCAGAAGCCGGTGCGCATGTCAGGCCTTGTCGAGGATGAAGCAGAACTGGCGCGTCTCGGCGCGGTTCTCGAGATCGGACGGGTACAGCTCGCCGCTGTGGCGCAGCTGCAGGCCGGTGCGTTGCGCGGCCGACTGCAGCAGCGCGCCGAATTCCTCGCAGCCGCGATACACCGAGGAGTATTCGGCGCCCAGATCCTGCGAGAAGTGCGACTCGAGCGTCAGGCGCGCCTTCAGGCCCAGCGGCTCGCGCAGGTACATGCGGCCGCCGTTGGCCAGGCGCTCGCCCAGCTGGCACAGCACGCGCAGCGCGTCGCCGTCGTTCAGGTACAGCAGCACGCCGGCCATGATCACCGTGTCGAAGCTGCCCGGCACCACGGCGTCGGGCAGCCCCTTGGACAGGTCGGCGTGCACGAACTCGAAGCGCTCGGGGTTGGCGAGCGTGCTCGTCGAGCTGCGCGCCTGCTCGAGGAAGTCCTCGCAGAAGTCCAGGCCCTGGTACGACGCGGCGTGGTCGACCAGCGTGGCGGCCCAGCGGCCGGTGCCGCAGCCGACGTCGAGCACGCGGATCGGGGCGCGGCCGTCGACCAGGCGCGGCATCACGGTGGCGATCTCGTGCGCGGAGCGCTGCTCGGCGAGCTCGGGCTTCTGGTCCTGGTACAGCACCGCGCACAGCGGGCCCACCTGCTCCATCCGGCGACCGCGTTCGGCAAAGAAACGGGCGGTGGCGCTGTAGTCGAGTTCGACGTGTTCGTTGTAGACGCGCATGGCTCGGGCCTCTCCTTCAGGAAGCGCCGATTTCGCGGCGGATGACTTCGACGATCTGGCGCGCGGCGGCGCCAGGAAACGGTTGCAGCTCGGCCGCGATGCGGCGGCGGCCGGCGACGATGGCGGGGTCTTCGACGCCGGCGCGCAGCGCCTGCAGGCGGCGCGCCCAGTCGGCGAAATCGCGCACGCAGTACATGCCGTCCTTCAGGCGTTCGCCGGCGGCGTTGAAGCCCGCGTTGTCGGCGCGTTCGAAATACACGAGCGGCTTGTCGAACAGCTGGTATTCGGAAAAGAAGCTGATGCCGCAGGTGAGCATCGCGTGCGAAGCCGCGAACAGCTCCGCGTAGTCGGCTTCATCGTCGAAGCAGGTGTTGGGCAGCGACTGCCACGTGGCCAGGAAGCGGCCCAGCGAGCTGTCGGGACGCGCCGCGGCCAACGCCTCGCGCAGGGCCGGATGCGGGCGCAGCACGATCTGCAACGACGGATCCTTTGCGGCCATGGTGAGCATGTCGCCGGCGATGCGGGTGAACACGCCGAACTTGAGCGGGTCGTTGTCCGACGAGAAGTGCGGCGCCCAGACCAGGTGGTACGCGTCGGCGGGGCCGCCCGCGATGGGCCAGCGGCCGGGCTGGCCGACCTGGCGCGACAGGTGGTCGAACTTCGGATAACCGGTGACGCGGCAGTTGATGTCGCCCAGCGCGTTGTGCGCGGCGTACAGCGCGCGGTGCGCCTCGTCGGGGCAGAACAGGCGCCAGCACTGGCGGTGCATCACCTGGTCGAACTGCTTTTTCTCGATGGCCGCGGTCATGTAGCCGTAAGGCACGTAGCACAGGCGCGAGAACGCGAGGTGCCGGGCCGACAGCGTGGGCGGCAGGTCATCGTCCCACGGGGCCTGGCGGAAGATCACCGCGGGCGCGAGCGACTTCACGTAGTCGAGCGCGCTGCCCGCATCGTCGTCGCGCAGGCGGATGTGCTGGTAGCCCTGGGCGGCCAGCATCGCGTGCACCTCGGCCTCGCCGGCCATGCGGTTGCCCAGCGGGAATCGGTGCGGCAGCGACATGACGACCGGCTCGAAGTCGTCGGCGAGGCGCATCTCGTCGACGATGTCGCGGATGGCGGGCCAGGCGGTGGCGTGGTGCACGAGGAACAGGACGCGGATGGGCGCGCCGGCACCGGTGCGCGAGGCCACGCGGGCGTTCCACTGCAGGGTGCCTTCGAGGCGTTCGAGGCGCTCCAGCAGCGCGCCGACGTCGGGGCCGCGCCTGACGCTGGCCAGGCCGTTGCCCAGGTCCTGGACGGCCTGGGCGATGTTGATCAGGAGCTCCGACTGCATCTGCTGGTGCGCATCCACCGCGGCCACAGCGGCGGCGACACCGGCCAGCGTGGGGGCGTCGTCGACGGCGTGCAGCGCGAGGTTCAGGCCCGGCACGACGGCGTCGGCGTGGATGGTCGGGTGGGTGAACGAATGCAAGTCAGACTCCTGGAATGCTGCCTTCATTCGACCATGCAGGCCCGGCCTGCAGTGGCTGGAACAGACGGGCGGAAAGCCCGCTGATTCAACGCACCGGCGTGGCCTGCGCGGCCACGGCCTGCACGACCTCGGCGGCGGCGTCGGTCGAGGCGGTCAGGCGCGCGCACAGGGCCAGCGCGGCGGCCACGACCTGGTCCATGTTGTAGTAGCGGTACTGCGCCAGGCGCCCGATGAAGTGCACGTCGGTCTCGGCGTCGGCCAGCGCCTCGTAGCGCTTGTACTGCGCCTCGTTGAGCGGGTTGGGCACCGGGTAGTACGGGTCGCCCTCGGCGCACGGGAACTCGCGCACGAGCGACGTGCCCGTGTGGTCCTGCTGCGTGAGATGGCGGAACTCGGTGATGCGCGTGTAGTCGTGGTCGAGCGGATAGTTGACCGTGCCCACGTCCTGGTAGCGCGCGACGCCCGGCAGGTGCTCGTGCTCGAAGCGGATCGAGCGGTACGGCAGCTTGCCGAAGCAGTGGTCGTAGTAGGCGTCGATCGGGCCGGTGAAGATGGTGCGGGTGCACGCGACCTCGGCCTTGATGGCCGCGTGGTCGACGCCCGTGCGCACGTCGATCAGCGGATGGTCGAGCATGCGCTGGAACATCGCCGTGTAGCCGGCGGCCGGCATGGCCTGGAACTTGTCGGTGAAGTAGCGGTCGTCGTCGTTGGTGCGCGTGGGGATGCGCGCGGCCACGCCGGCCGACAGCTGCGACAGGTCCAGGCCCCATTGCTTGCGGGTGTAGCCACGGAAGAACTTGTCGCACAGGTCGCGGCCGACGCTGTTGAGCACGACGTCTTCCGAGGTCTTGATGGTGTCCTTGGGCTCGCGCGCGCGGTCGAGGAACTCGGCGACGCCGGCCTCGTCCAGGTCGAGGCCGTAGAGCTCGTTGATGGTGGTGCGGTTGATCGGCATCGGGTAGCCGCGGCCCTGGACGACGGCGCGCACGCGATGCTCGTAGGGCAGCCACGCGGTGAAGCGCGACAGGAAGTCGACCACCTTCTCGCTGTTGGTGTGGAAGATGTGCGGGCCGTATTCGTGGACGAGCACACCGTGCTCGTCGAGGCGGTCGAAGGCGTTGCCGGCCACGTGCGGGCGGCGCTCGACGACGAGCACGCGCTCTCCGGCATCGGCCAGTGCGCGCGCGCAGGTGGCGCCGGCGAATCCGGCTCCGACGACGAGGGTGACCATGGCAAGACCTTTCCTGAGGCCCGGCCGCGACGGGCGGACGGTGCTTGCAGGCAAGTCTAGGGTTGCTCGTTCTCGCTCAACGGCGGGAAGTGGGCGAGTTTGACCGTCCAGTTCAGTTCAGGGCGCAGCCTCAGACGAGCTGCGTCTGCGCATGCAAGACCATCGCCCGCAGCGTCGTGCGCTCGCGCCCGGTCAGCTTCCTCGCCTTGCGGCTGAGCAGCATCAGGCGCGCCTGCGTGCCGTCCGGCGCCTGGAACGACTCGGCGCCCACCACGTGGAAGCCCGCCGCGTCGCGGAGCGGCGGCGCGTGTGCCAGGGCGTCGCCCGACACGATGCGGGCGGCATCCACGTTGCACATCTTGGCGATGTCCATCAACAGGTAGCCGATGTCGTCGAACGGGGGCATGGCGGGCTCGTTGTCAGCGCTGTCAACCGGGGCGCGAACGCCCGGCAGGGAACGGATCGCGAGGGTCCCCGAAATGCCGGGTCAAACTGCCGGGCCGCCTTGGGGAAATCGCGAACTTGAATAAATGGTACTCCCGATGAACTATACCCACCTGGGTATTTATGCCGGTTTCTGTAGGAATTTGCCTTACAACGGACCTGGCGGCAGGACGACTCAAGTCGCGGAAGTGGGCTGATGTTGCCTCCCAGTTCCCGGTTTTAAAGTTCATCCCACGTTGACACCGTTTCTTCTTCCAAACGAACCAAGGACAAGCATCATGGAAACCACCCAAATCCTCGCCGAGATCCGCGAAGCCAACCTGTCTTACATGATGCTGGCGCAAAGCCTGATCCGTTCGGATCGCGAACAGGCGCTGTTTCGCCTGGGCATCTCGGAAGAGACGGCGAACATGATCTCCTCGCTGACCCCGGCGCAGATGATGAAGATCGCCTCGGGCAACACGCTGCTGTGCCGCTTCCGCATGGACGACGACCTGGTCTGGAACCTGATCACCAGCCACGGCAAGACGGCCGCGAACGAGACGGTCTCGCGCCTGCACGCTTCCATCCTGATGGCCGGCCGCCACCAGGAAGCCGCGTAAGCCTTCCGACAGCCAGCGTCCGAACAAACAAAGCCACAGGCAGGAGAGATCACCATGAGCCGCGTCAAGAGCATCCTCACCGAGGCCCGCCAGATCGAGCGCGCCGTCACGCTGATCAAGCTCGGCGCCCGCCTGCAGGTGCTCGAGTCGGAAACCGACCTGTCCTACGAACGCCTGCTGCGCCTGTACAAGGAAGTCTCCGGCCGCAGCCCGTCCAAGGGCCAGCTGCCGTTCTCGACCGACTGGTTCATGACCTGGCAACCCAACATCCACGCCAGCCTCTTCCTGAACATCCACGAGTACCTGAACAAGGCCGCGGCGATGGAAGAGATCGACACCGTGATCAAGGCCTACCAGCTCTACATGGAGCAGACCGAGGCGCAAGGCCTGGAGCCGCTGCTGAGCGTCACGCGCGCCTGGCGCCTGGTCAAGTTCGTCGACAACGGCATGCTGACCCTGACCAAGTGCACCAAGTGCGCCGGCAACTTCGTGACGCACCCGCACGAGATGGCGCGCCATTTCGTGTGCGGCCTGTGCAACCCGCCGGCTCGCGCCGGCAAGGGCAAGGCCGCGGGCGCCCTGTCGCTGTCGCACTGAACCCGACAGCGGCATCGCCGTCGTCGTCAACGTCCTCACGACGGCCGATGGAGCGTGAAATGCGTCGCAGTTCTTTACGTTCCGAGACTTGATTGGCGGAACATTCGAGCCGATACCCGATCTAGCAGTTAACGTTTTCCTGTTTTTTCTTGCTTGTCTCCTCCTAGCACAACCCCTGTGCTTTCCAAGGCGATCCCGAAAGGATCGCCTTTTCTTTTGGTGCGCCGCAATATCGGGTAGCGCAGCCGTTGCGCAAACGGATGTGCGAGACAGCCGGAAATCCCGCTCTTTTCCGTCGGGTGCCTGGACGCCCTCGCCCGGACACTGGGCGCATGGCTTCGTCCCCGACCCTCCGCGCCTCCGCGCCCGCACGCGCGCGGCGCCTGCCCACGTGGCGTTGGCCACTGCCGGCGCTGCTGGCGTGGGCCGCCGGCTGGGCGACGATGCTCCTGCTGCTGCGTTCGGCGCTGATGCCGCCGGCGCTGGCGGTTGCCGCCGGGCTGGTGACGGCCGCGCTGCCCGCCTTGTGGGCGACCACCCTCTGGCGCCGCGTGATCGTCGCGGCCGGGTTCCCGGTGTCGCTGCTGGCCACCCGCCTGGGCGGCGTGCTGCCGGCCTGGGCCTGGCTGCTGCCGCTGGCTGCGCTGGCGCTGGCCTACCCCGTCACGGCCTGGCGCGACGCGCCGATGTTTCCCACCCCGCGCGACGCGCTGGCCGGCCTCGACCGCCACGTCGCGCTGCCGCCCGGCGCCAGCGTGCTGGACGCCGGCTGCGGACTGGGCCACGGCCTGCGCGCCCTGCGCGCCACCTGGCCCGACGCGCGGATCCACGGCATCGAATGGAGCTGGCCCCTCGCGCTGGCCACCCGGCTGCGCTGCCCGTGGGCGCGCGTGGCGCGCGGCGACATGTGGCGCGGCTCGTGGGCCGCGCACGACCTCGTCTACCTGTTCCAGCGCCCCGAGAGCATGCCCCGCGCGCTTGCCAAGGCCGACGTCGAGATGCGGCCCGGCAGCTGGCTGGTGAGCCTGGAGTTCGAGGCGGCCGGACGACGGCCGCACGCGCGCATGGACCTGCCGTCGGGCCGTCCGGTCTGGATCTACCGGACCGGGCCATGAATCGCGAATTCCCCACCGAAATGCGGCCCGGCGCCGCTTCTGGGGCCTCAAACCCACCCATTTCGAGCCCGAGGCGCCCTCAAGCCTCGCGCCGGACGCGTCGATAAAGCCGCATGGCTCTCGAAAAGAGGGAGCCGCCATGCACAAGAAACTGGAAGCAAACCCAAAATGTTCGTGATCGTCGGCTGGGTCGTGGCCCTCGCTTGCATCTTCGGCGTGTACATCGCGCACGGAGGCAACATCCACGTCATCCTGCACGCGCTCCCCTTCGAGATGATCACCATCTTCGGGGCGGCGGCCGGCGCGTTCCTGGCCAACAACCAGATGAAGGTGGTCAAGGGCGCGATGAAGGGCATCGGCGCATGCTTCAAGGGCAGCAAGTTCAACAAGGCCCGCTACATGGAGCTGCTGGCGCTGCTGTACGACATCCTGCAGAAGGCGCGCAAGGAAGGCCTGATGTCCATCGAGAAGGACGTCGAGGATCCGCACAGCTCCGCGCTGTTCCAGAAGTACCCGATCGTCGGCAACGACCACCACGTGGTCGAGTTCGTCACGGACTACCTGCGCATGATGGTCTCGGGCAACCTCAACGCCCACGAGATCGAGTCCCTGATGGACTCCGAGATCGAGACGCACCACAACGAGGAACACGCGGCCGTGGCCGCCATCGCGCGCCTGGCCGGCGGCCTGCCGGCGTTCGGCATCGTGGCGGCCGTGCTGGGCGTGGTCAACACCATGGGCTCGGTCGGCCAGCCTCCGGCGGTGCTGGGCGGCATGATCGGCTCGGCCCTGGTCGGCACGTTCCTGGGCATTCTCCTGGCCTACGGCTTCGTCGAGCCGCTGGGCGGCCTGCTCGAGCAGAAGGTGGAGGACGCCGGCAAGGAACTGCAGTGCATCAAGACCACGTTGCTCGCCTCGATGCAGGGCTACGCGCCGCAGGTGGCCATCGAGTTCGGCCGCAAGGTGCTGTACTCGCCTGACCGCCCGACCTTCACCGAGCTGGAGAGCCACGTCAAGGGCAAGAAGTAATCATGGCCGGCGATTCCAAGAAGCTCCAGCCCATCATCATCAAGCGCATCAAGAAGAGCGGCCACGCCGCTCACGGCGGTGCGTGGAAGATCGCGTACGCCGACTTCGTGACGGCGATGATGGCCTTCTTCCTGCTGATGTGGCTGCTCGGCTCGACCACCGACGGCGACAAGAAGGGCATCGCCGACTACTTCCAGTCGCCGCTCAAGATCGCGCTGTCCGGCGGCTCGGGCTCCGGCGACTCCAACTCCGTGCTCAAGGGCGGCGGCGAGAGCCTCACGTCCACCGTCGGCCAGGTCAAGAAGGGCGAGGTCGAGGCCCAGCGCAACACGATCAACCTGCACAAGCTCAAGGCGGAACAGACGCGCGCCGAAGTCGCCCGCCTGGAAGACCTCAAGCAGGAGATCAAGGAAAAGCTCCAGAGCAGCGAGAAGCTCAAGGAACTCAGCTCGCAGATCCGCCTGGACATGACCCGCGACGGCCTGCGCATCCAGATCGTCGACGACCAGAACCGGCCCATGTTCGCGTCTGGCTCGGCCACCATTGCCCCGTACATGAAGGACCTGCTGCGCGAGATCGGCTCGGTCCTCACCGAGGTGCCCAACCGCCTCACGCTCGAAGGCCACACCGACGCCCAGCCGTTTCCCGGCGGCGACCGCGGCTACAGCAACTGGGAGCTCTCGTCCGACCGCGCCAACGCGTCGCGACGCGAACTGATCTCGGGCGGCCTCACCGACGACCGCGTCCTGCGCGTGCAGGGCCTGGCGTCCAGCCAGCCTTTCGACGAGAAGGATCCGCTGGCCCCCACCAACCGGCGCATCAGCATCATCGTGATGAACAGGGAGGCGGAAGACCGCATGTTCCGCACCGAGCCGGACAAGACCGGCGCCGAGGCGGCCGAATCTCCGGCCTCGAATGCGACCAATTCCACAGGATCGGCGCGCGCGGACTCAAGCACGCCCTCCCATTGACCGATATCACTGCAGAACTTCGCCCTGCACCGCACAGAGGACACCATGAGCACTCCAACCGACCTTAAATTCCTTGTCGTCGACGACTTCTCCACCATGCGCCGCATCGTGCGCGGCCTGCTCAAGGAGATGGGCTGCAACAACTGCGAGGAAGCCGAAGACGGCCAGGTCGCGCTGAACATGCTCAAGGCCGCCAAGTTCGACTTCGTCGTGTCGGACATCAACATGCCCAACATGAACGGCTTCGACCTGCTCAAGGCGATCAAGGCCGACGACTCGATCAAGCACCTGCCGGTGCTGATGGTGACCGCCGAGGCCCGCAAGGAAGACATCGTGCTGGCCGCCCAGTCGGGCGCCGCCGGCTACATCGTCAAGCCCTTCACCAAGGCCACCTTGGAAGAGAAGGTCCAGAAGATCATGCAAAAGCTGGCGGCCACGGCCTGACCTGCAGGGAGCGCATCTTGAAAATGGAAGACATCGCCAACCTCAGGCCGGCAGACGCCCTCGCAGTCTCGCCGGAAGTGTTCCAGCAACTGGGCACCATCACCCGCCTGCTGCACGACACCATGCAGCAGCTGGGCGTCATGCCCAAGCTGCAGACGGCCACCGAAGGCCTGCCCGACGCCCGCAGCCGCCTGAGCTACATCGCCACCAAGACGGCCGACGCCGCCAACAAGGTGCTCAACACCGTGGACGCCGCCAAGGCCGAGCACCACCAGATCTCGGACGCCACGCGGGCGATGGCCCAGCAGATCGTGGCCGACCCCGTCAAGGCCGTGGCCTCGGGCGCGGTGATGAACTTCGTGCACGAGGTGGAGGCGTCCACCAAGCGCATCGACGACCACCTCACCGACATCATGATGGCGCAGGACTTCCACGACCTGACCGGCCAGGTCGTGGCCAAGGTGGTGACGCTGGCCAACGACCTGGAAGACAGCCTGGTCAAGCTGCTGATCCAGGTGGTGCCCGAAGGCGTGCGCGGACAGGTCGACCCGAACGTGCTGAACGGCCCGGTGGTCAACGCCGAAGGTCGCACCGACGTGGTCACGGACCAGGGCGAAGTGGACGACCTGCTCGCCAGCCTCGGCTTCTGATCCGGGGCCCCGTCCTCAAGCCGCAAACGCCCGCCTGTCGCGGGCGTTTTCATTGGTGGACCGCCTCGGCCGTCCTCCGGTCCTGCCCAATGCACCGTCGCGACGCCCACGGACCGAGCCTTGGTGGAATGCTCGCCGCGCCACGCGCTCGCGATGCGAAATGGTGGTTTTCGCGGCCTCGGAAAGCGCTTGCATCAGGCGAACGCGGTATTCAAGTGGACGTGAACTGGTTCTACAGTGCCCCACACTTCCGATGGAGACACCGATGACCAGCCCCTCCCGCCGCGATCGTCTCGAACAACTGGGCCTGCTGTCGAGCGCCGTCGCCGCGCTCGCCGCCGCGCCGCAGGCCCTCGCCGCCACGCCCAACTGCCAGCCCTGGTCGGCCACGGCCGTCTACGTCGCGGGCAACACCGCCACCGAAGGCGGCAAGACCTACAAGGCCAACTGGTGGACGCAGGGCAACGACCCGGCCACGAACAATGGCGGCAGC
>Ga0209677_100838_pt1 | contig 15233 bp, 11 predicted proteins | sample AraplaCvi_mCL_r2_2_FD_184285 | JGI IMG/M metagenome (GOLD analysis project Ga0209677, IMG submission 184285) | Arabidopsis root microbial communities from North Carolina, USA - plate scrape CL_Cvi_mCL_r2 (SPAdes) (version 2) | ecosystem: Host-associated > Plants > Roots > Endosphere | place: USA... | reverse complement strand
CACATACGTCTTGTGGTGCTTGTCGTGGTGCAGTTCCATGATCCGGCCGCTGATGTTCGGCTCGAGCGCCGAGTAGTCGTACGGAAGGTCCGGCAGGGTGTAGTCAGCCATTACTCATCTCCACTGTTGTTGTGATTCGAGCGACTCATCGAGTCTACTGGGAGCAACCCGGGCGGCCGCCGGAAGCTTCCAGGCGGCCGGCAAGCGTTCCTGTCGGACGCTGCCCGATCGGGCGCTGCCCCATCGAAACCTACACCTCGTCCAAATCGGCGGGGAGGCTCGCCTCCGTGCCCGGGATGCCGAGGTCGGCGGCGCGCTTGTCGGCCATCGCGAGGAGGCGGCGGATGCGGCCGGCCACGGCATCCTTCGTCATCGGCGGGTCGGCGTAGTGGCCGAGCTCATCGAGACTGGCCTCGCGGTGCGCCAGGCGCAGCTCGCCCGCGTAGCTCAGGTGCTTGGGAACCTCCGGGCCGAGGATCTCGAGGGCGCGCTCCACACGGGCGCAGGCCGCGACGGCGGCCTGAGCGGAGCGGCGCAGGTTGGCGTCGTCGAAGTTGACGAGGCGGTTGGCGTTCGCGCGGACCTCGCGCCGCTGGCGCAGCTCCTCCCAGTTGGAGACCGTCTCCGATGCGCCCATCGCCACGAGCATGGCGCTGATGGCCTCGCCGTCGCGGATGACCACCCGGTGGACGCCGCGGACCTCGCGGGCCTTCGCGGAGATCCCGATCCGGCCGGCGGCGCCGACCAGGGCCATCGCGGCCTCGTTGCCGGGGCAGGTGACCTCCAGGGCGGCGGAGCGGCCCGGGTCGGTGAGCGAGCCGTGCGCCAGGAACGCGCCGCGCCAGACGGCGGCCAGCTCCTCGCGGGTTCCGGTGGTGAGGCGGTTCGGGAGGCCGCGGATCGGCCGGCGGCGGGCATCCAGGAGGCCGGTCTGGCGCGCCAGGGTCTCACCGCCCTCGAGGACCCGCACGAGGTACTGGCTGGTCCGCCGGAGGCCCGAGGCCGAGGTGACGGAGACGTCGCTGCGGACGCCGTACAGCTCGGCGAGGTCTTTTCGCACACGGCGGGCGAGTTCGGGAGTGTCCAGCTCGCTCTCCACCGCGATCCGGCCGCCGATCAGGTGCAGACCGCCGGAGAACCGGAGGATGGTCGCCAGCTCTGCTGCCCGGACCGTGGTCTTGCCGACCTCGATCTTGGTGAGCTCTTCCTTGACGTCGGCGGTGAGAGCCAATCGGATTCCTTACTGTCTCAAGGCGAGGGTGGTGCCGTGGAGGGATGAGCCGTGATCATTCGCGGCCGAGGTCGCGGTGCTTGGTGTTCACCGCCAGACCGGGGAAACTGCGCAACCGTGCCGCGAGCTCTTCCGCAATCGCGACGGACCGGTGTTTTCCGCCAGTGCAGCCTATCGCGATCAGAGCGTGCCGTTTGTTCTCGCGGTGATAGCCGCTCATGATCGGCCGCAAGGCCGAGACGTAGGCCTGGATGAACTCGTCCGCACCGTCCTGGGTCAGAACGTAGTCGCGCACGACGGCGTCCAGCCCGGTGTGCGGGCGGAGCTCCGGATTCCAGAACGGGTTGGGGAGGAAGCGCGCGTCGGCCACCATGTCGGCGTCCGCCGGCAGTCCGTACTTGAAGCCGAAGCTCATGACGGTGACCTGCACATCCGCCGCGTTCTCCACGGCGAAGGTGTCGGTGATGTTGGTGGCCAGCTGGTGGATGTTGAGATCGGAGGTGTCGACGATGATGTCGCTCGCCTCCCGGATCTCGCGCAGCCGGGTGCGCTCCGCCGAGATGCCGTCGAGGATGGTGCCGTCGCCCTGGAGCGGATGCGGACGCCGCACCTGCTCGAAGCGCCGGACCAGCACCGCATCGGACGCCTCCAGGAACAGGACGCGCACCTGGGTGCCCTCACGCAGGCTCTGGATCATGTCGCGGAGGTCCACGAAGAAGTTGCGGCCGCGCACATCCACGACCGCGGCGATGCGCGGGAGCCCGGACTCGGCGCGGTTGGCGAGTTCGATCAGCGGGCGGAGCATCTGAGGCGGGAGGTTGTCGACGACGTACCAGTCGAGGTCCTCCAGCGCGTTGGCGACCGTCGAGCGGCCGGCGCCCGACATCCCGGTGACGATGAGCACCTCCTGCTGCTCGGCGCTCACGACAGTCTCGTCGGTGGCCATAGACCGGTCTCCTCCGCTCCGTGGGGTGACACCAGCCTAGCGACTGGATGCAGCGGGCAGGCTCCCCTCGCTGTTCGCGAGCCTCTCGAAGATCGCGGCGGCGAGCGTCGGGCCGACCCCGCGGACCTCGGCGATCTGGGCCGGCGTGGCCTTGCGCAGCTGCGCCACCGAGCCGAAGTGCTTCAGCAGCTCCTTCACGCGAGCGGGGCCGAGGCCCGGGATCTCGGCGAGGACGCTCCCGATGTCGCGCTTCCGGCGGGCCCGCTGGTAGGTGATCGCGAAGCGGTGCGCCTCGTCGCGGAGCCGCTGGATGAGGAACAGTGCGTCGCTGTTCCGCGGCAGGATGACCGGGAAGTCGGAGTCTGGCAGCCAGATCTCCTCGAGCCGCTTGGCGATGCCGGCGAGCTGGATCCCCGTCACCCCCGACTCGTCGAGGGCCCGCTTGGCGGCGGCGACCTGCGGCTGGCCGCCGTCGACGATGAGCAGGTTCGGCGGGTACGAGAACTTGCGGCGACGGCGTTCCGAGCCGTCCACGACCTCGTCCGCACCGGCCGCGCCTTCCGCGTCGAGCGCCGTGTCCTCGGCCAGCTGGTCCTCGGCTGCCTCGGCGGCCGTCCGCGGTGCCGACGCATCTACACTGTCGCTCTTCAGGTACGCCAGCCGGCGCGAGATCACCTGATAGATCGACTCCGTGTCGTCCGTGGACTCGGGGATGCTGAAGCGCCGGTACTGGTCCTTGCGGGGCAGTCCGTCCTCGAACACCACCATCGAGGCGACGATGTTCGTGCCGCTGAGGTGCGAGACGTCGTAGCACTCCATCCGCAGGGGCGCGTCGTCCATCCCCAGAGCATCCTGGATGTCATTCAGCGCCTTCGACCGGGCGACGAAGTCGGAGCTGCGCCGGGTCTTGTAGAGGATGAGCGCGTTCTTGGCGTTCATCTCGACGGTCTGGGCGAGGGCCGCCTTCTCGCCGCGCTGCGCCGTCTTCAGCTCGACGCGGCCCGTGTGCCGGCCCCGCGGCGCAGAGGGGTCGGGCGTCTCCCGGCGGCGCTGGGTGAGCCAGAGCTCCAGCTCCGCGGTGTCCTCGGGCAATTCGGGGACGAGGATCTCGCGCGGCGGGGCGTCGGGTCCGTCGTACGCGTTCTGCACGACCGTCTCGACGAGTTCGCCGAGGCTGACGTCGAGCTCCTTGTCGACCACCCAGCTGCGGACACCGCGCACCCGGCCGCCACGGACGATGAACTGCGTCACCGCGGCCGCGAGCTCGTCGTGCGCGATGCCGAAGACGTCCGCATCCACGCTGTCCGTCAGGACGACCGCGCTCTTGCCGAGCACGCCCTCGAGCGCCTGGATCGCATCGCGGTGGCGGGCGGCGGCCTCATAGTCGAGGGTGCTCGCCGCCTGCTTCATCTTCTCGGTCAGGTCGCGCAGATAGCCGCTGTCGTTTCCGGCCATGAACGAGGCGAAGTCGATCGCGAGCGACTTGTGGTCCTCCGGCGTGATGCGGCCGACGCACGGCGCTGCGCACTTCCCGATGTCGCCGAGGAGGCACGGGCGGCCGGTCAGCTCGGCACGGCGGTAGACGCCGTCGGAACAGCTCCGCATCGGGAACGCCTTGAGCATGAGGTCGACCGTCTCGCGGATCGCCCACACCTTCGTGTACGGGCCGAAGTAGCGCGCGTCCGGGATGTTGCGGTTGCGCGTGATCATCACGCGCGGGACGCGGTCCCCGAGCGTCACGGCCAGGTACGGGTAGGTCTTGTCGTCGCGGAACTTGACGTTGAAGGGCGGGTTGAACTCCTTGATCCAGGTGTACTCGAGCTGGAGCGCCTCGTACTCGGTGCCCACGACCGTCCACTCGACGCTCGCCGCCGTGGTGACCATGCGCCGAGTGCGCTCGTGGAGGCTGCGCAGCGGCTGGAAGTAGTTGCTCAGCCGCGCGCGGAGGTTCTTCGCCTTGCCTACGTAGAGCACACGCCGGTTCTTGTCGCGGAACCGGTACACACCCGGCTGGGTGGGGATCTCGCCGGCCTTCGGCCGGTAGCTGACGGTGTCGGCCACGGCGCGCCTCAGGCGGCGCCCCGGGCGGACTCGCCCTGCAGCATCTCCTTGAGGAAGAAGCCCGTGTGGCTGCCCGCGGCCTCGGCCACCTGCTCCGGCGTGCCGGTCGCGATGACCTCGCCGCCGCCGGCGCCGCCCTCCGGCCCCATGTCGATGATCCAGTCGGCCGACTTGATGACATCGAGATTGTGCTCGATCACGATGACCGTGTTGCCCTTCTCGAGCAGCCCGTTGAGCACCAGCAGGAGCTTGCGGACATCCTCGAAGTGCAGCCCGGTCGTCGGCTCGTCGAGCACGTAGACGCTGCGGCCGTTGGACCGGCGCTGCAGCTCGGTGGCCAGCTTGACGCGCTGGGCCTCGCCGCCGGAGAGCGTGGTCGCGCTCTGGCCGAGCCGGACGTAGCCGAGTCCCACATCCACCAGCGTCTGCAGGAAGCGGTGGATCGCCGAGATCGGCCGGAAGAACTCGGCCGCCTCGCTGATCGGCATGTCGAGCACTTCGGCGATGTTCTTGCCCTTGTAGTGCACCGAGAGCGTGTCGCGGTTGTACCGCGCTCCCCCGCACACCTCGCACGCGACGTAGACGTCCGGCAGGAAGTTCATCTCGATCTTGATCGTCCCATCGCCCGAGCACGCCTCGCAGCGTCCGCCCTTGACGTTGAAGCTGAACCGGCCGGGGAGGTAGCCGCGGGCCTTCGCCTCCGGAGTCTCGGCGAACAGCGTCCGGATGCGGTCGAAGACGCCGGTGTAGGTCGCCGGGTTGGACCGCGGTGTGCGGCCGATCGGCGCCTGGTCGACGTGAACGACCTTGTCGAGGTTCTCGAGACCGGTGACCGTGCGGTGCTTGCCCGGCACCTTGCGGGCGCCGTTCAGCTTGTTTGCGAGGACCCGGTACAGGATGTCGTTGACCAGCGACGACTTCCCGGAACCCGAGACGCCGGTCACCGCGACGAAGGTGCCGAGTGGGAAGTCGACCGTCACCTTCTTCAGGTTGTTGGCCTCCGCCTCCACGACACGGATCATCCGCTTCTTGTCGATCTTGCGACGCTTCGGGGGCACCGGGATCTCGCGGCGGCCGGCGAGGTAGTCGCCGGTCAGCGAGTCGGTGTTCGCCAGGAGCTCCTCGTAGGAACCGGAGTGCACGACGTGTCCGCCGTTGACGCCGGCGCCCGGGCCGATGTCGACGATCCAGTCGGCGGTGCGGATGGTGTCCTCGTCGTGCTCGACCACGATCAGGGTGTTGCCGAGGTCGCGCAGCGCGACGAGCGTGTCGATGAGGCGGCGGTTGTCCCGCTGGTGCAGGCCGATGCTCGGCTCGTCGAGCACGTAGAGCACGCCGGTCAGGCCCGAGCCGATCTGGGTCGCCAGGCGGATGCGCTGCGCTTCGCCACCGGAGAGGGTTCCGGCCGCGCGCGCCAGGTCGAGATAGCTGAGCCCCACCTGGATGAGGAAGTCGAGCCGGATCTTGATCTCGCGCAGCACCTGGGCGCCGATCTTCTGCTCCCGCTCGGTGAGGTGCAGCTTCTCCATGAACGCGCGGGCGTCGCTGAGGCTCAGCTGCGAGGCGTCCGCGATGCTCCTGCCGTGCACGAGCACCGCGAGCACCTCCGGCTTGAGGCGCTTGCCGTCGCACACCGGACACGGCACCTCGCGCAGGTACTCGGCCCAGCGTGCGCGCTGCGTGTCCGTCTCGGCCTGCAGGTACTGCCGCTCGATATAGGGCACCACGCCCTCGAAGCCGGAGGTGTACGACATCTCGCGCCCGTAGCGGTTCTTCCACCGCACCTTGACCTCGAAGTTGTCGCCGTGGAGCACGGCGTCCTTCACCTCGGTGGTCAGCTTCTTCCACGGTGTCTTCAGGGAGAACTTCAGATCGCGAGCGAGGCCGTCGAGCAGCTTCTCGTAGTAGTTGAAGAGTCCCTTGCCCTGGGTCGTCCACGGGATGATGACGCCCTCGGAGATGCTCTGCTCGTCGTCGCCGAGCAGCAGCTGCTCATCCACCGACATGCGCGTGCCGAGGCCCGAGCACTCCGGGCAGGCGCCGAAGGGAGCGTTGAACGAGAAGGTCCGAGGCTCGATCTCGGTCAGCTGGATGGGGTGGCCGTTCGGGCAGGAGAGCTTCTCGCTGAAGTTCTGCCACGCGGCGGGCCCCTCGCGGTCGACGAAGTTGACCTGGACCAGGCCGTCCGTCAGTCGGAGCGCCGTCTCCAGCGAGTCGGTGAGACGGCCGAGGATGTCCGGGCCGGCGACCAGACGGTCGACGACGACGGAGATGTCGTGCTTGTACTGCTTCTTCAGCGTCGGCGGGTCGGAGAGCTGGATCTGCTCGCCGTCGACCAGAGCACGCGCGTAGCCGCTCGCGGCCAGCTCTTTGAAGAGGTCGACGAACTCGCCCTTCTTCTGCGAGACGACCGGGCTGACGACCATGTACCGGGTGCCGGCCTCCAGCTCCATCAGCTGGTCGGCGATCTGCTGCACCGTCTGGCGCTGGATGCGCTCACCGCACACAGGACAGTGCGGCACGCCGATGCGCGCCCACAGCAGACGCATGTAGTCGTAGATCTCGGTGATCGTGCCGACGGTCGACCGCGGGTTGCGGTTGGTGGACTTCTGGTCGATCGAGACGGCCGGGCTCAGGCCTTCGATGAAGTCGACGTCCGGCCGGTCCACCTGCCCCAGGAACTGGCGGGCGTACGCCGACAGCGACTCGACGTACCGTCGCTGGCCCTCGGCGAAGATCGTGTCGAAGGCGAGCGAGGACTTGCCCGACCCCGACAGGCCGGTGAAGACGACCATCGAGTCGCGCGGGATCTCCAGATCGACATTGTGGAGGTTGTGCACGCGCGCTCCACGCACGCTGAGGTGCGACCCCGTCACTCTGCTGATGTTCCCCGACTCGATGTTCACTCGCCCGCTGCTCACTCGCTCTATTCTCCGCCATCCGTGCTGTCTTCTCGGGGCTGTTCGCCCACCGCGCATCCCGTTCGCCAGCTCGAACGTGTGTTCGATTCTATCCTCCCGAACGCACGAAGCCGCGCAAGCGCGAGTCTAGGCGCGACCACCGACATTCGTCCCCGGCGGGTGCAGGAGGACGGCCTCCAGGCCCGCGGTCAGCGTGGCGCGCGAGGAGGCCGACGCAGCAGGGCCGGCAGCAGGAGACCGACCAGTGCGACCAGCGCGAGTCCGGACAGGACGGCCAGCACCGGGCTGGAGGCTCCCCGGGCGGACAGGAGAAGCGCGACGGCGGCCGCCTGCGCGGGGACCTGGATCAGCACGAACCGACGCAGCGAGGGCAGGAGCACGGCGGGCTGCAGCCGCGCTGCGCTCGGCACGACGAGCATCCACCCGGCGACGAGGTGCAGCGCGTGCACTCCCGCGACGAGACCGAGGAGTCGCGGGGTCACCGTTCCCGGCTCCACGAGCGACGAGAGCAGGAGGATCCCGATCAGCACCCAGGCGGTGAACCAGCGCGGGCGCCACACCGCGACCCCGATGAGCACGGCCGCGATGCCGGTCCACGTGCCCACTGGGATTCCGACCAGCACGAACGGCAGCGCGATCGCAGCGAACAGGGCCCGCACGGCCCAGCCGGGGATCGTGAAGACGCCGAGGACGGGGACGCCGTTCATCGTCGCCGTCCCGCCGCGATCGCGCGGAGGGACGCCTCGCGGCCCGGGGCGTCCTCCCACCGGACGAGCTCCGCTCCCCCGGCCTGCAGCTGCTCCAGCCGGATGCTGCGTGCGAGCTCGACCGTCCGCAGGGCGAGACGGTCGCGCGAGGTCAGCTCCCGCACATCCCGGGCCGGGAGGACGTCGACGGCGATCACCCGGTGGCCCGCAGCGCGCCAGGTGTGCGCGAGGGTCACCGGCTGATCGTCGAGGAACGTCGAGAGCACGAATACGAGTGCCCCGGGCGACAGCCGCGGCGCGCGGACCCGCTGGAACGTCGTCCCGGTCGCCGAGGTCAGCTCGATCGCGCGGAGCACGCGTTCCCGGTGCCGAGCGCCCGCGCGCGGCGGCAGCACGCGCCCGTACTCGCTCAGGTCGTCGAACCCCACCCGGTCTCCCGCCGCGGCGTACGCGGCGGTCAGCGATGCAGCTGCCTCGCGGGCGAGATCCAGCGACGACACCGCCGGGCGCGGGTACCGCTCCGACCAGTCCACGACGACGCCGGTCAGGTCATCCCTCGCGTCGATGACCAGGTGGATCGCGGCGTCCGAGGTGGCGGTCGTGCGCCGGACGTACAGTTCCCCCGCCCGGCCCGCGCGGGCGGTCGCCCGCCAGTCGATCCGCCGGAGGCGGTCACCGGGATGGAAGAGGTCGATGTCGCGGAACTCTCCGCCCTCACCCGGCCGGGTCGACACGTGCTGCCCGGTCAGGCCGAGGAGGCGTGCCGGGAGCGGGAGGCTCCGGACCGGCGCCTGGCGCGGACGCACGACGCGCTCGATCGCCGCCTCCTCCCCCGGCACGCCGACCCACGCCGCGTCTGCGCCCACGGCGCGCGCCTCGACCGCCACGACGCGCTGGCGGCCCGAGTGCACCAGCGGAACCTCGGCGGTCAGACCGGCCGCGGCACGTGCGGTGACCACCGCATCCACAGGCGCAGCTCCTCCCAGCGACAGCCGCAGCTGCAGGGCCTCGGGATGCTGTGCGGCGCCAGCATGCACCCTCACCGTGAGCAGGGGTAGGCCATGCGAGGTCTGGATGCCGTCCTCTGAGTCGGCTGAGGTGTCCAGGGTGACGGAGTCGCCGGACGGCCGGCGCTCCCAGCCGAGCGCCGCGGCCACCAGCAGCGGAGCACCGACGAACGCAGGCTCCGCCCGGGACATCACGAAGGCGGCGACCAGGCCGACCACTCCGATGACCACCGCTGCGGCCAGCGCCGGACTCGGCATCCAGACGGTGCGGGTCGAGGTGCTCGCGCGATCCGTCATCCCCTCACCGCCTCCACCGGGCGGTCCCGTCCGGCCGTCCCGCCGATCATCGGCTCGACGCCTCCTCGCCCGTCCGCTGTGCGACCCCGACCGCGGGCGGGCCGGGCACGGTGTTGACCACCTCGGTGACGACCTGCTCGGCCACCACTCCGCCGGTCCATGCCTGGACCGTCAGCGTGAGGCGGTGCGCCAGGACCGGAAGCGCGACGGCCTTCACGTCGTCCGGGATGACGAAGTCGCGCCCGTCCAGCACGGCCAGCGCTCGCGCGACGAGCAGGAGGCCCTGGGATCCGCGCGGGGACGCGCCCACCTCGACGGAGCGGTGCCGGCGGGTCGCTGCGGCCAGCCGGACGCAGTACGCGGCGATGTCCGGATCCACATCCACCGCCTCCACGCCCGCCTGCATCGACCGCAGGGTCGCTGCGTCGATGACCGGCTCGACCGTGGCGACCTCGTGACGCCGGGCGACCCGCGAGAGCAGGACGCGTGCTTCGCCGTCCTCGTCCGGGTAGCCCACCCTCAACCGGACCATGAACCGGTCGAGCTGCGCTTCCGGAAGCGCATAGGTGCCCTCGGATTCGATGGGGTTCGCCGTCGCGACCACGTGGAACGGCGAGGGAAGCGGGAAGCTCTTCCCTTCCACGGACACCTGACCCTCCGCCATCGCCTCCAGCAGCGCCGACTGCGTCTTCGGCGACGTCCGGTTGATCTCGTCGGCGAGGAAGAGCCCGGTGAAGACGGGACCCGGCCGGAACTCGAAGTCGGCGATGCCCGGCACGTACACGAAGGAGCCCGTGATGTCGGACGGCAGCAGGTCGGGCGTGCACTGGAGCCTCCGGAAGTCGAGCCCCACCGCGGCCGCGATGCTGCGCGCGGCCAACGTCTTGCCGAGACCGGGAACATCCTCGAACAGCACGTGGCCGCCCGCGAGGATGGTCGCGAACGCGATCCGCAGGGGTTCGCGCATCCCCACGACGACGCTTCCGACCCGCTCGAGCACGTCGGCTCCCAAGCGCGCCACCTCGGAGACCGGAAGGGATGTCGCGGGATGGAACGGGGGTTCAGCGGACACGGGGCGGCTCCTCAGGGGTCGGAATCGAGGTGGGGGCGGTGGTCGGGGTCCGGGTCGGAGCGACGGAAGCGCGTCCGTTCCGTGACGCGGGAGCGGCGGATGCCGTTTCGGCAATCAGCGCCTCGAGGCGATCCAGCACCGCGGCCAGGGCGGAGGTGCGCATCTCGACACCGGATCCCCGTCGCAGGAGGGCCAGCGTCTGGCGTCCGAGGAGCGCCTCCAGCTGCGCGTCGGCGGAGCGGTCTTCGAGGTCGAGACCGCGCAGGGCCACTGCGCGCTCTGCGACGGATCGTACCGCCCTGACGCCCTCCGACGAGGCCCGGCCGCCGCGGGCGCCGAGCGACCAGCCGAGCTGGGCGACGTCCCGGCGCGAGCCGGTCCGCGACGGCGCGGGCGGGGTCGCCCAGGTGATCTCTGCGACCTCGCCGAGCGCCGAAAGGCAGGCCGAGAGGCCGAATGCTGCCGCCCCCAAGCCGATGGCGTGTGCCGCATCCATGCCGAGGAGCCACGCAGCGACACCCATCGCGACCCCGAGAAGGGCGCTCAGGATGAGTGTCCGCGGCATCCGGGGCGGGAGTCGGCGAGTCGCGGTCATCGTGGTCCGGCCGTTCCTCGGCCACGGGCGGAGCCACCCGGCGCCCGACGGTCCACGCTGGGCGGCGCGACGCTCCACGAGCCGCGGAGCGCGTCGACGGCCCGGCGTGCCTCCGCGACATCCCCGGGGGTGACGGGAGCCGTGCTGAAGCGGGCACGGACGTAGAGGGCGAGCAGGCGCCCGGCGGCGTCCCGGTCGGCGGCGACCCGGGCGACCACGCGGGAGGCGAACTCGGCAGGCGTCTCGGCCGGGAGACGTCGGACGCCCCAGTCGGCGGCGCCCTCCTCCAGCCCCACCCAGGCACGTTCGATCGCATCCCGGGGTTCCCGTTGTTCAGCGAGCACCTCGGCTGCGCGGTCGAGGCCTCGTCGTACGTGCTCCGGTTCAGGTTCCGGTTCCGGTGCCGGCGTCGGCGCACTCGAAGCGTCGGCGGCGCTGAGCAGACCCAGCGCGGCCGGCTCGGGTAGATTCGCCCGTCTGCGGAGCCAACGCCAGAGCAGTGCCAGCGCGACCACCGCAGCGAGCACGATCAGCGCGGCCAGGAGCCACGACAGATCCAGTTGCATCACCTGAGAGTTCTGCTGAGGCTGCGGGGAGGAGGTGGGGAGCCGGTCGATGCTGCCGCTCGTCCGTGTCGGCGCCGGGGGGAGGAAGACCCGGGGTCCGCTGAACTGCGGGGTCCCCTGGAAGGCCAGCGCCAGCAGGGCTGCGGCGACCAGGGCGACGCACGCAGCGAGCGTCCACCGCCGTCCTGTCGCCTGTGCTGCCACCCTGCAACCGTAGCCCGCGAGCCGAGAACCCGGGGGAACCTGCCCGGCTCGGGATTCTGCTCCTGCTTCCCTGTTCCTGTTCCTGTTCCCGCTCCTCAGCTTCGGGCGCCCGCAACAGCGGCAGGCTCAGCCGAGGTGGCCAGCCTTCTCCATCTGGCGGAGGTCTCGCTTCAGATCGGACAGCTCGTCGCGCAGTCGCGCCGCCAGCTCGAACTTCAGCTCGCCCGCCGCAGCCAGCATCTGCTGGTTGAGGTCGGCGATCAGCCCCTCCAGCTCCGCCGCACCCTCTGCGGCGATGCCGCCGCTCCGCAGGTTGGGGGTCGGGCTCTTGCGCCGCTGCTCGCGACCGGCGAGCATCCGTGCCGTGTCCGCCTCTTCCCGCGCCAGGATGTCCGTGATGTCGGCGATCCGCTTGCGCAGCGGTTGCGGGTCGATCCCGTTGACGCGGTTGTACTCGACCTGCTTCTCGCGCCGGCGGTCGGTCTCCTCGATCGCGTTCTTCATGGAGTCGGTGAGCACGTCGGCATACATGTGCACGGCTCCGGAGACGTTCCGAGCCGCTCGACCGATCGTCTGGATCAGGGACGTCGACGAACGGAGGAACCCTTCTTTGTCCGCGTCGAGGATGGCGACCAGCGACACCTCCGGGAGATCGAGTCCCTCACGCAGCAGGTTGATGCCGACGAGCACGTCGTAGACGCCCGCGCGGAGTTCGGTGAGCAGTTCCACCCGTCGGAGGGTGTCGACGTCGGAGTGCAGGTAGCGCACCTTGACTCCGGCCTCCGCGAGGAAGTCGGTCAGCTCCTCCGCCATCTTCTTGGTCAGCGTGGTGACCAGGACACGTTCGTCGCGCTCGGAGCGCACCCGGATCTCCTCGAGCAGGTCGTCGATCTGACCCTTCGTCGGCTTGACCACGATCTCCGGATCGATCAGACCCGTCGGGCGGATGATCTGCTCCACCACGCCATCGGCGATCCCCAGCTCGTACTTGCCCGGCGTCGCGGAGAGGTAGACGGTCTGGCCGACGCGATCCTTGAACTCGTTCCACTTCAGCGGCCGGTTGTCGAGCGCGCTCGGCAGCCGGAATCCGTGCTCCACCAGCGTGCGCTTGCGGGAGGCATCGCCCTCGTACATCGCGCCGATCTGCGGCACGGTCACGTGCGACTCGTCGATGACGACGAGGAAGTCGTCGGGGAAGTAGTCGAGGAGGCAGTTCGGCGCTTCGCCGGGCTGACGCCCGTCGATGTGCCGCGAGTAGTTCTCGATGCCGGAGCAGAAGCCGATCTGCTCCATCATCTCCAGGTCGAACTGCGTGCGCATGCGGAGCCGCTGCGCCTCGAGCAGCTTGCCCTCGCGCTCCAGTTCTTGCAGTCGCTCGCGCAGCTCCTCCTGGATGGTGCCGATGGCGCGCTGCATGGTGGCCGGGCTGGCCGCGTAGTGCGTCGCCGGGAACACGGACACCGCATCCATCTGCTGGATCACGTTGCCGGTGAGCGGGTGCAGCGAGTACAGCGCCTCGATCTCGTCGCCGAAGAGCTCGATCCGGATGGCGTGCTCCTCGTACATCGGGATGATCTCGATCGTGTCGCCGCGCACCCGGAACTTGCCCCGTGAGAAGTCGACGTCGTTCCGCTCGTACTGCATGCCGACGAAGCGGCGGATCAGAGCGTCGCGCCCCACGTTCTGGCCGACCTGCAGGGCGACCATGGCCTCGAGGTACTCTTCGGCCGCACCGAGGCCGTAGATGCAGGACACCGTGGAGACGACCACCACATCCCGCCGGCTGAGCAGGGAGTTCGTGGTCGAGTGCCGCAGTCGCTCCACCTCGGCGTTGACCGAGGAGTCCTTCTCGATGAAGGTGTCGGTCTGAGGAACGTAGGCCTCGGGCTGGTAGTAGTCGTAGTACGACACGAAGTACTCGACGGCGTTGTTCGGCAGCAACTCGCGGAACTCGTTCGCCAGCTGCGCCGCCAGGGTCTTGTTGTGCGCGAGGACGAGCGTGGGCCGCTGCACCTGCTCGATGAGCCACGCGGTGGTCGCCGACTTTCCGGTACCGGTCGCACCCAGCAGCACGACATCGGTCTCGCCCGCGTTGATGCGCGCGGTCAGCTCGGCGATCGCCTGCGGCTGATCACCGCTCGGGCTGTACTGGCTGACGACCTCGAACGGTCGGACGGCGCGCGTGGAGAGCATGTCTCCAGTGTAGGAAGGACCACTGACACTGCGCCTGCCTCTCGCTCAGAGCGGAACGCGATCACGGGCGCGACCGGTCACGGACGTGCGCGCAGGTCCTCCCAGAGGGCGTCCACCTGGTCGAGGGTGTGGCGGAGGGAGCCGCCGGTCTCGATCACGACGTCCGCGACGGCCAACCGCTGCTCGTCGGAGGCTTGGGAGCGGATGCGACGCTCGGCCTCGGCCGGATCCATGCCCCGCAGCTGCACCAGCCGGCGGATGCGGGTCTGCGCGTCGGCGTGGGCGACCACGACGTGGTCGAAGGGGTACTGGTTGGATGACTCCACCAGCAGGGGGACGTCGTACACGACGATCGCGTCGGGGTCCGCGTCGGCCGCCGCCTCGAAGCGCGCGGTCGACTCCCGGAGGACGGCCGGGTGCGTGATCCCGTTGAGGTCGGCCAGCGCCTGGGCATCCGCGAAGACGATGGCGCCGAGTGCGGGACGGTCGAGGCTGCCGTCCGCTGCGATCACGTCGTCGCCGAAGCGGCGGGCGATCTCGGCGAGGGCCGGGGTTCCGGGCTCGACGACCTCCCGTGCGATCCGGTCCGCGTCGACGACGACGGCGCCGTGGGAGGCGAGGCGGGAGGCGATGGTCGATTTGCCGGAGGCGATCCCGCCGGTGAGTCCGATCAGCTGCACGCGCCCAGCCTAGCCGGGCCGCGCGACGCCGATCGGTGGGACGCAGCACGCCGTCTCCCGAGCAGGCGGACGGCGGGTTGCGACCCATGGATGCCCGGGAAGCCCGGGAACGACGAAACGGCCGGTCCCGAAGGACCGGCCGCTTCTGAAGGGGATGCTCAGGAGTTGGAGCTGAGCTTCTCGCGCAGAGCCGCGAGCGACTCGTCGTCGGCGAGCGTTCCGCCCGAGCCGGGCTCGGAGGTGTACGAGGACGTGCCGCTGTCGGTGGCAGCCTCCTCGATACCCTTCGCAACCTGGCGCTTGTGCGCCTCCCAGCGAGCCTGGGCGGCAGCGTACTGCTGCTCCCACTCGTCGCGCTGCGACTCGAAGCCTTCCTTCCACTCGTTGGTCTCCGGGTCGAAGCCCTCCGGGTACTTGTAGTTGCCCTGGTCGTCGTACTCGGTGACCATGCCGTAGAGCGCCGGGTCGAACTCGGTGCCCTCGGGGTCGACGCCGTCGTTCGCCTGCTTCAGCGAGAGCGAGATGCGGCGGCGCTCCAGGTCGATGTCGATGACCTTGACGAACACCTCGTCGCCCACCGAGACGACCTGCTCGGCCAGCTCGACGTGCTTGCCGGACAGCTCGGAGATGTGCACGAGGCCCTCGATGCCGTCCGCGACGCGGACGAACGCACCGAACGGAACGAGCTTGGTGACCTTGCCCGGTGCGACCTGACCGATCGCGTGGGTCCGGGCGAAGACCTGCCACGGGTCC
>Ga0209677_100837_pt1 | contig 15253 bp, 14 predicted proteins | sample AraplaCvi_mCL_r2_2_FD_184285 | JGI IMG/M metagenome (GOLD analysis project Ga0209677, IMG submission 184285) | Arabidopsis root microbial communities from North Carolina, USA - plate scrape CL_Cvi_mCL_r2 (SPAdes) (version 2) | ecosystem: Host-associated > Plants > Roots > Endosphere | place: USA... | reverse complement strand
GACTTGCGCAGCCGCGTGATGGTGAACTCTTCCAGCAGCGCATCGAGCTCGCGCTCGCGCTTCTTGCGCGACGGCTCGACCACCTCGAGCACGGCGCGGATGTTCTGCTCCACCGTGAGGCCGCGGAAGATCGAGGCCTCCTGCGGCAGATAGCCGATGCCGAGCCGGGCGCGCTGATACATCGGCAGGCGGGTGACGTCGTGGCCGTCGAGCTCGATGGCGCCGCGGTCGGCCTTGATCAGCCCGGTGATCATGTAGAACACGGTGGTCTTGCCGGCGCCGTTCGGACCCAACAGGCCGACGGCCTCGCCGCGGCGGACATAGATCGAGACGCCGCGCACCACCTGACGGCTGCCAAAGCTCTTCTCGATGTTGTGCACGGCGAGGAAGCCCGGCCGGCGCAGCAGTTGCGGGCCGCCGGCCGTATTGGCCTTCGGCTTGGCCCTGCGCTGCAGGGTCTCGGTGTTCTGCGGCGAGCGCGGATTGATACGCGGCCGAGGCTGCTCACCTGGCTGCTCGCGCGCGGTTTCCGCCAGCATCGCCAAAGGATCATGAAAGGGATCATCCATGGACGCATCGAGCGCGGTGATGTCGTCCCGCGCACGCCCCGATCCCCGCTGGCCGCGCTGGGCAGGACGCCGACCGAACTTGCCGAATATGTCCACCATCCCCGTTCGCTTACGCCTTTTCGAAGGTGCCCTCGTCTGCCGCAGCAGCCTTGATTCGTCCTGTCTCGTCCGTGAACGAACCGATATGCCCCCTGCGCTCCGGATCACAGGGCTGGATCTCAAGCGTCAGCGTTCGATCGTCCGCCTCCACCTTCGCGGCCCATTGCGGCGCGAAGGCGGAAGCTGCCGTTCGCTAGATAGAACGCGACATGGCCGGGTTCAACGGAGCCGGCAGACGAAATCGCAAGCCGTTGATGTCATTTCGGCTTATTTGCGCCCGGCAGCTGCAGCGGCGAGCCGCCCTTGGCTGCGGCGCCCTCCGAACCGCAACCACCGCCCGATCCACCATTGGCTTGCGGCAGCAGCGCCTGCACGCCTCGGCCGCTATCGGATTCGACCCGGGAGACCCCTGTGGTCATGTCGACCATCAGGCGATCGCCGCGCAGCACGTTCTTGCACTGGGTCAGCACCACGCCGCCCTGCATCGTGATCAGGTTGGTCTTGGGATCGAACACCGCGCTCTCGCCGGTGACGACCTGGTCTTTCTGAGTCACCATGACGTTGCCGCGCGCCTCGAGCCGCTTGATCGAGGACGAGCCGCCAGGCCCGGGCGTCGCCGATTGCATCGTCGCGCCCTTGGCCGGCTTGGCGCCGGCATTGCCTGCCGGCGAAGCACCGCCGCCTTCGTAGAACACCACCAGCGTCTTCGACGTCATGGTGGTGTCGCCCTGCGTCACCTTCACATTGCCGGAAAAGGTGGCTTCCTTCTTCTTGTCCTGCATCTCCAGCGAGGCGGCCTCGATCTGGATCGGTTGGTCGCGGTTCTGCGAGAAGCCCTGCAGCGCGTTGGGAACGCCGGTCGATGAACTTTGCGCATACACGCCGTGATGCGCTGCCGTCAGCAGCAGCGCGACGGCGATCATCGATGCGGTGCCCACGCCTACGGACAGGGAGCTGGATCGTCGGGTCATGACATCACTTCGCATTGGTTGTCTTGGGCCGACGCGTCCGCGGCGGAGCGGGCGCCGGCTCGGCCGCGGCCTCGGCCTGCGCGGATGCAGGATCGCCGCCGTCGAGATTGACCAGATTCATCACCACATTGCCCTCGAAACGGATGACGTCGCCATTGTCGGTGATTCGCAGCCGGTCGGCGGTCAGCGTGCCGTTGGTCAGCTTGACGTCGACATGCTCGTCCGAGCTCACGGTGCCCTTGGCCATGTCGGCATGGGCCTGGCTCAGCCGCGCCTCATAGCCGGTCGAGGTCGTCATCAGGATGTCCTTGTGCAGATCCAGCACCTGCTGCTTGGTGTCAAACAGGCCGGTGCGAGCATCCAGCGTCACGGTCGAATGGTCCTCCATCAGCACCTTGGCGCGGAGCGTGCTAAGCTCGACATGGTCGGGATCGGTCAGATCCTGGGTCGCGGTCTTCGCCACGAGATCATAGGGCCGCTGGTCCGGGGTAAAGCCGGTCAGATGTGGCGTTTCCATGGTGATCTTGCTGCCGGACACGACGAGATTGCCCGAGAGATTGTCGGTCTTGATCTCCATATGGAACGGATTGAAGAGCGAGATGCCGATGACCATCGCCATTGCCAGTCCCACAGCCGTCGGCACTGCCACCCGCAAGGCCCGCACCAGCCGGCTGTGACGCGCAGCCACCGCGAAGCGCGCTTCGAGCCCGGGGTCATAGGCTGGGTTGTGGACCGAATTCACCGTGGCTCCGAGGCGAGGACCGAGCTGCTATTTTACATGGCCTCGGCCGGCAATACAGCCGGGAACTGCGGCCAGCGAACTTCGGGTACGCGGTCCTGAGCGGCTCAAATGACCTGAAAGGACAGCCGAATTTGCGCCGGCGGGCGGATGGTTACGAGAGTTTAAGGATATCGGCCTCCGAAATCCTGCCTCAAGAATGGGCAAAGATGTCCTCGGCTTCGAATCCCTGCAGGTCGAGCCTGGCGCGCGTGGGCAGGAAATCGAAGCAGGCCTGCGCGAACGCGGTGCGTCCCTCGCGGGCCAGCATCACGTCGAGACGCTCGCGCAAGGCATGCAGATGCAGCACGTCAGAGGCGGCGTAGGCGAGCTGCGCCTCGCTCAGCGTATCGGCGCCCCAGTCGCTCGACTGCTGCTGCTTCGACAGGTCGACGTTGAGCAACTCGCGCACCAGGTCCTTCAGGCCATGGCGATCGGTGTAGGTGCGCGCCAGCCGTGAGGCGATCTTGGTGCAGTAGAGCGGCTGCGGCATTACGCCGAGCGCGTGATAGAGCGTCGCGATGTCGAAGCGGGCGAAGTGAAAGATCTTGGTCATGGCGGGATTGCCGAGCAGCGCCTTCAGGTTCGGCGCGTCCGTATGCCCTTGCGGAATCTGCACCACGTCCGCCGAGCCGTCGCCGGGCGAGAGCTGCACCACGCAGAGCCGGTCGCGATGCGGGTTGAGCCCCATGGTCTCGGTGTCGATCGCCACCGACGAGGTGTAGCGGGAGAGATCGGGCAGGTCGCCGCGATGCAGGCGTACGGTCATGGGGAAGCCTCAACAGGTCAGGTCGCTCTCGGACCGGACACTAGTGCGGTGAATTTCAGGTTCCTACCAGTTTTTACGGCTTCTCGTTTTCTTCTCCGAATCTGGTTCCGGTATCACTGGCAAGCCATAGAAATCGCTTCCAATTCAAAAATATGTCGATCAACCTACATATTATGTAGGTCGACATACTTATCGGGAGTCGATAGCTTTTATCATGGCAAAAGCGGTCGATTCGAAGGGAAAAACACTCGCGGCCGCGGCTGCGTTGTTTCGCCGCCAGGGGTATCAAGGCACGGCCCTGCAGGACATTCTGGCCGCCGCAGGATCGCCCCGCGGCTCGCTCTATTTCCATTTTCCCAGGGGCAAGGAGGAGATCGGCAGCGTCGCGTTGGCGCAGTCCGGCGAGACCGTCCGCACGACCATTGCTCAGGCGGCCGAGACCGCGGGGGACGCCGAGACGTTCCTGACCCGCGTGATCAGGGGCATGGCGGCTGAGCTGGAAAGATCCAACTATCGCGACGGCTGCCCAATCGCGACCACCGCGCTCGAGACATCAGCGCGATCCGAGGCGCTGGGCGCGGCGAGCCGGGCCGCGTTCCAGAAGTGGGAGCTGGAGATCAAGCGCGGGCTGTTCCGTTTCGGCCTTCCGGCCGGCGATGCCGACCTGCTCGCCACCCAGGTGCTAAGCCAGCTCGAAGGCGCATTGCTGCTGTCGCGCACCTACCGCAGCCTCGAACCGCTGCACCGCGCCGAGCTGGTGATGAAGCTGTTGCTGCGGCAGACGGCAGGGTGAGCGGCGCTGCGGTGGCGCTCAACCCGCTCTGATGACCAGTGGGGCCGCCTCAAGATCCAGATTTGCGCGCATTTTTGTCTCTTCGTTATGACATTGTGCACCAGTGCGGTGTACGGCCGCCACCTATCGTGGCTCACGCGCTGATATAGCCCTCTGCCCAAGCGTCGCGATCCAGTTCGTACCTTGCGATGAGAAAGCCTTCAGGCGCATCGCGGAAACCTTCGAGCTCCAGCGTTCGTCGCATTGCGGCTCCGGCGTCCGCTTCGCTGCTGTAGACGCCGATCAACTTGTCATCCTTTTCGCCGCAGCCAATGTCGTGCGAATGCCAGAGCAAGAAAACGGACGCAACTCCTTGCGTCTTCGGGGTCTCTGCCTCGCTCATTGCATCCAATCCATTCTCGGCGCTCCAGCCAGCCACCTCGGATGCTTCAAAGCCAGCTTGTATTCGGAACGGCTTATAAACGGCCACGCATCATGATCTCCAGCCGCCAGAAACTCGGCCGCTCGTTCACGAGACACCGTATTGAAGCTGAACAATCTCGTCGGCAACGGGCGAACTCGTCGCGCCGGCGAGAGGCCAGGAAGAGATATTCTCCGCCAGCGATACTCGATATCGCTATCGAGAAACATGATCCAGCGCAGCACCTCCCGGCGGGTACTCGGCTCGATGCTGTAACGCCCGACCAGCCGATGTTCTTTCATCTCGCTATAGAGCAGCCACGCCATATCGGCGAGCGCGATGATGCCAGGGTCTCCACCTGCGTCCGGAGTACTGTTCTCAAATTGATCGTTGCTTATCTTCCCGGAAATGAGGCGTTTGAGATTCCTCGAAAGCCTGTCGCGTGCTGTCCGGTCAATCATCGCGCGCTCCCTGCGATCTATCAACTAGTCGAATGCTTCGACGCGTAGAAGAGCACGAATTCGACTTTTTGCGATGCTGGCAGTCAGCGCAGATCCAGGCTCCGAGGCGCTCGCGTTGAGCTTCACTCCTGCAAGCCAGCCATCTGCCCGTCTGGTTATCTTGCCGCACGCATACGACGTGCGCGGCCGAGCAAATCAGCACAGTGTTTCCGCACGTCCCGCAGCGAACATGACGACCGTTGTTGCCGCCTACGCCGCCCGGATCCTGGTGAGAAAGTCATTGACCTGATCACCGAGGTGCTGGCTTTCGCTTTCGAGCATCTCCGAGGCGCGCTTGACGTTGTGAGCCGCGGCCGCTGCGGCGTCGGCGTCTGATTTGACGCCGGTGATGTTCTCGGAAACGTTCTTGGTGCCTTGCGCGGCGAACTGTGTGCTCCGGGTGATTTCCTCCGTCGCCGCGCCCTGCTCCTGCACCGCGGCTGCGATGGCGGTCGCGACCTCATTGACCTCGCCGATGATGCTGCCGATGCCCTTGATGGCGTCGATGGCTTCATTGGCGACCTTCTGAATATCGGCGATCTGCTCGGAGATCTCGTCAGTGGCCTTCGCGGTCTGGCTCGCCAGCGATTTCACCTCGGAGGCGACCACGGCAAAGCCCTTGCCCGCCTCGCCCGCGCGCGCGGCCTCGATCGTGGCATTGAGCGCCAGCAGGTTGGTCTGGGCCGCAATGCTGTTGATCAGGCCGACGACCTCGCCGATGCGGCTCGCCGATTGCGCCAGCCCCTGCACCGTGCCGTCGGTCTGCCTGGCCTGATCGACCGCACGGCTGGCAATGCCGGCCGCATGTGCCGCCTGCTTGCTGATGTCGCCAATCGAGGCGCTGAGTTGTTCCGCCGCGGAGGCGACATTCTCGACGCTGGTCGAGGCGTCGCCGGACGCTTGCTGCGCGATCTCGACCTTCTCGTTGGTATGGCGCGAGACATCGGACAGTTCGGTCGAGGTATTGCGCATCTGGTCGGACGCGCCGCTGAGCTGTTTCAGCGTGTTGCGCACCGTGGTTTCGAACTCGGCGACATGGGAATCGACGGCGCGTTGGCGTGCGGTCGCATTGGCGTTGCGCTCCTGCTCCTGACGTTCGATCTGCGTCTTTTCCTCGGCCTGCTGCTTGAAGGTTTCCAGCGCACCGGCCAGCGCACCAATCTCGTCGTGCCGGTCGGCGTAACCGATATCGACCGCCAGATCGCCCGCAGCCACTTTGAGCATCGAGTCACGGATGTCGTGCAGCGGCTTGATCACGCGACGGCTGACCGCCGCCATGCTCGCAAATGCCAGTGTCAGTGCGCCGGCCAGCAGCACCAACTGCAGAATCAGCGATCGCTGCTGATAGGCGATCTGCGCCCTGCTGTGGACCTTGGCTTCATCGAGCGCGGTCTCCGCAAGCTTCACCGCGCTGCTCATGCGTCCGACGATCAGCGGCGTGAAGCTTGCCGCGGCGATTTCCGGTTTCTCTCCCGTGGTCAGCGCATTCACGATGCGATCGCAGAGTGCCAGGAATTGCGGATCGAAAAACGCGGCCTTGACGTCGGTAAACGCCGTGGTGAGGCTCGGGGACAGCTGCATGCCCGATGCCGAAAGCTGCAGCGCGGACCACGCGGCCTCGGTCCCGCCGAGAAGCTTCAGATAGGCTTTCTGCTGTTCCGGTGAAAGCTTGCCGCTGTTGAGCGCATTGGACAGCATGATCGCGATATCGCCCTTGGTATAGCGCAATAGCCATCCAGTCTGCTTGATCGCAAGCAGCTGGTCGACCACCGGATCGTGATGGTTCACGGCCGCTGCGAGCGATGCCGAGATCTTTTCCAAGTTGGCGATCAGGGCGTCGTTGTTGTCGAAATACTCCTTGGCGAGCGTCGGACGCCTTGACGCCTTGGGCTGATGGATCTGCTCCCAGGATTCGGTCTGCAGCTTGAACAGGTCCTGACTCAGTCGCTGCAGTTCGGGCAGCAGCGAAGCCTTGCCCTCGAATTCGGCCTGCGGCAGCACTTCGAGCGCAGCCTTCAGCGCCGGGGTCTCGCCGTCACGAAGGCCGCGAAGATACTCTTCGGTCTCGCCAGCAATCGGAACGTCAGCGTTCAGGGACCGGAATGTCGTGGACCGGTCGGTCCGCAGATTGTGCATCGCCCGGAAGGCATGCGCCGACGCGTCCGCGATCACCGAGATGCGTTCGTCGTCTCGGAGCCGTTGCCAGGAATCCCACGCTCCCAAAGCCAGAAGGATGGCGACGATGGCCGCCATGACGCTCATGACGAGTTTTAGCAGTGCAGAGACAGTGATGCGGTTCAGCATGCGGAGCCCCGATTTCCGCCGCCGAAAATAGGCCAGAAAGGTAAATTTTCGTTCCAGCTACGGGGTCGACCGTGACGCCAAATCAGTTAGATCTTTGCCGCGTTCGTGCGCGATCGTCAGCAACTTGCGATTGTGGTCGACCCTCATGCCCCGGCGTCCGCCCGGTTAAGGCACCTGTCGCGCGCACCTACATGTCAGCCATCTGCAAATTGCCCGTCGGGTTACTTTGCCGCAGGCGCGCGACGTTGCGTCGTCGGGCAAATCAGGTTCACATTTTCGGCCGTCTCGTGCCCATCTACGAGGGGCGTTTCGCGATCGTCACGAACGTTGGGCGCGGGATGCGATGGACGCATTGGTGTTGCAGCGCGCATTCGCGAGCGGACGAACAGCATCGATGCGGACGTGAAATCGTGTGGTCCTGGCGCCGCGGTGCTGGCGCTAAGTTCGCGATGCGCTTTGGCGAGCGTCGCGAACGACGGGGGCAAAACAGCCGGTCCCCGGGGAGAGTACGTATAAGCGTTAAAACCATCGCGCAGGGAAGGCCGGATGTTCGGCTCGTACCTGTGGTTCTGCCGCGTGCTTTTTTGTTGCACGCGGGCCATGGGTGCGGCCAGCACCCGGCCTTCCCTGCGCCCTCTATTTTTGCGGGCGATGTCTTGGCAAAGCTCGGACGCGACACGCGCCGCGAGATCGCGAACGTGTGGATTTCGATCGTCATGCCCCGCGCAGGCGGGGCATCCAGTATTCCAGAGACCTCCGAGAGCGAGGGAGATGCCGCGGCGTACTGGATCGCCCGCCTTCGCGGGCGATGACAGTGGAGGAAGGGCACGCGCTGTTTGACAATTGAATCAGAATACGCAGGCCAGTCGGGGCTCAGGAGCCAAGGATGGCAAGCCTCACTGCTTTTGCGATCGAAGGATCAAGCTTGACCGCACCACGCGGTGCTCGAAGAGCGAAGCGTGGTGCCCAGGAAAGGACTCGAACCTTCACGGCCGTTAAGCCACTGGCACCTGAAGCCAGCGCGTCTACCAATTCCGCCACCTGGGCATGTGGCCCGGTTACTACGGATGACCCGGCCGCTTGTCAAACCGCAGGAGCAGGTTTTGTGACGATTTTTCCCTGGGCGTGCCGAAAAATACTCCCCACTTTTCCGTAAGGCGGGCGTTACGCTATACAGCGACGGATCGAGGCGGCGTTCGCCGCTCGAGCGACCAGCCATCCTCCGCTGCAACAGCCCAAGCGCCCCTAGGAATCACGTCATGGCATCGAATCTGGACACCCTCGTCACGGTCTTCGGCGGCTCGGGCTTCCTCGGGCGCAGCGTGGTCCGGGCGCTGGCCAGGCGCGATTACCGGATCCGGGTGGCGGTGCGCCGGCCGGAGCTGGCCGGTCACCTGCAGCCGCAGGGCCGGGTCGGTCAGATCCACAGCGTGCAGGCCAATATCCGCTACCCGGCCTCGGTCGAGGCGGCGATGCGGAACTCCCACGTCGCGATCAACCTGGTCGGCATCCTGGCCGAGAGCGGCGCGCAGACCTTTAGCGCGGTGCAGGCCGCAGGCGCGGAGACGGTGGCGAAGGCTGCGGCCGCGGTGGGTGCGCGGATGGTGCATGTCTCCGCGATCGGCGCCGACGCGAATTCGGCCTCGGCTTACGCCCGCGCCAAGGCCGCCGGCGAGACCGCAGTGCTGGCGGCGCTGCCGTCGACCACCATCATGCGGCCGTCGATGATGTTTGGGCCCGAGGATCAGTTCACCAACCGCTTCGCGGGCCTGGCGCGGATGCTGCCGGTGCTGCCCCTGGTCGGCTGCGAGACCAAGATGCAGCCGGTCTATGTCGGCGACGTCGCCACGGCGATTGCGGATGCCGTCGACGGCAAGGCGCGCGAAGGCGCGACCTACGAGCTCGGCGGCCCGGAGGTCTTGAGCTTCCGCGAGATCATCCAGGCCATCCTGGAGATTACCGACCGCAAGCGCACGTTGCTGCCGCTGTCGTTCGGGCTCGCCAGGCTGCAGGCCACCTTCCTGCAGTTCGCGCCGGGCGCACTGAAGCTGACGCCGGACCAGGTCGAGCTGCTGCGTCATGACAATGTGGTGTCGGAGACGGCCAAGGCCGACGGGCTGACGCTGGAAGGCCTCGGCATCACGCCGGATTCGCTGGAGGCAATCGCCCCGCAATATCTCTGGCGCTTCCGCCCCTCGGGGCAGTTCGAGCGCATGAATGCGTGATCGATGAATTCGTAGGATGGGTTGAGCGAAGCGATACCCATCGATACCTGGCAAAAGGCGATGCTGCGCTCAACCCATCCTACAAGTTCCACATCTCCGGCTACATCCCCAGCGCCAGCGCGATCAGCCCCAGCGTGCCGACGATCACGCGCCACCAGGCGAACAGCGCGAAGCCACGACGGGTGACGTAGCCGAGAAAGGCCTTCACCACGATCATCGCCATGATGAATGACACCACGAAGCCGATGGCGATCAGGCCGAGATGATCTGATGTCATCTCGGCGCGGCTCTTGTAGAAATCGTAGACGAAGGCACCGACCATGGTCGGAATCGCCAGGAAGAACGAGAACTCCGCGGCCGAGCGCTTGTCGGCGCCGAGCAGCATCGCCGCGACGATGGTGGCGCCCGAGCGCGACACGCCGGGAATCATCGCGAGGCACTGCGCAACGCCGATCCACAGATACATCAGCAGCGGAAAGCGCGTGGCGTCGTGCTCATGCGGCTTGTGATCGAGCTGGTCGACCCACAGCAGGATTGCGCCGCCGACGATCAGCGAGAAGCAGACCACCCAGGGATCGAACAACAGCGCCTTGATGTATTTGCCGGCGATCAGGCCGATGATGACCGCGGGTAGAAACGCCACCAGCACGCCGATGATGAAGCGGCGGTCGTCCGGATTGGACAGCGCGCCGATCGCCACGCGCGACAGCCTGGCGAAATAGAGCACGACGATCGCGAGGATCGCGCCGAGCTGAATCAGGATGGCAAAGCTCTTCCAGAAGCCATCCTCGCCGAGGCCGAAGAAGCGTTCGGCCAGCAGCAGATGGCCGGTCGACGAGACCGGAAGGAACTCGGTGACCCCCTCGACGATGCCGAGAATCACCGCCCGCAACGTATCTGACATCATTGACCTGACCCGTCATCGCCGGCAGAAAAAGCCGCGCTCTTCTCGCCTATTCGGCTTTCCGCCGCAATCGCAAAAAGGCAGCCGCGTGCGGCCGGGCGGCCTCGCGAATCAGCCGCGAGGCCCCGACGAGGGCGCAGGATGCAAGAGCGCGGAGGGCTTTTGCGATTCGCGGCCTGGTCAATTATTGTTGGCCCCTTGTCCGGCCGCCCAACTGCTTACACTTTTGCCGACCATGCGCTAGTGCTCCGCGTTCGAAGTTCGCGTGCGAATCATCGAACCGTCTTTGGGGCGCGAAGGTTGCCGGTCGGTTTACGGATTTGACATTGGCTCTCGCGCGTTCGCGACAATTGAATGCGTGCCACAAGGACCTCGGCCAGCGCCAATGGTTGAGGCTTTGTTAAGCGCATCGACATAGTCAAAGGCTGCATGTTTACGCTCTTCCACCATCCGATCTGCCCGCATTCACGGTTCGTCCGCCTGGTGCTCGGCGAGTATGGTCTCGATCTGAAGCTGGTGGAGGAACGGGCCTGGGAGCGGCGCGAAGGCTTTCTGGCGCTCAATCCCGCCGGTACCACGCCGGTGCTATCGGCGGAGGGGCTGCCGGCGATTCCGGGCGTCAGCGTGATCGCGGAATACCTCGACGAAGCCTGCGGCGCCTCGATGGGCGATCGCCGGCTCATGCCGGCCGATCCGGCCGAGCGCATCGAGGTGCGCCGGCTGATGGGCTGGTTCAATGAAAAGTTTTTCGAGGAGGCCTCGAATCTGCTGGTGACCGAGCGCGTCTACAAGCGCTTCATGAGCGAGGAGGACGGCGGCGGACCGCCCTCGACGGACGTGATCCGTGCCGCCAAGACCAATGTACGCTATCATCTGGCCTATATCGGCTGGCTGGCGCAGCGGCGCAATTTCCTGGCCGGCGACCGCCTGACTTACGCCGACCTTGCCGCCGCCGCGCATCTGTCGGCGATCGACTATCTGGGCGACGTGCCATGGATCGAGGACGACGCAGCAAAGGCGTGGTACGCGCGGGTCAAATCCCGCCCGTCGTTCCGCCCGCTGCTGAGCGACTGGCTGGCCGGCGTGCCGGCGTCGCGGACCTATGTGGACCTCGACTTCTGAACAATACCGATGGCATCGCGCCGGCTGAGCTGAAAGCGGCGCTGATCGAGCAAGCCCACGCGCTCGGCTTCGACCAGCTCGGCGTGACCAGGCCCGAAGCCACCGCGGAACGGGCGCAATATTTCCTCGACTTCATCGCGGCCGGCGGTCATGGCGACATGGACTGGCTGGCACGCGAGCCGCAACGGCGGACCGATCCACGCATCCTGTGGTCCGAGGTGCGCTCGGTGATCATGCTGGGCGTGAATTACGGGCCGGATGAAGATCCGCTGGCGGTGCTGCAGGCACGCTCGCATGGCGCCATCTCAGTCTATGCCCGCGGCGACGACTATCACGACGTGATCAAGAAACAGCTGAAGGCCCTGGCACGCTGGCTGGTCGCGGCCGCACCATGCGATGTCAAGGTGTTCATCGACACCGCCGCTGTCATGGAGAAGCCGCTGAGCCAGACTGCGGGCCTTGGCTGGCAGGGCAAGCACACCAACCTGGTCTCGCGCGGCTTCGGCTCATGGCTGTTTCTCGGCGCGATCTACACGACGCTCGATCTGCCACGCGATGAGAGCGAGATCGACCATTGCGGCTCCTGTCGCGCCTGCCTCGACAGCTGCCCGACCGCGGCCTTTCCCGCGCCCTACAAGCTCGATGCACGGCGCTGCATCTCGTATCTGACCATCGAGAACAAGGGACCGATTCCCCACGAGTTTCGCAAGGCGATGGGCAACCGCATCTATGGCTGCGACGATTGCTTGGCCGCCTGCCCCTGGAACAAATTCGCGCAGGAGGGCCGCGAGGCGAAGCTCGCCGCCCGAGATGCGCTCCGCGCGCCGCGGCTTGCCGATTTGGCCGGGCTCGACGACACGGCGTTCCGGGCGCTGTTTTCGAAATCGGCGGTCAAGCGCGTCGGCCGCGACCGCTTCATCCGCAATGTGCTGATCGCGATCGGCAATTCCGGCGACGCGGCGCTTGTTACGAGTGTCGAGCGGCTGCTCGCCGATCCGAACCCGCTGGTGCGGGGCGCCGCAGTCTGGGCGCTGGCGCAATTGCTGCCGCCAGGGGCGTTCGCGGAATTCTCGACGACGGCCCTTCCGGCGGAACATGACGAGAGCGTACGCGACGAGTGGCGGCTCGCCTTGCGAGAGTAGCTGTAATTCAGCTGATCTCGGCCACCGCGGCGAGAATGCGCGCGATGTCCTGCGGACGCGACAGACGGTGATCGCCGTCCTGGATCATGGTCAGCACGACATCATCGGCCGGCAGCCGGTGCGCCAGCGCAAAGGCGTGCTGCCAGGGCACATCGGGGTCCTGGGCGCCTTGCAGGATGCGAACGGGGCAACCGACATTGATGGCGCTGCCGAGCAGCAGATGGTTGCGGCCCTCCTCGATCAGCGCCTTGGTGATCGGATAGGGTTCGCCATACTCGGACGGCCTGAGCCAGGCGCCCGTCTCCTCGATCTGCTTGCGGATCTCAGGCGAAAAGCCCTTCCACATCAGTTCCTCGGTGAAATCCGGCGCCGGCGCGATCAGCACCACGCCGGCCAGCGTGGCGTCGCGGGGCTGCTTCATAAGCTCGCGCGCCAGCAGCAGCGCCATCCAGCCGCCCATCGACGACCCGACCACCACTTGTGGTCCATGACAGAATTGCGAAAACACCGTGACGGCGTCCTCGAGCCAGCGTCCGATGGTGCCGTCGACGAACCGGCCACCTGATTCGCCGTGGCCGGAATAGTCGAACCGGACGCAGGCCCGCCCCCGCTCGGCCGCCCAGGCATCGAGCGCGACCGCCTTGGTGCCTTTCATGTCGGAATTGAACCCGCCGAGCCAGAACAGTCCGGGTCCCCGGTCCGATCCCTTGCCCGAACGGGCACGGACCGCGATCCGGCGCGCCGCCTCGCCCTTGCCGACGTCGATAAAGGCTGGCCCGTCAATGGAATCTTGGGAAGTGGTCATGGATCGATACCCCGGACGCGGTGTTGTGTGTGCGGGAGCGTTTGGTCGAGCCCGGGCCGTTCGTCAACGCCGCGGAATCGTCCCTGCTTGCGAAAGCTCGTTCTGCACTCTATGTCGCCGTTGGGCCCGGATCGCCCTGAAAACGCGGCGTTCCGGGTCTATCAAATGATTTGGAAATTGCCCCGAGGAAGAAGCCCCGATTCGGCTGCCGACACGCGTATCCCGTGGCTCAAGCCCATTTACGGGTTGAGCCGGAAAAGTGACGGACCATGCGTACGCTGTCTTGCCTGCCGCGGCATCTTCCATCAAAGTGCTGCCCTTCTTTCACAACCTTGGAGAACCACCCATTCGCCGCCCCAATAGAGCCCCGCCCGCTGCCGCCAAAGACGGGCCGCGCACCAATGATGAGATTCGCAATGCGCAGATCCAGCTGATCGACCAGAACGGACAGAACCACGGCACCGTGGAAACGATGGTCGCGATCAAGTTGGCCGTCGAGGCAGGCATGGATCTCGTCGAGATCCAGCCGAACGCCAGCCCTCCCGTCTGCAAGATCATGGATTACGGGAAGTATAAATATTCGGCGCAGAAAAAGGCGGCGGAAGCCCGCAAGAAGCAGAAAGTCGTCGAGATCAAGGAGATCAAGCTCCGTCCGATGATCGACGATCACGATTATGACGTGAAGATGCGCGCCATGCAGCGTTTCTTCGAGGAAGGCGACAAGGTCAAGATCACGCTGCGTTATCGCGGTCGTGAGATGGCCCACCAGGAAATCGGCACCAAGCTTTTGGACAAGGTCAAGACCGACGTCGCGGCGTTCGCGAAGGTCGAGCAGGACGCCAAGTTCGAGGGCCGGCAGGTCGTCATGGTGCTGGCGCCGCGTTGAGGTCATCCGACCGGACGTGAGGAACCGGCCCGCCAAGGCGCTTGGCGGGCTTTTTCCTTGATGAGGTCTTGAGGCGGAGGCGGACCGCGCGACTCTGCCCGATCCGGCGTTGCCAATCTCCCCCTTCTCTGCCATAAGCGCAGCCTTCATCGCCCGGCTGATCAAGGGCTGCCGTGGCGATGTCCCTGTGCGGGTGCTTCTTTTTTTAGAAAAACCTGAGCACGTTCAACGCTCTAACGAGCATTTTCGCTGCATGCGCCGCCTTCGCGGGCGGCTTGCTGTTGCAGTTTGAGGAGAGCCAAATGCCCAAGCTGAAGACCAAATCCGGCGCCAAAAAGCGCTTCAAGGTGACTGCCACCGGCAAGGTGATGCATGCCCAGCGCGGCAAGCGCCACGGCATGATCAAGCGGACGAAGAAGCAGATCCGACAGCTCCGCGGCACCCGCGTGCTGTTCAAGACCGATGGCGACAACGTCAAGAAGTACTTCTTGCCGAACGCCTGACCGGCCACCGCTGCATCTCGCTTAAAGCCGCGCTGAGCCGCGGCCAACCGTCATCTTTGAAGAAGGATTTCCGTCATGTCTCGCGTCAAACGCGGTGTGACCGCCCACGCCAAGCACAAGAAAGTCTACAAGGCCGCCAAGGGCTTCTATGGCCGCCGCAAGAACACCATCCGCGCCGCCAAGGCCGCCGTCGAGAAGGCCGGCCAATATGCGTTCCGCGATCGCAAGCGCAAGAAGCGCACCTTCCGCGCGCTCTGGATCCAGCGCCTGAACGCCGCCGTGCGTCCGTTCGAGCTGACCTACAGCCGCTTCATCGACGGCCTGTCGAAGTCCGGCATCACCGTCGACCGCAAGGTGCTGTCGGATCTCGCGATCCACGAGCCGGCCGCGTTCCAGGCGATCGTCGAGAAGGCCAAGGCCGCCCTCGCCGCCTGATCGCTGGATGACCGGGTAGTGCATGCGAAGCGGCCGATCGTCTCGGCC
>Ga0209677_100835_pt1 | contig 15262 bp, 9 predicted proteins | sample AraplaCvi_mCL_r2_2_FD_184285 | JGI IMG/M metagenome (GOLD analysis project Ga0209677, IMG submission 184285) | Arabidopsis root microbial communities from North Carolina, USA - plate scrape CL_Cvi_mCL_r2 (SPAdes) (version 2) | ecosystem: Host-associated > Plants > Roots > Endosphere | place: USA... | reverse complement strand
GGCCGTGCCTGCGGCCGCGCGGATCATCCTGCTGGGCGACAAGGATCAGCTGGCGGCGGTCGAATCCGGCGCCGTGTTCGCGGAGCTGAGCGTCGATCCGTCGCTCACGGCGGACTGCGTCGCCGAGCTTGCCGCGATGACCGGCACGCCGGCCGCCGCCATCGCGCCGCCACCGCCGGCCACGCCCAGCGCGCTGACCGACAGCGCCGTCTGGTTCACCCGCACCTACCGCTTCGCGCGCGACTCGGGCATCGGCCGCCTCGCGGGCGACGTCAACGCCGGCCGCGCCGCGGCGGCCACCGAGTGGCTGCGCGCCGGCACGGATCCCGACGTCGCGTGGCTGGACACCCCCGCCCACGCCAGCCTCGAGCCCGCGCTGCGGCGGATCGACGACGGCTACGCGGCGTGCCGCGAGGCCGTCCGCGCCGACGCCACCCAGGTCGGCGCCATCACCGAGGCGTTCGGGCAGTTCCGCGTGCTGTGCGCCCTGCGCGACGGTCCACGCGGCGTCACGGCGCTCAACGTGGCACTCACCCGGCGCTGGCGCACGGCGCTGGAGCTGCCCGGCCTCGACGAGGGGCCCGGCGCCTCGCCGTGGTTCGCCGGCCGGCCCGTGCTGGTGCTGAACAACGACTACGTGCTGCGGCTGTTCAACGGCGACATCGGCATCGCGCTGCCCGACGCGAGCGGCCAGCTGCTCGTCCACTTCCCCGACGTCTCGGCCCCCGGCGGCTTCCGCGCCATCGCGCCGGTGCGCCTGCCGCGCCACGAGACGGCCTTCGCCATGACCGTGCACAAGTCGCAGGGCTCCGAGTTCGACGGCGTCCTGGTGATGCTGCCCGAACAACGCAGCCGGGTGCTCACGCGCGAACTGCTGTACACGGCCATCACGCGCGCGCGCCAGCGCGTCGCGCTCGTGACCGACGCCGCCGTGCTGGAGCAGGCCATCGCCACGCCCACCGAGCGCCACTCGGGCCTGCTCACGCGGCTGGCCGAGGCCGCGCGCGACGCGGCCGCCGCCCCGCCCGGCTGCTAGGAGATCGACAGGGGCGTGGGGGACAATCGAGCGGCCACCACGCAGGGAGATTCGATTGGGGATCCTGGACAGGCTGCTCGGAACGCCGACGCTTGAGTCCGTCGCGCGCGACGTCACGCGCGAACTGCGCTCGCTGGCGGTCGAGGACCTGGCCGTCGACCTCGCCCACTCCGAGATTCGCTTTGCCCTGCACGGCGGCCAGATGCGGCTGTTCCTGGGCAACCTGCTCCACGACCTGCAGCACGCGCGCCGCGCCGAGCGCCCCGCCGTGCTGCGGCGCTTCCTGGACGGCATGCTGGCGCCCGGCGGCAGCATCCCGGCCACGTACGACCAGGCCCGCCCGCTGCTGATGCCCGTGGTGCGCAGACGCGGGGACATCGGCATCGTCGAACTGTCCACCCTCACCGCCTCCGGCTCGGTCGACGCCGCGTTCCGCACGGCCACCCAGCCGCTGGTGGGCGACCTGGTGGTGGCGCTCGTGTGCGACCTGCCCACGTCGATGGCCTACGTCAACGAGGGCGAGCTGCCCAAGTGGGGCGTCACCTTCGACCAGGCGCTGGCCGACGCGCTGGACAACCTTCGCGGCCTGCCGGAGCACGGCGGCTGGCACCCGATGGACGGCGGCGTCTGGTCGGGCGAATGGGGCGATGCCTACGACAGCTCGCGCATCCTGCTGCCCGACCTGATCCACCGCGTGGGCGTGCGCGACCCGGTCGTCGTCGTGCCGTTCCGCAATGCGCTCATGCTCACCAGCGCCGGCAACGACCGGGGCCTCGCGCTGATGGCCAAGGTGATCGAGGACAACCTCGCCCGGAACCAGCGCTGGCTGTCGTTCAAGCCGCTGCGTCTGCACGACACCGGCCTCACGCCGTGGCAGCCGGCCGCCGCCGAGGCGGCGTGGTCATTGCTGCGCGTGCGCGCCGACGCCAGCCTGTACGAGGCACAGAAGTCGCTGCTGGACGCCCACCACGAACGCAGCGGCACCGACCTGTTCGTGGCCACCTGCGGCGCGTTGTCGTGGGGTGAGGAAGGCAGCGCCACCTACGGCGTGTGGGCCGACGGCGTCGACACCCTGCTGCCCCGCACCGACCTCATCGCGTTCGCATCCAAACAGCCCGACGGCGAGAACGCCACGCTGCTCGTGCCATGGGACGATGCGCGCGGGGTGGTGGGCGCGTTGATGGAAGCGACGTCCGAGTGCCCCGAGCGGTGGCGGGTGCGCGCGTTTCCGGACGCGGCGCAGTGCAAGGCGCTCGAGGGGCTGGTCTTCATGCGCTGAGGCGCGCTTCATCGCCGCGTGCGCAGCCGCAGATCCACACCCGCCGCGAGGCCGCCCGGTCACTTCACCCGCTCGCCCCCCTTGATCACCGCCGTCGGATGCTCGAGCAGGCGCACGTCCTGCAGCGGGTCGCCCTGGACGGCGACGAAGTCGCCATAGCGGCCGACCTCGATCGCCCCGACGTCACCTTCGCGGCCCAGCGCCTGCGCCGCGTTGCGCGTGGCCGCGCGGATGGCTTCCAGGGGCGGCATGCCCCACTGCACCATCGTCGCGAACTGCAGCGCGTTCTGGCCGGCCGGGAACACGCCGCCGTTGTCGGTGCCGAAGATCATCTTAACGCCCGCGGCGTAGGCGGCGCGGAAGGTCTGGCGCTGCTTCAGGCCGATGGCGCGTTCCTTGGCGAGCGACTCCTCGAACATGCCGTTCTTCCTGCCCTCGGCCAGGATGTAGTCGTCGTCGTAGATGTCCATCGAGAACCACGCGCCGTGTGCCTTGGCCAGCGCGAAGGACTCCTCGTTGGCCAGGCTCGCATGCTCGATGGTGTCGCAGCCCGCGCGCAGGCAGTCGTTGATGCCCGACAGCCCGTGCGCGTGCGCGGCCACCTTCAACCCGAGGCGGTGCGCCTCGTCGACGGCCGCCTTGATCTCCTCGAAGCTCATCTGCTGCGCGCCCGGCGCATCGGTGCGCGACAGCACGCCGCCGGTGGCGCAGATCTTGATGACCTCGGCGCCGTACTTGTGCACCGTGCGCACCAGCTTGCGAAAGCCCTCGGGACCGTCGGCGACCGACGGCGTGGCCACGGGCGCGAAGCTGGGCGGCAGGCCTTCGGTGCCGTCGCAGTGGCCGCCGGTCGACCCCAGCGCGTAGGTGGCCGGCACGATGCGGGGTCCGGGCACGTAGCCGGCGTCCACGGCCTGCTTGATGCCGACGTCGGCGTAGCCCCTCGAGCCCACATTGCGCACGGTGGTGAAGCCGGCCTCCAGCATCGCCCTGGCGTTGGCCACGCCCACCGCCACCCAGAACGCGTCGGTGTAGTCGAGCTCGCGATAGCCGTCGATGGTGGCGTCGGACGCCAGGTGCACGTGCATGTCGACCAGCCCCGGCAGCAGCGTCTGGCCGGACAGGTCGATGCGCCCCGCGTCCTTGGGAATGGCCGCGTCGCCCTGCGCCAGCACCGCGCGGATGCGGCCGTCGACGACGACCACCGCGGGCTTGTCCACCATCCTGCCGGCGAGCACGTCCAGCATGCGGTCGGCCGTCACCACGGTGGTGGCGGCAAGCACCGGGGCGCACAGCAGCGCGGCGAGCGCGCCGAGGAAGATCCGCGAGGTGGCCTTGGCCTGGGGCATCGTGTCCGCTCCTTTGGTGCGGACACTGTACTTCACGGTCTCGTCAGAACGCGGCCCACTCGTCGGAGTCGGCCGCCACCGTCGCGGCCGAGGGCGCGGGGGCCGGCGCGGGCGCCTTCGCGCGCCCGGGTGCCGGGGCGAGGGCCTTCGCTCGCACGGGCGCCGGCGTGGCCGCCTTGCGCGCCCCCGCCGCCGCCACCGGGGCGGGTTCCGCCGGACGCGCCGGCGCGGCCTGCGTGCCCTCGAGCTTGAACTGCGCCACCACCTGCACCAGTTGCTGCGCCTGGTCACGCAGGCTTTCGGCCGCCGCCGCGCTCTCCTCGACCAGCGCGGCATTCTGCTGCGTGGCCTGGTCCATCTGCGCGATCGCCTGGCCGATCTGGCCGACGCCGGAACTCTGCTCCGAGCTGGCGGCGCTGATCTCGCCCATGATGTCGGTCACGCGCGTGATGGCGCCCACGATCTCGGTCATCGTCTCGCCGGCCCGATCGACCAGGGCCGTGCCATGCTCGACCCGTTCGACGCTGGCCGAGATGAGCGTCTTGATCTCGCGCGCGGTCGGCCGCGATCTTCTTGCCGGCCTCCGCGAGCAGGCGGGCCGGCTCGCGATCCATGCCTGCGAGCGTACGGCTTTCGCCCGCGGGCAGCACGGCCAGCATCAGGGCCGCCCCGGTGAGGGCAGCGAGCGCGCCGACGATGGTCAGCGGCAGCTTGAGCTTGAGTTTCATGACGACTCGATGGTGCAGGGGTGGATTCACCAAGGAGCGCTTCAGAAGGAGGGCGCGCTGCCGGTGCGGGGGGGACGAGAGGCCGTTGGCAGCAAAGCCCTGACGCACCTTCGTACCTGCTTATCGACTGTTCAGCCGCCGACTTGAGTGGGGATGACGCTCGATCTGCGTGGGGAATCCCCGTCAGTTTGCACGGGGAGACCTGATCGGCAACCAGCGCATCAGCATCGCGTACAGCGCCGCCGGGTTCACCGGCTTGGCGATGTGGTCGTTCATGCCGGCGGCCAGGCACGCGGCGCGGTCCTCGACGAACGCGTTGGCCGTCATCGCGATGATGGGCACGGTGTCGCCCCGCTCGCGCAGCGCGCGGGCGGCGTCCAGGCCGTCCATCACGGGCATCTGCATGTCCATCAGGATGATGTCCCAGCGCTGCGAGGACGCGAGCTCCAGCGCGATCGCGCCGTTCTCGGCCTCCTCCACCACCAGGCCCGCGTGGGCCAGCAGCTCGCGCGCGATCAGCCGGTTGATGATGTTGTCCTCGGCGAGCAGCACGGACTGGCCGGCGTGGCGCTGGCGCACCCACTGCTCGCTCGCGTCGCGCACGATCGCCGCGTCGGCGCGCGAGCCGCCGTGCCGGTACAGCACCCGCGCCACCACGTCGTGCAGCGCCGACGCGGTGACCGGCTTGTCCAGCACCGCGTCCACGCGCACGCCGTGGCCGCGATCGCCGGCCAGGCCCTCGGCCGACGAGGCCAGCAGCACGCAGGGCGGCATGCCGTCGCCCATCAGCGCGTGCAGGCGCGCGAGCGTGGGGGCGCCGTCGTCGCAGCGCGTGCTGGAATCGACCAGCATGAGGTCGTACGGCCGCCCCTGCGCCATCTCGGCCTGCACGCGCTGCACGGCAGACTCACCGCTGGTGAACGCGTCCACCTGCATGCCCATCGCGACGAGGTAGTTAGCGATGACGGCCGAGGCCTCGGGCAGGTCGTCCACCAGCAGGATGCGCATGGCCTTCATCGGCGCGAGCGTGCTGGCCTCGTCGACGCGCTCGGCGTGGCCCAGCCAGGCGGTGAACCAGAACGTGCTGCCCGCGCCCGGCGTGCTCTGCAGGCCCACCTCGCCGCCCATCGCCGCGGCGAGGTTGCGGGTGAGCGACAGGCCCAGGCCCGTGCCGCCGAAGCGCCGGGTCGTGGTGTTGTCGCCCTGCTCGAACGCGTTGAACAGCTCGGCCTGGCGCTCGGCGGGGATGCCCGGGCCCGTATCCTGAACCTGGAAGCGGATGCGCACGCGGCCGTCGACATCGTCCAGCAGCTCGCCCTTGAGCTTGATCCATCCGTGCTCGGTGAACTTCACGGCGTTGGACAGCAGGTTCAGGATCATCTGCGACAGCCGCGTCGGGTCGCCCTTCAGGCGCTGCGGCAGGTGGTCGGTGTCGACGACCAGCTCCAGGCCCTTGCCCTGCACGCGCTCGCCCACCATGTCGCACGCGCTGGTGAGCAGCGCGTCGAGCGAGAAGTCGGTCTCCTCCAGCGTGAGCTTGCCGGCCTCGATCTTGGACAGGTCGAGCACGTCGTTGATGATCTGCAGCAGGTGCTGGCCGGCGTCGCCGATCTTGGCGAGGCGCTCGCGCTGCTGCGCGTCGCGCGGGTCGCGCGCGAGCAGGTAGGCCAGGCCCAGGATGCCGTTGAGCGGCGTGCGGATCTCGTGGCTCATGTTGGCCACGAAGGCGCTCTTGGCGCGGTTGGCGGACTCGGCGTCGTCGCGCGAGCGCGCCAGCGCCTCGTTGGCGCGCGTGAGCTCGCCCTCGGCGCGCTTGAGGGCGCTGATGTCCAGCGCCATCATGTACGCGCCCACGACCGTGCCGTCGGCGTCCATCGCGGGCTGGACATGCACGAGGTGGACGCGCGGCGGGCCCACGTCGCGCACGAGCTCGTGCTCGAAGACCTGCGGCTCCCCCGCGAGCGCCTGGCGCAGCCGTGGCGCCAGCCCGTCCTGCTGGCCGTCGCCGTAGATCTCGCGCTTGGTCAGGCCGATCACCTCGTCGGCGGGGCGGCCGATCGAATCGAGGTAGGGGCGGTTGGCGAACTGGCAGCGCAGCTCGCGATCCCAGTAGGTGACCAGGCCGGGGATGGCGTCGGTGATCTGCTGGTTGAAGCGCAGCGTCGCGGCCAGCGCCTCGTTGGCGCGCACGAGGTCGTGCGTGCGCTGGGCGACCTCGGTCTCGAGCTGGTCGCGGTGGCGGCGCAGGTCGATCTCCATGCGATGCTGCGCGGTCACGTCGAAGAACGTGGTGACGACCCCGGTGCGCGCTCCGGTGTCGGCGCTGACCAGCGGCACCGCGCTGACCTGGAACACCTGGCGCTCGCCCGCCGCGGTGACCACGTGCACGAGGACGTCGTGCAGCTCACTCTCGCCCGCCAGCACGCGCCCGGTGGGCCGCTGCGCCACGGCCATGGGGCTGCCGTCCGGATGCAGCACCTGCCAGCCGGGCACCAGCGTCGAGCCGGGCGCCCCGTCGGGGATGGGGCCGCCCAGCAGCCGCGCCGCGGCGGGGTTGCTGCTGACCACGTGGCCGCCGGTGTCGCTGACGATGATGCCTTCGTTGAGCACCGACACCACCGTGCGGAAATGCGCCTCGCTCTCGCGCAATGCGCGCTGCGCGTCGCGCATGGCCGAGACGTCGCGCGCCAGGCCCAGCAGGCCCAGCAGGTTGCCCTCGGCGTCCACCAGCGGACCCTTGGTGGACAGCAGCGGCACCAGCCCACGCGGCGTGGGCAGCGTCTCCTCGTAGCTGCCGGTGACCTCGCCACGCATCGCGCGCTGGTCGTCGTCGACGAGGCGCGCGGCCACCTCCGGCGCGAACAGCTCGCGATCGGACCGGCCCAGCACGTCGCCCACCTTCAGCCCGAGCAGACCGGCGGCCGCCGGGTTGCAGAACACGTAGCGGCCCTCGAGATCCTTGGCAAAGATCGCGTCGCTGGCGCTCTGCGCGATGGACTCCAGCAGCGCCAGCGCGCGCAGCCGCTCGCGCTGCTCGCGCCGCTCGCGCTGGGCCTCGCGCACCAGGCGGCGCTGCGCCAGCAGGCGCCACCCCAGAGCCGCGCCCAGCAACGCGAGCAGGGCCGCCAGCACGGTCTCGCGCGCGCGCGACCACGCGGGCGCGTCGACCTCGTCCATGTCCAGCTTGGCGGCCAGCCACCAGTCGGTGCCGGTGACCGGGCGCGCGACCCACAGCGTGGCGACACCCCGGTAGTCGTGGACCTGCTGCGCGACGCCGCGCGGCAGTTCGCCACGCATGGCGCGCGCCATCGGCAGCGGCGACGACGCCAGCGTCTGGCTGATCGTGCCCACGCTGTCGGCCTGGCGCCGGACGTCGCTGACGTTGACGACGCGCCCGCCCACGCGCTCCCACAGCACGACCTCGGCCGTGGCGCTGGGCACCGGCCAGTTGGCGAGCATCGGGAACAGCGAGCGCCGCGGGTCGATGCGCAGCACCAGCGCGCCGCGCGCCGGCGTCCCGGTCTTGAGCAGCGGGGCAACGATGTCCAGCCGCTGCGCGATCTCCGTGCCCGGCCTGCGGTAGACGCTCGAGCTGGTGGCGATGCCGGCCGCGATGGCCTGCGCCACGGTGGTCTTCAACTGCTCTGCGGAGTCGCGGTCCGAAGGGTGCTCGCGCGCCAGCACCTTGCCCGCGGCGTCGGTCACCAGCACGCTGTCCGCGCCGTCGGCATGGCGCGAATCGACGGCCCGGGCCAGCAACAGTCGCCCCGCCTCCTCGTCGCCTCGATCCTGCCAGCGCGTGTACAGGTCGGCCATCGCGGGACTGTCGTCCAGGAACTGCGCGAAGCTCATGTGGCGGTCGAGCCAGGCCTGCACCTGCGTCGCGCGCAGTTCGGCGATGGACTCGAGACGGGCGGCGGCCTGGGCGCGCTCCTGGTGGAAGTCGCGCACGATGGCGGCGCCGGCCGCGAACGCCACCAGGCCGACCACCAGCACGGCGGGCAGCGCCCGCACGATGCGCGATCGATGCGGGCCAGCCTGCTCGTCGTCGGAGGTTCCCATGGGCGGCGTGCGTTGCGCGGGTTCGGAAGGGCCAGTGTATGACGCGAACGCCGGCCGTGGCTCCTCAGTGGAAAGCCAGCCGCAAGGCATGCAGCGCCAGGCCCACGAGCCCGCCGACGATGGTGCCGTTGATGCGGATGAACTGCAGGTCCTTGCCGACGCTGCGCTCCAGTTCGCCCACCAACTGGCGGTCGTCCCAGTCCTTGATCGTCTGCGCGATGTGCGTCGTGATGCCGCCGCGCAGGCTGGCCGCGAGCTGGCCCGCGGCCGACAAGAGGTGCTCGTTGAGCGAGGCGCGCAGGCTCTCGTCGCCGCGCAGGCGATCGCCGACGTCGCGCATCGCCTGCGCCACGTGGCCGGCCAGCGCGGAATGGTCGTCGGCCAGGTCGGCCTGCAGCAGGCGCTTGATCTCCTGCCAGACCGACGCGGCGTAGTCGAGGACGGCCGGGTCGTCGAGCGCGCGGTTCTTGACGCGCTCGAACGCGGCCACCAGCGACTCGTCGTGGCGCAGCCGTTCGATGAACTCGGCCAGCCACTGGTCGTAGCGCTGGCGCACCGGGTGTTCGGGCTGCGCCAGCACGTCGCGCAGCTCGCCCAGCACCGAGGCGCTGAGCTTGTCGGCGAGGCCGTCGGCCATGCGCGCCACCGGCGTCACCAGCTCGACCATGCCGATCACCTTGGGCCACTCCTTGCGGGCGTGGCGCACCATCAGCGCGGACACGTGCGACTTGACCTCGGGCTCGCCGAGGAAGCCGGCGATCTTCTCCAGGCCGGCGTCGAGCAGTTGGTGGGCGCGATCGCCCTGCGTGAACACCGTCAGCACCTCGGCGGCCGTGGCCGCGGTGTTCCAGCGGCGCGCCTGCGCCACCACCAGCTCCAGCGTCGCAAGGCGCATGCGGTCGTCGTCGAACAGCCCGACGGCCTTGAGCGCCCAGCGGCGCGCGTCGCCCACCCAGTCGGCGACCCGCGCCGGCTCGGCGAGCCAGTCGGCCAGGCGCCGCGCCGGATCGAACACGCCCAGGCGCGCGACCAGCGCCTCGGGCTCCAGGAAATGGTCGCGCACGAACTCGGCCAGGCCGTCCGCGACGCGCGCCTTGCTGCGCGGGATGATGGCCGTGTGCGGCAGCGGCAGTCCCAGCGGATGGCGAAACAGCGCGACGACCGCGAACCAGTCGGCCACCGCCCCCACGGCCGAGGCCTCGCAGAACGCCTGCAGCCAGCCCCAAGCGCCCTGCGCGCCCCGCCATTGGGCCAGGGCCAGGCCGGCCAGCGCGAGCCCCAGCAGCGCGGCCGCCACGAGCTTCATGCGCGCCAGCGCGGCGTCGCGCGGATCGGTGCCTGCGTTTCCCGAGTGGTTCATCTTCGACAGTGTGCCCTTCCAGCCCTCATACTCCGGGATTGACCAGAAACACCGCACCCCGCGCGAGACGCGCGCGTGCACACGCATGAGCTCCGATCCCGAGAATCTTCCCCCGTCCACGCCGGCCGCCTCCGCGCCGCGCGCCCTGAAGCTGCCCAACGCCCGCCACGCGAGCCGGCTGCCCGAATCCATCACGCCGGCCGACGTCGCCCGCCTGCAGCAGGCGGCATACCAGCTGCCGCAAGTCGTCAAGCCGGCCGACTACCTCGACGAGCACGCGCCGCACCTCGAGCAACACCTCGATGGGCTGGGCCTGGTCCTGTTGCAGAAGGCCGTCTCCGGCGGCCGCCCAAGCCGCTGGATCGAGCCGCGCCACATGGATGCCGCGCTGCGCCACCTCGACGCCGTCGGCAGCGGTCCCAACGTGCGGGCCCTGATGCAGGGCCGCACCGAAACCCTCGAGTCGCTCGGCGTCACGCGCGAGGCCGGGGCGTTCGACCGCTTCCTGCGCCAGCCGCTGCGGCTGCCCGCCAGCGGCGTCCAGCTGGAGGTGGCCTGGCGCCAGCCCGTGGCCGACGACCTCGTGTGGGACTACTACCGCAGCGGCGACATCGGCGCGTTCCTGGTCGGCCTCGGCGATCCACCGCCCTACCCGCACGCGGCCGAACTGGTCGACACCGTGGAACACCTGCTCGCGCGTGCCGACTCGGGCCATCCCGAGCACCTGGGCTCGCTGGTCCAGCGCCTGCAGGCCGAGACCGCGCGGCCGCAGCCGTTCGCCGACCTGAAGGCCTCGCTCGTGCGCGCGCAGGACCGCTGGGAGCGCCACGTCGCCGAACTCAACGCGCTCGAGGGCCTGAACACCGAGCTCGCGTTCCAGGGCTACCCCGATACGTTCGAGATGGCACGCCGCCTGCAGCGCAGCGTCACGCTGTACGTGGGCCCGCCCAACAGCGGCAAGACCTACGCCGCCTTCGAGAAGCTGGCCGCCGCGCACGACGGCTGCTACCTCGCGCCGCTGCGCCTGCTCGCCCTGGAAGGTCGCGACCGGCTGGTGGGCCGCGGCGTGCCCTGCTCGCTGCTCACCGGCGAGGAGAACGATCCCGCCGACAACGCGCGCGTCGTCTCCAGCACCATCGAGATGGTCAACACGTCCAAGCCGGTCGACGTGGCCGTCATCGACGAGGCACAGATGCTGTTCGACAGCTCGCGCGGCTGGGCCTGGACGCAGGCCATCGTGGGCGTGCCGGCCAACGAGGTGATCATCATCTGCTCGGCCTACGCGGCGCCGGCGATCGAGAACCTGCTCAAGCTGTGCGGCGAGAACTGCAAGGTGCAGGCCTTCGAGCGCAAGCAGCACGTGGAGCTGCTGCCCGGACCGGTGCCGATCGCGGCGCTGAAGAAAGGCGACGCCGTCGTCGCGTTCAGCCGCCGCGAGGTGCTGATGCTGCGCGACCAGGTGGCGGCCAACGGCCACCCGGTGTCGGTCATCTACGGCGCGCTGCCGCCCGAGGTGCGCCGCCGCGAGGCCGAGCGCTTCGCGCACGGCCACGCCCACATCCTGGTGGCCACGGACGCCATCGGCATGGGCCTGAACCTGCCGATCCGCCGCGTGCTGTTCTCGACGCTCAAGAAGTTCGACGGCGTCGGCGACCGGCTGCTCGACGAATCCGAAGTGCACCAGATCGCCGGACGCGCCGGCCGCTACGGCATGCACGAGGAGGGCTTCGCGGGCGTGCTGCGCGAGGCCGAGCCCACGGCGCTGCGCACGCTCAAGAACCTGCTGCCCCGCCCGCCGCGCGCGCCGCGCGACTTCAAGGCGACCGTGGCACCCAACTGGTGGCATGTGGACACCATCGCCACGCGCCTGCAGCTGACGAAGCTGCGTGCGGTGCTCGACGTCTTCGTCGACCAGCTCAAGCTGGACAACGCCCATTTCGCGGTGGCCGAGCTCGACCAGATGCTGGACCTGGCCCAGCAGCTCGACCACAACGCGGGCAAGCTGCCGCTCAAGGCACGCTTCATCTACGCCCAGGCGCCGGTGGACACCCGCACCGAGACCCAGGTACAGGCCTTCCTCGAATGGACCTGGAACCACGCGAACGACGGCCAGGCCGGCACGCCGTGGTTCCTGTCCGAGGTCGACGAGCACAGCCGCCTGGACAACATGGAAAAGGCGCTGCGCTCGTGCACGCTGTGGCTCTGGCTGGACCTGCGCTTCCCGGGCGTCTACGGCCACCTCGACGAGGTGACCGACCTGCGCGGCCGCCTCAACGACGGGATCGAGCGCCACCTGAAGGGCAAGAAGCCGCTGTGGCAGCAGCGGGGCGGACGGCGCTGACCGGCAACGGCTCGCGCCGTCATCCGGCGCGCAGTTGCACGATCCACCCCCGCCGCGGCGCCGTCGTGCGTGGGCACTCGCGCTCGACGCCGGTGCTGGGGAACGACCCGGACCAGAGCCCTCAAGCCTTGGGCGCGCCCGCCTGGCGCCACGGATCGGCCGCCGCGAACGCCTCCATCGCCTCGCACTCGGCCATGATCCGCTTGCACGTGGGGATGTCGTCGAAGTCGATCCTGAACACGCGCATCACGGTGAACAGGCTGGCCAGGCAGATGTCGGCCAGCGTCACGGCGTCGCCATGGCAGAAGCGGCCGGTGGCGGGCTCGGTGGCCAGGCGCTGTTCGACGGCGCGCATGCCCGCGCCGAACCACTGCGACTGCCACGCGCGCCACGCGTCGGCGTCGAAGCCGGCGGTCGTGGCGAGCACCTTGCGCACGCGCGGCGTGACCAGCGGGTGCGTGTCGGCCGTGAGCATCTGCGCGATCGAGCGCACACGCGCGCGGCCGTGCGGGTCGGCGGGCAGCAGCGGCGGCTGCGGATGCGTCTCGTCGAGGAACTCGAGGATCGCCAGCGACTGCGTCATCGGCAGCGCGCCGGCGCCCAGGCCGTGGTCGACGAGCGCCGGGATCCCGCCCAGCGGATTGACGGCCCGGTACGCGTCGCCCAGCTGCTCGCCGCCGTCGATGTCGACGTTGGTCTCGCGCCGCGGGACGCCCTTGAGGTTCATCGCCACGCGCACCCGGTAGACGGCGGACGAGCGCCAGTACGAGAACAGTTCGAAGCGCGGGGTGTCGGTCATGCGGATCTCCAGTGGCTGCCGGGCACGATACACCGTCACACGCGGCGGCAGAAATCGACGAACGCCGCCAGGCTGTGCGAGAACTGCTTGCGCCGGTGGTGCACCAGCCAGAACCGCCGCGCGAGCCGCGGCAGCGTCGTGCGCACGCGCACGAGCCGGCCGAGCGTGAGGAGATCCTGCACCGCGAACAGCGACAGGCACGTCAGGCCCAGCCCCTCGACGGCCGCCTGCTTGATGGCCTCGGTGCCGCCAAAGCGCAGCCCTTCCTCGAGCTGGTGCAGGTGCGGCTGCAGCGCCTGCAGGACGGCCTCGCGCGTGCCCGAGCCCGGCTCGCGCAGCAGCCACGCCGCCTGGCGCAGCGCCGCCACGTTGAGCCGCCGCAGCGGGTCGCCCTGGAGCAGCGGATGCGAGGGCGCGCAGACGATCGCGAGCTCCTCCTCGCGCCACGCGTGCGCGAGGATGTCCGGCTCGTGGCACGGCCCCTCGACCAGCCCGATGTCGACCTCCATGCGCGCGACCGCCGCCGCCACGGCCCCGGTGTTGGCGATCTGCACGTCCACGTGCGCCTGCGGATTCGCGCGCCGCCACTGCGCCACGAGGGTGGGCAGCAGGTAGTTGCCGATGGTGGTGCTCGCGCCAACGCGCAGGCGCGAGGGCGGCGCGGCGGCCATGGAGCGGCCGCCCAGCCCGAAGTCGCGCTCGATGCCTGCCGCGCCGTCGAGCACCGCGCGCGCCTGCGGCAGCAAGCCGCGGCCGGTGTCGTTGAGCACCAGCCGCGTGCCGACGCGGTCGAACAACCGCGCCTGGAGCACCGACTCGAGTTCGTTGAGCGCCGCGCTGGTGGCCGACTGCGACAGCGCCACGTGGCCGGCCGCCGCCGCGGTGCTGCCCGCGTCGGCCACGGCCGTGAAGATCGCCAGTTGGCGCAGTGTGATCCGCATGCCCGCCTTCAACCTATGAAACAGGTTGATTCTACGAAATCAATTCGTTTTACGGATAGCACGCCAACAGCGACATTGGCGCATGACCTCCCTGACCCGCCCGTCCCCCGTTCACGCGGCCGTGCCCGGCCTGCTGCTCGCGGCCGCCGTCGCCGCCGCGGCCAGCGCAGGCGCGCGCCTGACGTGGCTGCAGGAACACGGCGTTTCCGCGCTGACGCTGGCCATCGCCATGGGCCTGGCCGCCGGCAACCTGCTGCCGGGCGCCGCGGTCGCCGCGTCGGCCGACGGCTTGAACCTGGCCAAGCAACGCCTGCTGCGGGCGGGCATCGTGCTGTACGGCTTGCGCCTGACGTTCCAGGACATCGGCCACGTGGGCCTGGCCGGCGTCGCCGTCGATGCCGCCGTGCTGTGCAGCACCTTCGGCCTCGCCTGCCTGCTGGGCACCCGGCTGTTCGGCCTGTCGCGGCCTGCCGCCCTGCTGATCGGCGCCGGCAGCGCCATCTGCGGCGCGGCCGCCGTCCTGGCCACCGAACCGGTGGTGCGGGGCAAGCCCGAGGACGTCGCGGTCGCGGTGGCCACCGTCGTCGGCTTCGGCAGCGTGGCGATGTTCCTGTACCCCGCCGCGTCCCACCTGCTTGCCCTGCCCGAGGCCGCCTACGGGCTGTGGGCCGGCTCGACGATCCACGAGGTCGCGCAGGTGGTGGCCGCGGGCCACGCGGTGGGGGACGCCGCGGCCGACATCGCCGTCATCGCGAAGATGGTGCGCGTGATGATGCTCGCGCCGTTCCTGCTCGCGCTGTCCGCCTGGAACGCGCGCGGGACGCCCGCGGCCGCGCGCGCGCCGGTCACGATCCCGTGGTTCGCGCTGGGCTTCGTCGCGCTCGCCGGCGTGCGCTCGCTGGACGTCCTGCCGGCACCGGCGCTCGCGCTCGCCGGCAGCGTCGACGCCGCCCTGCTGGCCGTCGCGATGGCCGCGCTGGGGCTGGCGACGCGGCTGTCCGCGATGAAGGCCGCGGGCTTCAGGCCGCTGGCGCTCGGCGCGACACTGCTTGCCTGGCTGGTGCTGGGCGGCGGCGCGATCAACGCGGTCGCGGGCGCCTTGGCGCGGGTATAGTCCGCGTCCCTTTCGACGCCGCAGGTTGCCGTTTCCATGTCCCTCGCCGACGTCCGCACGGCCCTCGAGGCCGAGCTCGCGGCGACGCCCGAGTACTACGACTTCAAGGTGCTGCGCAGCGAGCGCGACGGCGCCGTGTGGCGCGTCACGCTCGACAGCGGCTACGTGTTCGCGCAGGGCCTGGCGCCGGGCCAGGCCTCGGCGCAGAGCCTGCTCGACGACAGCCTGGACGGGGCGTCGGCCTGGTGGGGCG
>Ga0209677_100833_pt1 | contig 15284 bp, 20 predicted proteins | sample AraplaCvi_mCL_r2_2_FD_184285 | JGI IMG/M metagenome (GOLD analysis project Ga0209677, IMG submission 184285) | Arabidopsis root microbial communities from North Carolina, USA - plate scrape CL_Cvi_mCL_r2 (SPAdes) (version 2) | ecosystem: Host-associated > Plants > Roots > Endosphere | place: USA... | reverse complement strand
CACCACGAAGCAGACGGGCACCGGCCTCGGTCTGCCGACCTCGGCCGCCATCGTGAAGGCGCACGGCGGCGAGCTCGAGGTCGAGACCGCGCCGGGCGCGGGGACCGCGATCGGCTTCGCGCTGCCCGCCACGGCCGGGGATGCACCCGTGCGGCTGCGCGCCGGTGCGCCGGTTGCGGGGCGCGGGCGCGGTCGGAGGGTCCTCGTGGTGGACGACGAGTCGGCCATCTGCGAGCTGGTCCGCCAGACGCTCGACCGCGACGGCTTCGTCACCGAGGTCGCCCACGGGCGGGATGCGCTCCGCCTGCTCACGGCCGATCGCCCCTTCGACGCCGTGATCACCGACATCATGATGCCGGGCGTGAGCGGAGACGAGATCGCTCGGCATGTCTCCACGGAGCAGCCGCAGGCGGCGATCGTGCTGATGAGCGGGCTGCTGCCCGGGCCGGCCGCTCGGGCGGCCGTCGAACGCGACGGAGCGCACTTCCTGCCGAAACCGTTCACGCCGACCGCCTTGCTGGCGACGCTGGACGCGGCGCTGCAGCGGCAACCGGACGCTGCGGCACTGCTGCGGGCGATTCTCGAGCCGGCCCTCCGGGAGGCTGCGGCGGCGCTTGCAGCGCTCGCGGCAGAGCGGGCGGAGCCAGGCGGCGAAGCCGTCGGCGAGCCCGGCGAGCCCGTCGCGCTCGCCGCGGCCGAGCGGGAGCGGCTGAGCACCCTCTTGACGACGGCAGCCGAGGCCGCGCAGCAGGCGCTCGGCGATCGGGCGAGCGAGCCGCGCATCCACCGGATCGTCGGTGCCGCTGCCTCTGCGGCCATGGCGCTGTCGTTCGGCGCCGAGGTCGTGCCGCTCTCGGAGGTGCGACGGCAGCTCGACGAGGGCCTGAGGATCCTGGCGGCGGGATCCTGGTCACCCGAAGACCAGGATCCCGCCGAATGGATGTCGCGCTGACGCCGCCGGGACCGGGGGGACGGGGGAGGCGGCGCGAGCACGCAACGCATCGATCATCCGCGCTGCGTCGTCGCACGTGCAATGCCCTTCACGGGCAGGTGTGCGTTCCGCGAACAAGAAAAGTAGCTGACGAGAGCGCTCTCCTATGCGAAGCTTCAGACATGAAGGAATCTCAGAGTGCGGAAGTGACGGAGCCGGCATCCGTCGGTGGGCCGGGCCGAGCCCCGGCTGGGATGCCTATCACGATCCGTTTGGGCGAGCGGGAGTACGCCGCCCTGGTCCGGATCGCGCGAGCGCGCGACACCACAGCGGCAACCCTGGTGGAGCAGCTGGTCCTGCATGCCCTCGGCAAGGCGAGCATTCCGCCGCCGGCCGATTCGCATCCCGCACGGCGCCATACCACCTACGAAGAGGCGACCGCGGGGTTCCGCCGGGATTCGCCCCGATTGACTCCCGAGCTGTAACCGAGCACCGTCGCCTCACCCGTTTCACCGTTCTCACAGCGGGCGTACAGTCCGGGGCGTGATCCATCGACTGCTCGCCGTACGTGTGGCATCCGGGGCACTCGCGCTGCTCCTGGCCGCCGCCCTCGCCGGGTGCTCTGCGGACGCGAACGCGCGCGGGAGCCTCTCGCAATCCGCCACCACGGCGGCCTCCGCCTCGCGTGCCGCCGGCCTGCTCCTCGGCCAGAACGAGAGCGGCCGGATCCTCCCGACCGTCCTCGACACGGGGCTGTCCGATGCGGCCGACCGCCTGGCCGCACAGGCCCAGAACGTCGTGACCCTCACGGCGATCGGCGGCATCGGCGCCAGCCGGGCGCGCGTGCTCTCGGACATCCGGGCCGCTCAGGATGCGGTCGCCTCGGCCCAGGAGGCCTCCGCGGCGGGTCACGACTCCGGCCGCGCGCTGGAGCGGCAGCGCCAGGAGCTGGATCGCGTGGCGCAGCAGCTCGCGGCCAGCTCGAAGCGGCTGGAACAGCAGTGAAGGGCATTTTCGCTGTCGCCCTCGGAGTCCTGACGGCGATCGGCGGCTTCGTCGACATCGGGGACCTGGTCACGAGCAGCCTCGTCGGGTCGCGGTTCGGGCTCACCCTCGGCTGGGTGCTGATCGTCGGCGCGGTGGGCATCTGCCTGTTCGCCCAGATGTCGGGCCGGGTCGCCGCCGTCAGCGGGCGGGCCACCTTCGAGATCATCCGTGAGCGGCTCGGCGCCCGGATGGCCCTCGCCAACCTGTCGGCCTCGTTCCTCATCAACCTGCTCACCCTCGCGGCGGAGGTCGGCGGCATCGCGCTCTCCCTGCAGCTCGCCTCCAGCATCGAGCCGGCACTGTGGTTCCCGGTCGCCGCGATCGCGCTCTGGATCGTGATCTGGCGGGTGAAGTTCTCGATCCTCGAGAACGTGACCGGCCTGCTAGGTCTCGCCCTCCTCGTCTTCGCCGTCACCGTCTTCTTCCTCCACCCCGACTGGTCGGCGCTCGGCTCCCAATTCCTCCTCCAGCCGTCGCCGCACTCCAACGAGGCTCCCGCGACGTACTGGTACTACGCGATCGGACTCTTCGGGTCCTCGATGACCCCCTACGAGGTCTTCTTCTACTCCTCGGGAGCCATCGAGGAGAAGTGGACGCCGAAGGACCTCAAGCAGTCGCGCCTGAACGTCCTCGTCGGCTTCCCGCTCGGCGCCATCCTGTCGCTGTCGATCGTCGCGTGCTCAGCGATCGTCCTTCTCCCGAAAGGCATCGGGGTTGCGTCGCTGTTCGAGACGGCGCTCCCGGTGGCGCAGGCGTTCGGGAAGATCGGCCTGATCATCGCGATCCTCGGGTTCGTCGCCGTGACCTTCGGGGCGGCACTGGAGGTCACCCTCTCCAGCGGATACGCGCTCTCGCAGTTCTTCGGATGGCCGTGGGGCAAGTTCCGGCGCCCGGCCGCAGCCTCGCGGTTCCATGTCGTGATGATCCTCTCGCTCCTCGCGGCGATCGGGATCCTGTTCACCGGCGTCGATCCGGTGCAGCTCACCGAGTTCTCCGTGGTCTTCTCGGCGATCGCGCTGCCCCTGACGTACCTTCCGATCCTCATCGTCGCCAACGACCCCGGGTACATGGGCGACCAAGTGAACGGGAAGGTGACCAACTTCTTCGGGCTGGTCTTCCTGGGCATCGTGCTGCTCGCGTCGATCGCTGCCATTCCTCTGATGATCATCTCGGGAGCAGGAGCATGAGAAACGATCGCGAACTTCCCGCACCGCCGCCGGTCGCCGGCCGGGTCCTCGACGCCGACCTGGAACTGCTCGACCGGCAGATCCTCGACCCGGACGGCGTCCCGATCAGCGCCGTCGACGATCTGGAGTTGAGCACGCCGGCCGATCTCGCTCGGCTGGATCCCCAGCATCCACCCGTGGTCCAGGCCCTCCTGACCGGGCCCATCCTGATGACGCGCATCTTCGGGGGCCGGCTTCCCGAATCGCGATTCATCCGCATCCCCTGGAGCATCGTCACGCGGGTGGGCACCGTCGTGAGCGTCGGTGCCGCCGCGGACTCGCTCGACGCCAGCTGGACGGAGCGGTGGATGCGCGACCACGTCATCAGCCGCATCCCGGGAGGTCGCCATGATCCTGAGTGACCTGCTGGGCAGTCCGGTCCTCACCGCCGACGGCGAGCGGGTGGGCCAGGTGGTGGATGCGCGCCTCGCGCTCGACGGGCCGCCGGACGGATTCATGGTGAGAACTCGGGTGTACGGACTGGTGGTCAGCCCGCATGCGCACCGGTCGTTCGCGGGCTACGAGCGGACGGGGGTGGACGCCCCGGCGCTGATCGCCCGCTTCCTGAGCTGGCGGGCGCGCGGGTCGGTGCTCGTCCTGTGGACCGACCTGGCATCGTTCACCGACGATGTCGTGCGGCTGCGTCCCGGAGCCCGGCTGTACTCCCCTCGGCTGGAGCATTCCGGCCCCTGACGAGCGGTTTTGTCAAGGACTGACGGCTTCGGGGAGTCGTTGGTTAGGTACGGGACAGGAACCTCATGAGTTCACCGAAGGGGGTCACCATGACGACCGTCAACCCGTCCGACCGGAGGTTCGCCGATCGCGACGACCATCGTTACGGCGCCACGGCGTCGCAGAAGGCGTCGCTCATCGCGGGGATCGTCTTCCTCGTCGTGGGCATCGCCGGCTTCATTCCCGGGCTGACGACGGACTACGGCGATCTGAGGTTCGCCGGGAACGACTCGATGGCCATGCTGCTCGGGATCTTCCAGGTCTCGGTGCTGCACAACATCGTCCACCTGCTGTACGGCGTCGCCGGTCTCGCCTTCGCGGCATCCCGCCTGGGATCGCGCGACTATCTGGTGATCGGCGGAATCGTCTACGCGGTGCTCTGGGTGTACGGCCTCTTCTTCGGCGGCGACCACCCTGCCGACTTCGTGCCGCTCAACAGCGCTGACAACTGGCTGCACCTGATCCTCGCGGTCGTCATGATCGGGCTCGGAATCTTCCTCAGCCCGCGCGGTGCGGGCGTCGACCGGCCCGCGCGGTGACCGTCGACGCGACCACCACAAGAGAAGGAGCGGAGATGTCCGACCAGAAGAACACCGAAGGCGATCGCGAAAAGGAGAACGAGGAGGCGAAGGAGCAGATCATCGACAAGCCGTCGCAGGCGGAAGGCGACGAAGGCGACAGCGACCAGGGCTAAGGTTCGTGCATGACGACGGAGTTGCTCGCGGAGGTGCGGCGGTGAGTGAGAAGGCGGATGCCGCCCCCGATGACGGCCGGGATGAGACCCCGACCGAGAGGGCGGACCGCAACTGGCAGGAGCTGCTGCAGGAGTTCCGCGTCTTCCAGACCGGCACCCAGATCCTCGCGGCCTTCCTCCTGTCGCTGCCGTTCCAGCAGCGCTTCGCCCGGCTGCCCGCCTTCGACGTGGGGGTCTACCTCGTCCTGGTGTTCCTCGCGGTGATGATCACGCTGCTGGCCCTCGCCCCGGTGAGCCTGCACCGTCTGCTGTTCCGTCAGCGCGCGAAGGCCGAGCTCGTGGGCCTCGGAAGCAAGATCCTCATCGTGTGCCTTGCGGCGGCATCCCTGCTCTTCACCGGAATCGTGCTGTTCATCGTCGACTTCCTGCTGCACCCTCCCGCGGGGATCATCGCGGCGACCTGCGTCTTCGTGGTGCTGCTCGTCATCTGGGTCGTGCTGCCGCTGGTGGTCCGCGCGCAGCGCCATGGGCACGCGCGGGGTCGCTGAGGCCCCAGGCCACTGCGGTGCGCGAGAATTGCCGGACACGTTGCGCACCCGGAGGAGGAGTCCATGGAACCATCCGAACTCGACGAATGGGCGGCCGCCGCGGCCTCCGCGGTGGATGCGAGCATCCAGCCGGGTGACGTCGCCGCCATTCTCGACCTGGCCCGGGATGCGGCCCACGGTGTCGCCCGTCCGGCCGCCCCGCTCACGACCTTCATCGCCGGGATCGCCGTCGGGCAGGGCAGGCCCCTTACGGCCGTGATCGCCGCGCTCAACGCTGCGATCGCCGAGCGCTCTGCCCCCTGACCCGGCGCCCTCCGCCGCTCCCTCCGCCTCTCGCTCCGCTCTCCCTCCCCCTCCGCCTTCGCCGAAGTGCTCGACGTTGCATCCGACACGCCGAGCGGCCCTGCAACTACGAGCACCTCGGCAGAGGGGTGGGCCCGCCCGGCCTTGTCAGGGAGCGGACTCACCGGGCTCGGCGTCGCTCGGCGTGCCGCTGCGCTCCACCGTGGGCGCCACCCCGTAGGCGCTGCGATAGCGGCGCGTGAAGCGATCGAGGTCGGCGAAGCCCCAGCGGGCCGCGAGGTCCGTCAGATCGGTGGATGCGGGGTCCGACACGAGCAGGTCGGCGTGCGCGGCGGAGAGGCGGACCCGCTGCAGGTACCCCTGTGCCGTCGTGCCGCTGTGGGTGCGGAACGCCGTATTCAGCTGAGCGAGGGTCACTCCCGCCGAGCCGGCGATGTCGGCGACGGTGATCGGGAGCGAGGCGTAGTCCTCGATGAAGGTCGCGGCGCGGCGGAACTTCCTCCGTTTCCCCGCGGTCGTCAGGGTCCGCTCACGAGGGTCCGTGCTCACCGGGAAGGACTGGAGGACGGCCATCGACAGGCTGTGGAAGAGGCTCGCGCGCACCAGGGGATGCCGGAACGTGCCGGCCTCCATGTATTCGGCCGCAGCGGTGGATGCGGTGAGCACGAACTCCGCATGGCGCGGGGTGATCGTCTGCGCGGAGTCGAACACGAGGTTCAGGTCCTCGTCGCCGGAGGTGGTTCGCGCGACATCCTGCAGCATCCCGGGTGGGAGGAAGATGCTCACGGCCTCACTGCCCTCCGCGTAGCAGGCGAAGTCGTGCCCCGGGCGGATCAGGAACGGCGACCCCGCTGCGTCGCCGCGCTCGCCGTCGATCTCCCAGCGGTAGTCGCCGCCGGTCACGCTCACGACGACGAGGTCCTCGAACTCGCCGGAGGCCTCCCACCTCCCGCCGATGGCGTACCGGGCCACCGAGAACGCGGCGTCGGTGGCCTGGTCGACCGCGAACGAGAAGCCGGCGCCGGGCTCCGACGCGACCGCGAAACGCCCGCCGGCGGCCGCGAGCAGGGCGTCGGCCTCGGCGGGATCGAAGGTGTGGCTGTGCTGCCGTGTGAAGTCAGCGGCCACGTCACTCCGTATGTCCGAGCACCCCCACGGGGATGCCGAAGGACAGCGCGATGCAGATGACGCCGCCGAAGAAGACGACGCCCTCCCAGGCCGGAAGGGTCGAAGCGAGTCCCAGCAGGAAGAGCCCGAACAGGAACAGGATGAAGCACCCGATGAACGCGAGCACGTCGCTCATGGCTAGCCCTTCTTTCGTGCGGCCGCGGTCTCGCGACGGTTGGCCCGCTTGATCTCGTCGACCAGTTCGTCCTTGGACATGCGGGTGCGGCCGGAGATGTCGAGCCGCTTGGCGACGTCGAGCAGGTGCGCCTTGGAGGCGTTGGCGTCGACACCCTCCTCCGTCTCGGCGCGAGTGTTCCGGCCGCCCGCGGCCTTGCGGTCCGATGGGCCGTTCTCGGCCTTGCGCTCCCAGTGGTCGCCGACCTTCTCGTACTCGTGCTTGAGCGCGGCGAACGCCGTCCGGTGGGCGCGTTCGCCCTCGCCGTACTCCTTCACGGCGGAGTCGTGCGCCTTCGACCAGAGCGCTTGCGCGTGCTTCTCCGAGCGCTCGAGGGTGGAGGGCAGCTCCTCTGATGCTGGCATGATCCTGTGCTACTCCTTCCGCAGCTCCCGGGTCTAGTACTCGTCCACAGTTCTGCTTCTCCACAGTTACGCTCCTCGCCTCCGTTTTCAAGGAGTGGCGCGGATGCGCGAGTACGTTCGAGGAGTGACCCGTCGCCGCCCGTCCCCGCCGCCGCCGAGCGCGGTCGTGACCGTGGACACTGGCGCGGACACCGGCGTGGACGCCGGCGCGGGCGGCAGCGCGGGCGCCGGAGCGGATGCGGCGGCGATGGACGCGGCGGCCTCCGTCGCCAGCGGCCGGGTGTTCGTCCTCGTGCACGGCATCGGCGTCAGCTCGCGGTACTTCGAGCGGCTGGTGCCGGCGCTGTCCGAGGAGGGGAGGGTCTTCGCCGTCGACCTTCCCGGCTTCGGAAGGGCCACGGGGCGGCGGCCCGCGCATCCCCTCTCCATCGACGATTTCGCCGACACGGTTGCGGAGGCGATGGACCGTGCCGGCCTCGCGGAAGCCGTGGTGGTGGGGCACTCCATGGGCACCCAGGTCGCGGTGTCCCTCGCGGTGCGCCGGTCGGACCTGGTGCGTGGTCTGGCCCTGCTCGGGCCGGTGACGGATCCGTCGGATCGCAACGCGCTGAAATCCGGGATGCTGCTGGGCGTCGACACCCTGCGGGAGAGCCCGCGCGGCAATCTGCTCGTCGCCGCCGACTACTTGCGCTGCGGACCGCGCTGGTACCTGGCGACCCTCCCGGCGATGCTGGAGTACCCCATCGAGCGGGAGCTCGAGGTCGTCCGGGTTCCGACGCTGGTCGTGCGCGGCGCCCGGGACCCGATCGCCCGCACCGACTGGGTCGCCGAGCTCGCCCGCCGCTCCGGCGGCCGCGCGGTCACGGTGCCGTCGGTCGCTCACCTGGTCATGCACGGCGCGCCGTGGCGCACCGCCGCCCTCATCGCACAGGTCGCCGAGGTCGCAGCGTGAGGCGCACTCTGCTGCGGCGGGCGTCCGTCCTCCTCCTCGACTACCTCTATGCCGGCAGGTACCAGCTGCGGGCCGCCTTCGATCGGAGCATGCCCGACGCCATGGTGGCCGGCGCCGGCGACCGCGCACCGGTGGTGGTGCTGCCGGGGATCTTCGAGACCTGGCGATTCCTGCGGCCGCTGAGCGAGCACATCCACGCCGCCGGCCACCCGGTGCATGTCGTCACGGGCCTCGAGCGCAACCGGATGTCCGTCCCCGAGGCCGCCGCGCGGGTCGGTCGCCACCTGGAGGAGCACGACCTCACCGACGTCGTGATCGTTGCCCACAGCAAAGGCGGCCTCGTCGCCAAGTACCTGATGGGGATGCCGGACGCAGGTCACCGGATCCGCGCGGTCGTCGCCGTCGGCACGCCGTTCGCCGGGTCGGCACTGGCGCGGTTCATCCCGCTGCCGAGCGTGCGGGCGCTCACGCCGAGCGCGCCCGAGGTGCGACGGCTCGCCCTCAGCCAGGCGGCCAATGCGCGGATCGTCTCGGTCTGGGGCTGGTTCGACCCGCACGTCCCGGGCGGAAGCCGCCTCGAGGGCGCCAGGAACATCGAACTGGAGGTGGGCGGCCACTTCCGCATCCTCGCCCGCCCGGAGCTGCTGTCGATCGTCGACGGGGTGCTCGCGGGCGGCCGCTGACCCCTGTCGTCAGGATGCGGGGCGCACCACGACGCAGCAGTGCGGTTCCGGGGGGACCAGCTCCGCTCGTTCCGGGTCGTCGTCGTGCCCGGCGAGGACACCGCGCAGCAGTGCGTGGTTCACGCTGCAGACCACGTCGGCGTGCCGCTGCGCGAGGTGGTGGAACGGGCAGTTGCGGAGGACGACGTCCTCGTTCTCCGCCACGGCCGGCTCGTAGCCGCGGTCGCGGAGGTCGTCGAGCAGATCCGTCTCGGGCCGTGCACTGCGGCGGCCCTCGGCTTCCGCCGCAGTGAGCAGGGCATCGCGGAGGTGGCCGGTGGAGTCCGCCGCGACAGCGTCGGTCAGGAGATGCGCGAGCAACCGGTAGTCGCGTTCGGGGACGGACACGCTCGTCTCGGCCCGGCTGCGGACGTATCGCTTGGCGGGTCGTCCCGCTCCCGGCCCCGTGCGGCCGTCCTCGCGGGCGTAGCTCGTCTCCAGCAGTCCCGCCTCGGCGAGGCGATCGAGGTGGTAGGCGGCGAGGCTCCGGCTCATGCCGGTGGCCGTGGCGGCCTCTTCCCTGCCCACCGGCAGGTCCCGCGAGCCGACGTACTCGTAGAGCCGGCGCCGCGCGGGATCGGAGAGGGCGCCGATGCCCTCCAGTGCGCTTTCGCGGCTCCGCTCATCCATACCGCGATTCTATCAATAATGCATCTTGACAAAAAGGGTTACATCGTCGCAGGCTGGAGAAAAGCCGACAGGGAGGCTCACCATGAACGGCGCTGTGCACGCGGTGGAGATGGCGGAGCGCGACGAACGTGCGAAGCAGCCCGAGCGCCCGGAGCTGCATGCCGTCACCTCGCCCGGGCGGATCGACGCGGTAGCGGCGGAGGCCGCCGCCGCCCAGTTCCTGACCGCCCTCGGGGTCCCCATCGAATCCGAGCACCTGCACGCGACGCCCGGCCGGATGGCGCGGGCCTGGGCCGAGATGCTCACGCCGCGGCCCTTCGAGATGACGACCTTCCCCAACGACGAGGGGTACGACGAGCTGGTGGTCGCCCGCGACATCCCCGTGCGCTCCCTCTGCGAGCACCATCTGCTGCCGTTCACCGGCCGGGCCTGGGTGGCCTACCTGCCCGGCGACCGCATCCTCGGCCTGTCCAAGCTCGCCCGTGTGGTCGAACTCTTCGCGTGTCGTCCGCAGACCCAGGAGCGGCTGACCAAGCAGGTGGCCGACTGGCTGCAGGAGCAGCTGCAGCCGCGTGCCGTCGGCGTGGTCATCGCCGCGGAGCACTCGTGCATGACCCTGAGGGGCGCCAACGCGGTCGGATCGAGCACCGTCACCTCCACGCTGCTCGGCAGCCTGCGCGACGACCCCCGGTCGCGCGCCGAATTCCTGGCCGTCACCGGTATCGCGTCGTGAGCTTCGCGGCGATCATGGAATGGTCGCCGCCTGCATCACCGAGAAGGGAGCACCGATCATGTCCGATCCGCTGTCCGCACTGGCCGACGCCGGAGTCTCCATCTGGCTCGACGATCTGAGTAGGGAGATGCTCCGCTCGGGCCGCCTCGCCTCCCTCGTCGAGAATCGCTACGTCACCGGGGTCACCACCAATCCGACGATCTTCGCCGCCGCCATCGGAAAGCGGGAGACGTACGAGACGCAGCTCCAGGACCTCGCCGCACGCGGCGCAGAGGTCGGCGAAGCGCTGCGCGAACTGACCACCCACGACGTCAGGGAGGCGTGCGACGTCCTCCGGCCCTGCTACGACGCGACGGGCGGCGTCGATGGACGCGTCTCCATCGAGGTGGATGCGCGGCTCGCCCACGACGCGGCCGGAATGATCGCCGAGGCGCGCTCGCTCTGGTGGAGCGTCGACCGGCCGAACCTCTTCATCAAGATCCCGGCAACGCTCGAAGGCCTTCCGGCGATCACCGCCTGCCTCGCCGAGGGCATCAGCATCAACGTGACGCTCATCTTCTCGCTGGCCCGCTACGGCCAGGTGATGGATGCGTTCCTCGAGGGCATGCGCCAGGCCGTGCGCAACGGCCACGATCCGTCCCGGATGGCGTCGGTCGCCTCGTTCTTCGTGTCACGTGTGGACACCGAAGTCGACAAGCGGCTCGACGCCATCGGCACCCCGGAGGCCGACCGCCTCCGCGGCCGGGCCGCCGTCGCGAACGCGCGGCTCGCGTTCCAGGCGTTCGAGGAGGTGCTCGCCGGCGACGCCTGGCGGGAGCTCTCGGCAGCCGGTGTCCGTCCGCAGCGCCCGCTGTGGGCATCCACCTCGACGAAGAACCCCGACTATCCCGACACCCGCTACGTCGTCGAGCTCGTCACCCGCGGTGTGGTGAACACGATGACCGAGTCCACTCTGGATGCGGTCGCCGACCACGGCGTCATCCCGGCGGACTCTGTGCGCGACGGCTACGAGGAGGCCCGGGCCGTTCTCGACGACCTCGCCGCGGTCGGAGTCGACTACGACGACGTGGTGGCCGTGCTCGAGGACGAGGGGATCGCGAAGTTCGCCGACTCGTGGAGCACCCTCTCCGACGAGCTGGAGGGCGCCCTCCGGCCCCGGTGAGCCGGGGGCGGCTGGGTCCCGACGTCGGCGAGCCACGCCCGCCGGCCTGGCGGCCCTCACCGACGTCAGTCCTCGGTGAGCGCCTCCTTCGCGGCCTTCGGCAGCTTCCGCACTTTCGCGCGGCGCCGGCGGCGGTCGGGGATCATCGAGCGCATCTCCTCCAGCCGCCCGAAGCAGAGCAGGCGGTCGCCCGACTCCAGCACGACTCCGCTGCGTGGGTTCGGGATGACGGACGCTCCGCGGTGCAGCGTGAGCACCGTGATGTCGCGCTCCCACAGTCCCGAGTCGCGCAGCGACTTGCCGACGACGTCCGCATTGGAGTGGACCACGAGCTCCGCCACTCCGTAACCGGTGGAGACACTGAGCCGCTGCCGCACGTCGATTTCGGGGAACCCGACCTGGTTGTCGATGAAGTCGATGATGGCGCCCGCCACATCCAATCCGGTCGCCCGCTCGATTCCTTCGAGTCCCGGCGAGGAGTTGACCTCCATCACCAGCGGACCGTCCTTGCCCTCGAGCATGTCCACGCCCGCCACGCGGAGGCCCATGATCTGCGCCGACCGGACCGCCGCCTCCTCGAACTCGGGAGTCAGCTCCACCTTCTCGACTGTGCCGCCGCGGTGCACGTTCGAGCGGAACTCGTCGCCGCTGGCCACCCTCCGCATCGCCGCCACCACACGGTCGCCGACCACGAGCGCGCGGATGTCGCGGCCGCGGCTCTCCGCCACGAAGCTCTGGATGAGGACGTTCTGCTTCGTCGAGTGCAACGTCTCGATGATGGACTCGGCGATCTTCGCCTCCGGCGCGAGGATCACGCCGATCCCCTGCGTCCCCTCCAGCAGCTTGATGACGACCGGGGCGCCGCCGACGCGCTCGATCGCCATGCGCACGTCGGCCCGGCTGTTCACGAAGGCCGTGCGCGGCATCCCGATGTTGTGCCGGGAGAGGATCTGCGTTGCCCGCAGCTTGTCGCGCGAGTTCGTGATCCCGTTCGCGGTGTTCGGCGTGTAGACGTCCATCTGCTCGAACTGCCGCACCACCGCCGTGCCGTAGTAGGTGATCGAGTTGCCGATGCGCGGGAGGATGGCGTCGTAGTCGGAGAGCAGGCGCCCGCGGTACTGCAGGTCCGGCTCGTCGCCGGAGAGGTCGATCGCGAACCGCAGCGTGTTGAGCACCTTGACCGTGTGACCGCGGGACTCGGCAGCCGATCGCAGCCGCTGCGTCGAGTACGCGTGCGGGGCGCGCGAGAGGATGGCGAGTTTCACGGGGGTGCTCCTGCGAAGATGGGGGAATGGCCGACCTCCATCCAACCACCGAGACGGCCGGCGCCGACACGGAAAATGCCGATCCGCTCGGCGCCCGCACGGTCGGCTGGCGTGAGTGGGTGAGCCTTCCCGGCATCGGCGTGCCGTGGATCAAGGTGAAGGTGGACACCGGGGCCCGCAGCTCCTCCCTCCACGCCTTCGACATCGAGGAGCTTCCCGGCGACCGCGTGCGTTTCCGGGTGCAGCCGTGGCAGGACTCCGATCGGGATGCGGTGACCGCCGAGTGCGACGTGCACGACCGCCGCGTGGTGCGCAGCTCCTCCGGACACACGGAGGAGCGCATCGTCGTGCTGCTCGACCTCGTGCTGGGCGGCCGGCCGGTGCGCGCCGAGACCACCCTGACGAACCGGGATCAGATGGGGTTCCGGATGCTCGTCGGCCGGGAGGCGCTGCGCCAGGGATTCCTGGTCGACCCGGCGCGCTCCTTCCTCGGGGGCCGCGCGCCGCGCGAGATCCGCCGCCGCAACCGCGGCAGCGAGCTCGGCTGAGCCAGCGCCCCGCCCTCGTCCCGCCCTCGTCCCTTCCTCGTCCCCGCTCTCGCCCTCGCACCGACCCCACCGGCGCCGTCCGTGCGGTGGGAACGGAGGTGTTTCTGGGTCATTCCGCTCCGCAAGTCCTCCCTTTTCCGTCGAAACGCCGGTCCTAGGCCCGTTCCTCCTCCGTTTCCGACTGCCGCGACGGGGTGTCGGAAATGGAGGAGAAGTGCACGGGACTCGCCGGCTGGGCCGCGAAAGGGAGGCGTTCCGTCTCCTGATTCGCCGATAAACCTCCGTTTGCAACACCAAGAGACCGGAACCGGCCGGGAGAGACGGGAGGGACGGATGAGGGAGCGACGGGAGGGAGGGAACCGGTCGGGAGTGACGGGAGGCGGCCGCGCGTCAGGTGAGGCCAAGCTCGCGCCGCCAGTGGGCCAGGAACTCGGCGCCCGCGTCGTCGTGGATGGCGTCGCCGATCGTGATCACCTCGTAGGGGCGATCGAGCAGGCCATCGGCGGGGCGCACATCCACGTGGGCGACCTCGTAGCCGGCGCCGTGGACGAAGTCGGCCATCTTGTAGTCGCTGCGCGAGTCGCCGACCGACCGCCACCGGCGCGGGAGCGGACCGCGGGCGGCGAAGTAGTCGAAGGCGCGTTGCGCGCCGCGGTCCTTGTCGAGCAGCACCGACTCGATGTCCGTGGAGATGATCGTCGGGTCGATCCGGTACGGCACCTGTCCGCCCCGGTCGGGGACGGTGCGCTCGCCGTAGCGCAGACCGACGCCGAGGCCGGTCAGGATGTCGAACGCCGCATCCTCGAACCCGGACTGCGCCTCGGTGTAGGTCTCCGCATCCACATCGGTCCGCTGCTCGACCGAGATCATCGCGCGCTTCGTCTCGTCGAAGAACATGGTGTCGGCGAAGCGGTCGCGGACGAGCTGCCGGATGGCGTCGACGGCTTCCGGGGTGAAGGCGACCGTCTCATCCACCGTCACCTCGCCCATCCCATCGCCGGTGATGGGCGCCCAGGCACCGCCCTTCTCGAACACGCCGAACATGCGCGCGCCGTGCTGGTCGAGGGCGTCACCGAGTCCGGCGTCGCGGAGGGGAGCGACCACCTGGTTGCGGATGAAGTCGCCCGACCGCCCCGTGATGAACGCGATCGGGACGCCTGCCGCCGCAATGGCGACCAGGTCCGTGACGATGCTGCGGATGGCGATGGTTCGGGTGACGGGACTCGCGAGGGGTCCGTCCACATCGAAGAGGAGACCGAGATTGTGCACAGTCCATTCTGGCGGCTCGGCCGAGCGGCTCCGACTGCGCCACGGCTCCGACTGCGACACAATGGACCCATGTCCCAGCCCGTTCCCGCAGCCGCTCCGCTGTGGGATCCGGACGGGCCGAGCACCGTGGCGCTGGGTGACAATCTCGACGTACTCGCCGGGCTGCCGGACGCATCGTTCCGGCTGATCTATCTCGACCCGCCGTTCAACACCGGCAGGCCGCAGGCACGGCAGACGTTGACGTCGGTCCGCTCCGCGGGCGGCGCCGGCAGCGTGATCGGCTTCAAGGGCCGCAGCTACGAGCGCATCAAGGGTGATCTGCTCAGCTACGACGACCGCTTCGAGGACTACTGGGGGTTCCTCGAGCCTCGTCTCATCGAGGCGTGGCGCGTGCTGGCCGCCGACGGGACGCTGTACCTCCATCTCGACTATCGCGAGGCGCACTACGCCAAGGTGCTGCTGGATGCGCTGTTCGGCCGCGAGTCGTTCCTCAACGAGATCATCTGGGCGTACGACTACGGGGCCAAGCCGAAGAACCGCTGGCCGGCGAAGCACGACACGATCCTCGTCTACGTCAAGGACCCGGCGGCGTACCTGTTCGACTCCACCGCCGTCGAACGCGAGCCCTACATGGCGCCAGGCCTCGTCACGCCCGAGAAGGCGCAGCTGGGCAAGCTCCCGACGGACGTCTGGTGGCACACCATCGTGTCGCCGACCGGCCGCGAGAAGACCGGCTACCCCACCCAGAAGCCGGAGGGTGTGATCCGCCGCATCGTGCAGGCGTCGAGCCGCGAGGGGGACTGGGTGCTCGACTT
>Ga0209677_100832_pt1 | contig 15305 bp, 13 predicted proteins | sample AraplaCvi_mCL_r2_2_FD_184285 | JGI IMG/M metagenome (GOLD analysis project Ga0209677, IMG submission 184285) | Arabidopsis root microbial communities from North Carolina, USA - plate scrape CL_Cvi_mCL_r2 (SPAdes) (version 2) | ecosystem: Host-associated > Plants > Roots > Endosphere | place: USA... | reverse complement strand
CCCTCTTGCCGGGGTTCCGAATGACCGACCCGCTCCGCGCCGGCCGCCGGCCCGCGGCCGGCCTGCCTCGGGAGATCGCATGAGCGTCGAACCGCGCGACCTGGGCGTGGAGCCCGAGGTCGCCAGGCAGGCCGTCCTGCACGGCTTCACGCGCCGCGAGGCCCTCGCGCGCGACGCGATGCTCACCGACCTGCAGCGCGAGTCCTTCGGCTACTTCGTGCACGAGGTCAACGAGGCCAACGGCCTGGTGATGGACAAGACCGCGCCCGGCTGGCCCGCCAGCATCGCGGCAGTGGGCATGGCGCTCACGTGCTATCCCGTGGGCGTGCAACGCGGCCTGATGACGCGCGCCCAGGCGCTGCAGCGCTCGCTGCTGACGCTGCGGTTCCTGGCCGCGTGCGAGCAGTCGGAGTCGCCCGACGCATCGGGCCATCGCGGGTTCTTCTATCACTTCCTGGACATGCAGTCGGGCCGGCGCGCCTGGAACTGCGAGCTCTCCAGCATCGACACCGCGCTGCTGATGGCGGGCGTGCTCACCGCCGCCGCGTACTTCACCGGCGAGAGCGAGGACGAGGCCGAACTGCGCCGCCTCGCCACGACGCTGTACGAACGCGTCGAATGGGACTGGCTGGTGGGCGAACGCGGCACGATCTGCCACGGCTGGAAGCCCGAGACGGGCAAGCTGCCGTGGCACTGGGAGGGCTACGACGAGGCGCTGATCCTGTACCTGCTCGCGCTCGGGTCACCCACGCACCCGATCCCCGCGGCGTCGTACGACGCTTGGTGCAGCACCTACCAGTGGCTCGAGGTCGAGGGCATCTCGTACCTGCATGCCGGGCCGCTGTTCATCCACCAGATGTCGCACGTGTGGGTGGACTTCCGCGGCCTGCAGGACGAGTTCATGCGCACCCGCGGCAGCGACTATTTCCAGAACAGCCGCGCCGGCGCGCAGGTGCAGCAGCGCTACGCCATCCGCAACCCGCGCCGCCACGCGATGTATGGCGAGTTCTGCTGGGGCATCACCGCCAGCGACGGCCCGGGCGCGCGATGGCGCGGCACCGGCGAGTCGCCCTTCTTCGACTACGTGGCGCGCGGCGTCCCCGACGGTCCCGACGACGGCACGCTGGCGCCCTGGGCCGTGGTCGCGTCGCTACCGTTCGCGCCCGAGATCGTGCTGCCCACCATCGCCAACTACCGGCACGTCCAGCTGCACGTGGCCAATCCGTACGGCTTCAAGGCGTCGTTCAATGCGAGTTATCCGGGCGATCGCAAGCACGCCGTGGGCTGGGTGTCGCCGTACCACTTCGGCATCAACGAGGGGCCCACCGTCGTGATGATCGAGAACTTCCGCACCCAGATGCCGTGGCGGCTGATGCGCGCCTCCGTGCCCATCGTCACCGGCCTGCGGCGCGCCGGCTTCACGGGCGGCTGGCTCGACGCCATCCCGCTCGCGCAGGGCGCGGCGCCCGCCTCGCCGATGCCGCACCCCGAGGCTTTCGATCCGCCGACGCCGCCGCAGGCGACGACCGCTGCGCAAGGGAGCGCGCGCTGAAAGCGACCCCTCGGATCCACGACGCCAGGCGGCGCTCGATCGGTCGGCGCGCATTCAGCAGACTGCACGCCCTGGGCGCCGCCTGGCTCAGGCGCCCGGCGGCGTCAGCGCGTATTTCCTGACGACGTCGCCGATGACATCGCGGTCCTTCAGCACGGTGGCGTACAGCCAGGTGTAGTGGTCGCCGGCCCAGAACTGCATCACCTCGCGCGTCTTGGGCTCCCCGAGCAAGGCCTGGTCGGCGCGGTACTCGAGGTAGATGACCAGCAGGTGCTCGTAGTTGCCATCCTCATCGGACGAGCCTTCGGGATAGCCGACCGGGATCTTCGGGTAGAGCCGCCGCAGCGCCGCCTTCGCCTCGGCCGTCTCCTTGGGCCTGGACGCCAGCCACCAGTGCAATTGCTCGTGCAGGTAGGTCGACAGCAGCAGTTCGTCGTCGTTGCGATGACGGACATGCAGCGTCAGGACGGGGTGGCTGTGCGGGATCTCGGTCCGGTCGATGATCACCCGCCGCGTGAACGTCCAGGGCCCGAGATCGTAGCGGGACGTCAACGCGCGCAGCCGGCTCTCCAGCTGCGCCTCCGCAGGCCCGCCATGCGCCAGCGAGATGTCGACGCCATCGGCGGCGACGGCCGTGCCGAACGCCAATGCGAACCCTCCCGCGGCCAGCAGGCGGCGGGTCAAGGGCAACGTCTGTCGAGACTGCATGGATTCCTTCCTCGCGCGGCATCTGCCTTCGTTCGCGGCGCGCGAACATCGAAGGCGGCAGTATCGACGAGGCAACGTGCGGTCCGGCTTGCCGCTGCCTTGCACCGCTCTCGCCCGCCTTCTGCGGTGGGCGCCGCCGCGTCGATGGTCGCGTCGCGCGCTGTGGGGCATCGCGCCCATCGGTGGCGCGACGGCGTGCCCGCAGGGCCGGTGACGGCTGCGCTCGACCCGCCCTACTTGCGCGCCAGCCGCAGCAGCGCGCCGCTGTGGTCCTCGGCGATGAGCACGCTGCCGTCGTCGGCCTGCACCAGGCCTACCGGCGAGCCCTGCGGGTGGCTGCCGTCCTTCTGCTCCCAGTCCCACACGAGCTCGGTCGGCGAACCCGCCGGGCGGCCGTCCGCGCCGAGGCCCACGGCCACCAGCCGATGCCCGGTCGCGCGATAGCCGTGGTACCCGATGACCAGCTTGCCCGCCAGGCCCGGCAGCTTGTCGCCGCGATACAGCAACATGCCCAGCGGCGCGGCATGGGCGGGCAGGAGCATGTCGGGGGCGAGCTTGGCCGCGCAGTCGAAGCCCGGGTACTCGGGGCTGGCCACGCGCTGGTCGTAGCAGTAGGGCCAGCCGTAGTCGCCGCCCTCCTTCAGCACGACGAGCGGCTCGTGCGGCAGCGCGGCGTCGGACAGCTGCGGGTCGCCGCGGTTGATGTTGTCGCGGGCGTTGACGGCCACCGCCAACCGGCCATCGGCGAGCACCGCCATCGCCATGCTGTTGCGCAGGCCGCGCGCGTACGGCGCGCGCTCGTTCGCGTGCCACGTGGCCTCGCGCGCGGGAAAGCGCAGCATCGCGCCGCGCGGCGGGGTCTCGGTGGTCTCGGAGCAGGCGGCCTTCGGGTCGGGCGCCTTGCCGGCGACGCGGCAGTTGTCGCTGAACGAGCCCACGTTGACGAACAGTGCGCCGTCGGCGCCCACGGCGAGGCTGGGCACCGGATGGCGACCCGTGGTGGGCAGGCCGTCGATGACCACGCGCGCGCTGCGCGCGGGATCGGCCGCATACGGGTCGACCTGCAGCACCTGGCCGGTGATGCCCACATACAGCGTCCGACCCGGGCCGCGCACGACGGCGTTGGGCTGCCACAGGTCGTGCAGCACCACTTCAGGCGCATGGCGTCCGTTGTCGGCGAGCTTGAGCAACCGGCCCTTGCGGCTCTCCCAGGCGGCCATGTCGACGACGAAGACATCCGAGCCGATGGTCGCCACGCCGCGCGCATGGCCCAGACCCTCGGCGACCAGGCCCACGCACAGGCCGGGCGCGGTGCTCAGCGCGACCGCGGGAAAGCCGTCGCAGTCGCCGGACGTGACGTAGGTCTTGGCCGCCGGCGCCGCGGCGGCGATGGCGGGCACGAGGGCCGCGAGCAGCGCGGCGAGCAGGGAGTGTCGAGGTCGCATGGAAAGGCCTGGGGGACGCGGCGAGGCGCCGCACCGGGGCATTGTGACGTCGTTGGAGCGTCTCGTGATTGCCAGGCATCGTCCGGGCTGCCGCGCGCCGGAACACGCGCTTCAAGCCGATTCGTAGACCAGGATGGCCGCGGCGAGGTCCTCGAGCGCGGTGCCCACCGACTTGAAGACGGTGCGCGCAGCCGGGTCGCACTCCGGCGGCGGCGCCGCGCACAGCTCGGCCAGCGTGCCGCGCACGTCCTCGCGCCGCAGCGCGCCATGGGCGATCGGCTGCAGCAGGTCGCCCGCCTTGACGAGCGCCTCGGGCGTGTCTATCCACACCTGCGCGCCCGCGAAGGCGGCGTCGTCGGCCTCGCGCATGGCGGGCGTGAACCCGCCGATGAGGTCGAGGTGCGAGCCGGGCGCCAGCCACTCGCCGTGGATCAACGGCCGCTCGCTGAGCGTGGCGCAGCTGACGATGTGGGCGTCGCGCGCGGCGACGGCCAGGTCGCTCACCGCGCGCGCAGCAAAGCCATCGGCGACCAGCGATGCGGCCAGGCGCGACGCCGACGCGCCGTCGCGGCTCCACACCGCCACGTCGTCGATGGCGCGCACCGCGCGATACGCCGGCGCGAGCAGGCTGCCCAGGCGGCCGGCGCCGACGATCAGGTGCCGGCGGGCGTCCGCGCGCGCGATGCGCGAGGCCGCGAGTGCCGAGGCCGCCACGGTACGGCGCGCGGTGAGCTCGCCCCCGTCGATCAGCGCCAGCGGCACGCCCGTGTTGGCGTCGAACAGCTGGTAGGTGGCGGACAGCGCCGGCAGGCCGCGCGCGGAGTTGCCGGGCGCCACGTTGACCACCTTCAGGCCGTAGTAGCGACCCGGCAGCCAGGCCGGCATCAGCAGGCTGGTGAGCGCGCCGCCCACCGCGTGCACGTGGCGCGCGGGCGTCTCGCAGCCGCTGACGAACATCGCCTGCAACGCGGCGACGAGCGCGGGAAACGGCAGCGCCCGCGCGGTGGCGGCCGCGTCGAAGGACTTCATCGGGCGCGTTCCGGGGACCGCAGGCCGTGCAGGCCGAAGATGGACTGCAGCATCTCCTCGTCCCACGTGCAGCTGGCGTCCTCGGCGTCGACAAGCATCTCGCCGCGCTCCAGCAGGTGGCCGAGCCGCGTGGCGATGAGGGCCGTGGCCAGGCTGAGCGCCTGCATCGACGAGGCCCCGCAGACGTCCGGGTAGCGCGCGTCGACGCCCTGCAGCTCGGCCGGGCAGGCCCAGGCGCCGTCGTCGGTGGGATACGGCACGCCGACGCGCGCGACGATGAGGTCGCGGTGGCCGTCGGGATGCAGCCAGAGGAGTTGTTCGGTGGCGATGAAGTTCGGCGCGCTGGTTCGCATGCGGGTTCCGTGTGCACGGCCCGAGTCTGCACGACCGTGCCCCGCTTGAACCTTCGTGATTACGCCATTCGGACGCGCCACCACGCCGGCAGCAGGCGCCGCACTTCAGCGCGGCGAAAGCGATCGTCGATGAGCCAGACCACGCCGGCGTCGGTGGTGGTGCGGATGACGCGGCCCGCCGCCTGCACCACCTTCTGCAGGCCGGGAAACAGGTAGGTGTAGTCGTGGCCGGCGCCGAACAGCGACTCGAGCCGCGCCTTCATCTGCTCGTTGACCGGGTTGACCTGCGGCAACCCCAGCGTGGCGATGAAGGCGCCGATCAGGCGCTCGCCGGGCAGGTCGACGGCCTCGGCGAACGCCCCGCCCAGCACGGCAAAGCCCAGCCCGCGGCCGCCGGCCTGGAAGCGCGCGAGGAAGTCGGCGCGCGCGCCCTCGGTCATCTGGCGCGCCTGCGTCCACACGGGCACGTCGGGGTGCAGCGCCTGGAACAGCTCGGCCGCCTGCTGCAGGTAGTCGAAGCTGCTGAAGAACGCCAGGTAGTTGCCCGGTGCCTGCGCGAACTGCGTGGCCATGATCCCGGCGATGGGCGCCAGCGACGCCGGCCGGTGGGCGAAGCGCGTGGACAGCGGCGCCACCTGCACGCGCAGCTGCCCGGCGTCGAACGGCGACTCGACGTCGACCCACGCGACGTCGGGCGGCAGACCGAGCAGGTCGGCGTGGAAGTGCATCGGCGTGAGCGTGGCCGAGAACAGCGTGGTGGTGCGCGCGGCCAGGAAGCGCGGCTTCAGGAACGAGGCAGGCACCAGGTTGCGCAGGCACAGCGTGACGTCGCGCTGCGCGTCGTCGGCGATCGTGACGTCGAACAGCGAGTGCGTGCCGAAGGACTCGGCCAGGCGCGTGAAGTGCAGCGTGTCGAAGTAGAAATCGAGCAGCTCGGGCGGCATGTCCTCGGGGTGCGCGGCCGAGTGGTCGCCGATGGCCGAGTTGACGTTCTGAAGCGCGGTGAGCAGCCCGTCGGGCAGGTCCTCGTGCGCGGCGTACGGCTCGAGCTGGCGGCCGACGATCTCGTTCCACATGCGCGCGAGGCGCTTAAGCGCGGGCGCGACCGTGGCCGGCGCGCGCGCGCGCACGCCGTCGAACGCGGCGCGGGAGAGCGTGGCCGAGTACATCTCGCGCGCCCGCGGCACCAGGTTGTGCGCCTCGTCCACCAGCACGCCCACGCGCCAGTCCTCGGCCTGGGCCATCCCGTGCAGCATGCCGCCCAGGTCGAAGTAGTAGTTGTAGTCGCCGACCACCACATCGGCCCAGCGCACCATTTCCTGCGCGAGGTAGTACGGGCAGACCTCGTGCGCGAGCGCGATGGCGCGCAGGCCGGCGCGATCGAGCCGCGGCGGCTCGCCGGCCGCGGCGCCCACGGCGGCCTGGCGCGCGCCGGGCAGGCGGTCGTAGAACCCCTTGGCGAGCGGGCAGGACTCGCCGTGGCAGGCCTTGGTCGGATGCTCGCAGGACTTCTCGCGCGCCACCAGCTCGATCACGCGCAGCGGGGTGCGGGTGGGCCTGGCGGGCAAGGCCTCGACCGCGGCACCGGCATCCAGCGCCTGCGCCTGCGCCGTCTGCGGCTGCGGCTGCGGCTGCGGCTGCGGCTGCGGCGAATGCGGCGCCGCGATGGTGCGCAGCGCGTCCATCGCGAGCGCACGGCCGGGCGTCTTGGCCGCCAGGAAATACAGCTTGTCCAGCTTCTGGCCGGGCATGGCCTTGAGCTGCGGATAGAGCGTGCCCACCGTCTTGCCGATGCCCGTGGGCGCCTGCGCAAGCAGCGTGCGGCCCGAGACCGCGGCCTTGTAGACGCTCTCGGCAAGCTGGCGCTGGCCGGCGCGGAACGTGGCGTACGGGAACGGCAGCGCGGCCAGCGCGGCGTCGCGCGCGACGCGATGGGCCGTCTCCTGCGCGGCCCAGGCGAGAAAGCGCTCGCACTGCTGCTCGAGGAACGCGCGCAGCTCGTCGGCGCTGCACGACTCGACCAGCACGGTCTCGTCCTGCGAGGCGACGTCGAAATAGACGAGCGCGATCTTCAGCTGCGCGAGACCGCGCTCGGCGCACAGCAGCGCGCCGTAGCAGCGCGCCTGCGCCCAGTGCAGCGCACGGCGGTTGGCGGGCATGGCATGCAGGTCGCCACGGTAGGTCTTGACCTCGTCGAGCCGGCCCGCCTCGGGGTCGAAGCCGTCGGCGCGGCCGCGCACTACCAGGTCGCGGTACTGGCCCGTGAGCCGCACCTCGCTCTCGTAACGCTCGCCGCGCCGCGCCGCGACCAGGGCGTGGCCCGCCATGCCCTCGAGCGCGGTGGCCGAGGGCGTGAAGCGCAGGTCGAGATCACCGAGCTTGGCCGTGAACTCGCAAAGGGTGCGGACGGCTACCGTGTACTGCATCGCACTGTGGATTTTCCCATGCCGGGGGGCGAGCGGTCGGCGCGATTTCGGGGAGTTTCACGGTCAGAGGGTCACGTCTTGCAAATTACACGCGCCTCGAGGGCCACTGCGCCATGCAAGCGCTTTCAGCCATCCCCAAATACGGTCAATTCCACCTGCCGACAACGCATTGGTACCAATGTGGTACTAGCGGACGTGATTGTGGGAAGTCGTCCGATGTTGGAACGCGTTCACCACATTCCTTCACCGTAAACAGCCCCCTAACTCGTTGGAAACGGAGCCTTGTTCGGGATTTATTACACCCACTTGGAAAAGACGGATTTCGTTACTGGTTCTGTACTGGTTTCACCTAACCAGGGACATCCACCACTGGGCCGAGACTGGCGCGCACCGGACCCGCCCTTCACGAGTCCGGCCCACAACGAGGAGAGCCCGAAATGTCCCCTTCCCTGACCCCGACCGAGAAGCGCAAGCGACTCGAACGCCTCGCCCTGCTGTCGGCCGCCGTGGCCGGCAGCGCGCTGGCCTCGACCGGCGCCCACGCCGCCACCTCCTGCCAACCCTGGAACGCGTCGACCGCCTACGTGGCCGGCGACACCGTCACCGAGGCCGGCAAGACCTACAAGGCCAACTGGTGGACGCAAGGCAACGACCCTGCCACCAGCAACGGCGCCACCGGCACCGGCCAGCCCTGGACGATCGCGTCCGGCTGCTCGACCACGCCGCCGCCCCCGGTCACCCCGCCGCCGCCGGTCACGCCCCCGCCGCCGCCGGCCGGCTCGCCCTGCTCGCCCTGGAACGCGTCGACCGCGTATTCGGGCGGCGCGACGGTCTCGCGCAACGGCGTCAACTACAAGGCCAACTGGTGGACGCAGGGCGATGACCCCGCCACCCACAACGGCCCCGCAGGATCCGGCCAGGTGTGGACGGTGACCAATACCTGCGGTGTGACGCCGCCTCCCCCGGTCACCCCGCCGCCCCCGGTCACGCCCCCGCCGCCCGTGACGCCGCCGCCCCCGGTGAACCCGCCGCCGGCCTCCGGCTTCGTGTTCGGGTCCTACAAGGACATCACGATCAACATGGACTGGAACAACAACCAGATCTCCACGTCGGTCACCGGGACGCGCTCGCCGGTCCTGAACGTGATGCCCTCGCACCAGGGCTCGCTCACCTGGGCCTTCGCCTCGGGCGAGTGCGGCTCCGAGAACTGGGCGGGCGTCACGCCGGCGGGACTGATCGCGCAGAACGTGTCGCAATGGACCGCGGCCGGCAAGAAGTACATCATCTCCACGGGCGGCGCCAACGGCGTGTTCACGTGCGGATCCGATTCGGCCTTCGAGTCGTTCATCCAGCGCTACAACTCGTCCAGCCTGATCGGCATCGACTTCGACATCGAAGGTGGCCAGTCGCAGGCCGTGATCGACGCGCTCGTGGCCCGGGTCAAGGTCGCCCACGCGAACCATCCGAACCTGCGCTTCAGCTTCACGCTGGCCACGCTGGGCGGCAACTCGCCGCAAAGCCTGGGCCAGATCGGCGTCAACGTGATGAACTCGATCAAGTCGCAAGGCCTGACGGGCTACTACATCAACCTGATGGCGATGGACTACGGCAGCGCGATCGCGTCCAATTGCACGCTGGGCAGCAACGGCCGTTGCGACATGGCGCAGTCGGCGATCAACTCGGCGGTGAACCTGCACAACTTCTACGGTGTGCCGTACAACCAGATCGAGATCACGCCCATGATCGGCGGCAACGATGCGACCGACGAGATCTTCTCGATCGCCAACGTCGACACGCTGGCGGCCTGGGTCAAGGCCAACGGCATCGCCGGCGTCCACTTCTGGTCGCTCGACCGCGACGTGGACTGCGGCCTGGGCAGCGCCTCGGCGACCTGCAACAGCTACGGCACGGCGGGCACCTGGGGCTTCACGAACCGGTTCATCTCGGACCTGGGGCTGTGATGTCCTGACCGGACGCATCGGTCTTCGGGCCGATGCTCATCTTTCCTGGAGGGGCCGAGCTGGCGGGCGCGGCCCCTTTTCTATTGGGGTGTCGGTTCGTCGGTTCGTCGGTTCGTCGGTTCGTCGGGTCGTCGGGTCGTCGGGTCGTTGGGTCGTTGGGTCGTCGGTTCGTCGGTTCGTCGGTTCGTGGGGTCGTCGGGTGGTCGGGTCGTTGGTTCCGAGGTCTTCAGGGTAGGTCGCGACGGATCGGCGGAGTCCTTTTCGCTCATGTCCCCCGTCGGCCTGCGGCCTCCTCCTCCTTGACTTCGCGAAAAGGACTCCGCCGACCCGCCGCGCCCGCGCATGGCTTGCCTGCGTTCAACATTCGCGCGGGAAGGCGCAGGGCCTTGTTGGAGTACCCTGGCCTCGACGGGCCGTCGAGGCCGCGTCGAGGCCCGCGGCCAGCGCTCCGGCGGGGTGTCGGGCTTGACGCGAAGTCGCTCTGCAGCGAGCCGGCCTACTCTCGTGCCCGACGAGCGGCCGCTTCGCGTCAAGCCCGGTGGCCCGCACGGGTCACGGCCGCGGGCATCGGCGCGGCCTCGATGGCCCGCCGATGCCAAAGCCCCTCAACAACACAGCGAGCCCCTCCCCCGCGAATGTTGAACGGCTCCCCGCCATGCGCGGGGACGACGGGTTGGGGGAATCCTTTTCGCGAAGTCAAGGAGGAGGAGGCCGCAGGCCGACGGGGGACATGAGCGAAAAGGATTCCCCCGACCCGTCGTCCCCTGACCCTGAAGCATGAAGTACTGGAAGAAGCCCCAAGCAGAAGCAATTGGACAAAGATTTCTTTCAAGACGCTGACACAAAGCCTGGGACTAACCCGAACGTAGTTCTGCGAACTGTCACCACTCGAAACCAGCCCCTACACTCGGTTGGATGAGCAGCAGCTACATCCTCGAGACGAGCGATCTCACCAAGGAATTCAAGGGGTTCGTCGCCGTCAACAAGGTCAACCTGAAAGTGCAGCGTGGCCACATCCATGCGTTGATCGGCCCCAACGGCGCCGGCAAGACCACCTGCTTCAACCTGCTGACCAAGTTCCTGCAGCCGACGTCGGGCAGCATCGTGTTCGACGGCGTCGACATCAGCCGCGAGGCGCCCGCCGCCATCGCGCGGCGCGGCGTCATCCGGTCGTTCCAGATCTCCGCCGTGTTCCAGCACCTGAGCGTGCTCGAGAACGTGCGCGTCGCGCTGCAACGCACGCTCGACACCTCGTTCCACTTCTGGAAATCCGAACGCAGCCTGCGCACGCTCGATGCGCGCGCGATGGAGCTGCTGGCCGAGGTCGATCTCGCCGCGTTCGCGCAGCTGCCCGCGGTCGAGCTCAGCTACGGCCGCAAGCGCGCGCTCGAGATCGCCACCACCCTGGCCATGGCGCCCAAGCTGATGCTGCTGGACGAGCCCACGCAAGGCATGGGCACCGAGGACGTCGACCGCATCCGCCAACTCATCAAGAAGGTGTCGGCCAACCGCACCATCCTGATGGTCGAGCACAACATGAGCGTCGTGTCATCGATCGCCGACACCATCACCGTGCTGCAGCGCGGCGCGCTGCTGGCCGAGGGGGACTACGCCACGGTCTCGAAGAATCCGCAGGTGATCGAGGCGTACATGGGCACCACGCAGACCGAACTGGCCGGCGCACACTGATGAGCACTCCGTTTCTCGAGATCAAGGGCCTGAACGCCTGGTACGGCGAATCCCACGTGCTGCATGGCGTCGACCTGCACGTCGACGAAGGCGAGGTCGTCACGCTGCTGGGCCGCAACGGCGCCGGGCGCACCACCACCATGCGGGCCATCATGGGCCTGACGGGCGCGCGCAAGGGCTCCATCAAGGTCAAGGGCCAGGAGACCATCGGCATGCCCACGCACAAGGTGGCGCGCCTGGGCCTGGGCTACTGCCCCGAGGAGCGCGGCATCTTCTCCAGCCTCAGCTGCGAGGAGAACCTGATGCTGCCGCCCACGCTCACGAAAGACGGCATGTCCGTCGAGCAGATCTACGCGATGTTCCCCAACCTCCAGGAACGCGCGCCCAGCCAGGGCACGCGGCTGTCCGGCGGCGAGCAGCAGATGCTGGCCGTCGCGCGCATCCTGCGCACGGGCGCGCGCCTGCTGCTGCTCGACGAGATCTCCGAAGGCCTGGCGCCCGTCATCGTGCAGAAGCTCGCCGAGATGGTGGTGGCGCTGCGCAAGCAGGGCTACACCATCGTCATGGTCGAGCAGAACTTCCGCTTCGCCGCGCCGCTGGCCGACCGCTTCCTGGTGATGGAGCACGGCCAGGTGATCCAGCAGTTCACGCAGGCCGAGCTGCCGGGCCGCATCGACAAGCTGCACGAATACCTCGGGGTCTAGCCCCGTCCGCTTTCCCCAAGTCCACAAGACCCACGACCAATCAGGAGACCATCCATGCTCAAGCCCATTCTCAAGACCGTCGCCATCGCCTGCCTCGGCGCGCTCGGCTTCGCCGGCGCCGCGCAGGCCCAGATCTCGGGTGACGTCATCCGCATCGGCTTCATCACGGACATGTCGGGCGTGTACGCCGACATCGACGGCCAGGGCGGCGTCGAGGCGATCAAGATGGCCATCGCCGACGCGGGCGGCACCATCGCCGGCAAGAAGGTCGAGCTGGTCGTGGCCGACCACCAGAACAAGGCGGACGTCGCGGCCTCGAAGGCGCGCGAGTGGTTCGACACCAACGGCGTCGACGTCCTCATCGCCGGCACCAACTCGGGCACCAACCTGGCCATGGCCAAGGTCGCGGCCGAGAAGCACAAGATCATCATCTCGGTGGGCGGCGGCACGTCGGCGCTGACCAACGAGCAGTGCGCCCCCACCACCATCCACTGGGCCTACGACACCACCGCGCTCGCCAAGGGCACCGGCGGCGCCGTCACCAAGGCCGGCGGCAAGACCTGGTATTTCCTGCAGGCCGACTACGCGTTCGGCGCCGCGCTCGAGGGCGACACCGCCAAGGTGGTCGAAGCCAATGGCGGCAAGGTCCTGGGCGTGGTCAAGCACCCGCTGTCGGCCAGCGACTTCTCGTCGTTCCTGTTGCAGGCGCAAGCCAGCAAAGCGCAGATCCTGGGCCTGGCCAACGCCGGCGGCGACACCGTCAACGCGATCAAGGCCGCCAACGAATTCGGCATCACCAAGTCGATGAAGCTGGCCGGCCTGCTGATGTTCATCCAGGACGTTCACTCGCTGGGCCTGAAGACCACGCAAGGCATGTACCTGACCGACAGCTGGTACTGGAACAAGACGCCCGAGACGCGCGCCTGGGGCCGCCGCTTCTTCGACGTCATGAAGAAGATGCCCGGCTCGCTGCACGCGGCCGACTACTCCGCCGCCGGCAACTACCTGGCCGCCGTCAAGGCCGCCGGCAGCGACGACACCGACAAGGTGCTGGCCAAGATGAAGGCGACCAAGGTCAACGACATGTTCGCCAAGAACGGCTGGGTCCGCGAGGATGGCTCGATGATTCACGACATGTACCTGATGCAGGTCAAGAAGCCGGACGAGTCCAAGGAACCCTGGGACTACTACAACGTCGTCCAGACGATCCCGGGCGACCAGGCCTTCACGACCAAGGCCGAGACCAAGTGCGCGGCCTGGAAATAGTGGGCCCCCACGCTGGATAAATAGCCCCCACGCTCGCTAGCGCTCGCTGCCCCCCGAGGGGGAGCTCCGCGACCGGCCCGGCAAAGCCGGTTCCGGCGCTCCCTTGAATCTCGTTTGAGGCAAACGAGCGGCAGCGCCGGCGCTGTTTCGGGGGCGGCGTCTTTTCTTTCTTTGAGAGTTTCTCGATGACCGAACTTTTCGGCGTCCCTATCCAGGCCTTGTTTGGGCAATTGATGCTCGGGCTCGTGAACGGCTCGTTCTACGCGATGCTGAGCCTGGGCCTGGCCGTCATCTTCGGCCTGCTGGGCGTGGTCAACTTCGCGCACGGCGCGATGTACATGCTGGGCGCGTACGTGGCGTGGCTGGGCCTGGACGGCGTCGACGTCCTGGGGCTGCACATCCATTTCAATTTCTGGACGGCGCTGGTCGTCGGCCCGCTGGTGGTGGGCCTCATCGGCATCGTCGTCGAGAAACTGCTGCTCAAGCGCCTGTACAAGCTCGATCCGCTGTACGGCCTGCTGCTCACGTTCGGCCTGGCCCTGATCGTGCAGGGCGTGTTCCTCGAGCGCTATGGCTCGTCGGGCCAGTCGTACGACACGCCCGACGCGCTCACCGGCGCCACCAACCTCGGCTTCATGATCCTGCCCAACTACCGCGGCTTCGTGATCGCGGCCTCGCTGGTGGTGTGCTTCGGCACCTGGTTCCTGATCGAGCGCACCAGCCTGGGCGCCCTGCTGCGCGCGGGCACCGAGAACCCGGCGCTGGTGCAGGCGTTCGGCGTCAACGTGCCGCTGATGGTCACGCTCACGTACGCCGGCGGCGCGGCGCTGGCGGGCCTGGCCGGCGTGCTGGCCGCGCCCGTCATCCAGGTGACGCCGCTGATGGGCAGCAACCTCATCATCGTGGTGTTCGCCGTCGTCGTCATCGGCGGCATGGGCTCGATCATCGGCTCTATCGTCACGGGCCTCGTGCTGGGCCTGGTCGAGGGGCTCACCCGCGTGTTCTATCCCGAGGCGTCCAACGTCGTCGTGTTCTTCATCATGGCCTTCGTGCTGATGATCCGCCCCGCCGGGCTGTTCGGGAGGGAGAAGTGATGAGCTGGCTGGGACAAGGCACCGAGCGCGCCGGCAAGATCGCCTGGATCGTCGCGCTCGCCATCCTCATCGTCGCCCCGTTCTTGGGCATCTACCCGATCTTCGTCGCGCAGGCGCTGTGCTTTGCCATCTTCGCGATGGCCTTCAATCTGCTGCTAGGCTACACCGGGCTGCTGTCGTTCGGCCACGCGGCCTTCTTCGGCGGCGCGGCCTACGTCACCGCCTGGCTGCTGCAGGAAAAGCACGTCACGCCGGAGCTGGCCATCCTGGGCGGCATGCTCGCGGCCGCGGCCGCCGGCGCCGTGGTGGGCGCGGTCGCGATCCGTCGCCAGGGCATCTACTTCGCGATGGTCACGCTCGCGCTGGCGCAGATGCTGTACTTCTTCTTCCTGCAGGCGCCGTTCACGGGCGGCGAGAACGGCCTGCAGGGCGTCGAGCGCGGCAAGCTGTTCGGCCTGGTCTCGCTGGAGGGCGACCTCGCGCTGTACTTCTTCGTGCTGGTGATCTTCGTGGCGGTGTTCGCGCTGGTGCTGCGCATCGTGCATTCGCCCTACGGCCAGGTGCTCAAGGCCATCCGCGAGAACGAGCCGCGCGCGATCTCGCTGGGCTACAACGTCGACCGCTACAAGCTGCTGGCCTTCGTGCTGTCGGCGTCGCTGGCCGGACTGGGCGGCTCGCTGAAGGTGCTGGTGCTGCACCTGGCCACGCTGCAGGACGTGCGCTGGGAGCAGTCCGGCGAGGTCATCCTCATGACCCTGCTGGGCGGCCTGGGCACCTTCGCCGGACCGGTGGTGGGCGCGTTCACCGTGGTGGGCCTGCAGAACTACCTGTCCGATCGCGCCGGCTCGTGGACGGGCGTGATCATCGGCTGCATCTTCGTGCTGTGCGTGGTGGCGTTCCGCAAGGGCGTGGTGGGCGAGCTGCTGGCGTGGCACAAGCGGCGCACCGCGTCGGCCAAGCGGGCCCGCTGAGGCGAGATGGCCTTGCCGCGAGCAGTCGCGGCATCCACCCGCCGGACATGTCGCGGCCTGTGCGGATGCTGCCGCTGGGCGCAGCGGGACGGGCAATTTTGTCGGCC
>Ga0209677_100831_pt1 | contig 15382 bp, 16 predicted proteins | sample AraplaCvi_mCL_r2_2_FD_184285 | JGI IMG/M metagenome (GOLD analysis project Ga0209677, IMG submission 184285) | Arabidopsis root microbial communities from North Carolina, USA - plate scrape CL_Cvi_mCL_r2 (SPAdes) (version 2) | ecosystem: Host-associated > Plants > Roots > Endosphere | place: USA... | reverse complement strand
TACCCGGGGGCTGGCCGAATTCCGGCGCTGGAAGCGCTTGACTCCCGTAGGTCTACTAGCTCGCGAAGTCCCGAGTTATCCGCCGATGCGTCCACCGCTAGACTCTTGGCTAATGATCAAGGTGGCCAGCCGCAAACAGGCGCCGCGCTTTTAAAGGGAGATGAGGGCTCATGAAGGCGACCGATCCGCCACATATGCAGCCTTACGACAATTCGAGCGCCGATGCGCTTGCGACCTTCGTCACTGCTCAGCACATCGAGTTCTACAAGGCAAGGCTGGCGACCGAAGCAAACCTGGACAGGCGAAAAGTGCTGCTCGAGCTGCTCGCGAACGAGTTTGCGAAGCTGCCCAAGTTACTGAGCTGCGTTGAGCAGATAAAGGTGGACCTGTCCTAGATCTTAACCGCTGTCTTCGGTGGGTGCGATGATCCAAACCGCCTCCCCAAGGTTGTCCCCTCATCACACGCCAACCGTAAAGGCCGTCGAACGGGAAGTTTCGACGGCATTTTTTTGGAGTCGCCAGCAGGGCGAGGGAACGGTGGTCATGTCAAATAGCAGCAAGGTAATTGTTCTTAGTGCGATTGCAGCGGCACTGAGCGTCGGAGCCGTGCAGCTTGCTTCGGGTCACGGCTTGACCGTGGGACTGCGCAGCGCAGCTTCAACCACAACCAACTCGGTCAACCGGTCCGCCAAGTCGGATCGTGCAAAGCCTCTGCCCGCCATCGGGCAGACTAAGACCATCTCGCTTCACCTTTCACAGTTTGCCGATACGTCGTTCCTCCTCCGTATTCCGGCCGCACCGGCTCCGGCAGAAGCCGTAGGCAACACAACGGGCACGGCAACTTCATCGTCGCAACCCGTGGTCAAGTTTGAGGGGATCAAGCGGCAGGACACCAAGCGCCCGATCGCCTGCGAGCCGAGCGTGAGCGTCCTGACCGAGATTGCCAAGAGCCTGCAGCCCGGCCGCTGCGTGGCCTGATCACGAACGAAAACCGCGTGACGCGAAGCGGAAAACGCCTTTCCGCCCGCGACAGCCAATCGCCTCTCCATGTCGGTGATTTCCTGGCGAGGGAGCCGACACGGCAACTGGTTCCAAGCCGAGAATTGCAGCTTTCGCGGAGGAGCGTCATGTCACCTGTCACGCACAATCAGTCTCGAGCCGATCGTTGCGCTATCTTAAGAGGTGTTCTCCAAGACGCTGCCCGGACGGTGCCCCATCCAAGGCGGACCTCGCCATTCCTGGCATGCCTCGCCGAGAAGATCTTGATACTGGCGGCCGACGGCGAATTGGACCCACTGCGTCTGCGACGCTTGGCCATCGATCGGGTGCAGACGTCCTGTCCCAGCTGTCGCGGATGCGACGGCTTGCAATTGGACCAGCGCGCCGCGACCGGAGAATGGCGTCGGTTCGAACCTCTGCGAGACGCGCAGGCTCGGTCGGAGCATTCGATTTGCGCCGGCAGAAACTGGTTAAAATCATAAGATGATCGCGGAAATCGATCGGCATGTGCTGGCGGACTGACGCAAAGCGCTCGCCAAAAAAACCGCTGTCATCCCGGGCAAGCGAAGCGCGACCCACGTTCGCAGGGACGACACTATTGAGATTTTGCCGACAATCAACCCACGCCGTCATTGCGAGCGAAGCGAAACAATCCAGAACCCTTGGAGTAGCCTGGATTGCTTCGTCGCCAACGCACCTCGCAATGACGGGGATGACAGCTTCGCCGTCACATCGGCGGGGTGATGCCGTCGCGGCCGACATTGACCCGGTTGGCTTCCAGCATGTCGTCCTTCTTGGTCGCGCCGAAGATGATGATGTGGGCGCCCGGCTTCACCTCGGACTTGTCGCTGGCAACGAAGGTGACGACCGGCGTCTCCGGCGGCACCACGACCTTCTTCTCACCGTCCTTGTACCTGACCAGGATATTCTGGCCGTCGGTGCCCTTCACCGTCTGCGCCACCGTCGCATTGGTCATGGTCGAGTTCGGCTGGCGATCCCAGGGCCGAAAACCTTCCGCGGCGCCACGCTGGTTTTCCGGGAAGATGTGCACGGCGATCGCCTTCTGCGTGCCGTCGGGCTCCGGCATGCCGGTGACGCCGATGTAGGAGCCTTCCTTGATCTCGGACAGCGACGTCTTGACCACGGCGAACACGGCGACGTCATCGGTCATCTTCACCTTTGTATCGTTGCCCTCGCGGGTCTTGATGGTCAACATCGGACCATCGACGGCCTCGATGGTGCCGCGAATGCGCACCGTGGACGGCTGCTGCGCAAGCGCCAGCGTGGACACCAGGCTCAGCGCGAGCACCGCAAGACCGGACTTCAATGACAACAGCTTCGACATGACCCCTCCTGACGGGATATTGACACAACCAACGACACCGCAAACCCCGCCACATCAGGGCTATTCCTGCGCGACTAGGACCTTGGTTGGACAAGAGTGTTACGAACCGCAGTGGCGGTTGTTACTTACGATTCCGAGACTCCGGGTTCACGCGTCCGCCTTCGCTCTTCGAGCTTCGGCGGACAAGTCGCGTGCCCCGGGATGACGCTTTCGGCGTTACATCGGCGGTGTCAGGCCGTCGCGACCGACATTGACGCGGTCGGTCTCGAACGATCCGTCCGGCAATTGCTTCATGAAGGCGATCACCTGGGCACCGGGCTTGAGGTCGGATTTCTCGCCCGGCACGAAGGTCACGACCGGCGTGTCGGGGGAGACGTCGACCTTCTTCTCGCCGCCCTTGTATTTGACCAGCAAGGTATGGCCGTCATTGGCGGCCACGCTGTCGGACACTGTCGCATTGGTCATGGTGGAATTCGGCTTCAGGTCATAGGGCCGCGAGCCCTCGCCGGTGCCGCGCATCGCCTCAGGGAAGATATGCACCTCGACCGCCTTCGGCGCCCCATCCGGCCCCGGCACGGTCGTGGCGCCGATGAAGGCGCCGACCTTGACGTCCGACAGCGAGGCCTTGACGATGTCGACGACCCGCATGTCGGCGGTCATGTGCAGCCTGTAGTCTTCGCCGCTGCGCGACTTCACCGTGATCATGTCGCCCTCGATGCTCTCGATGGCACCGCGCACACGGGTCGGCACCGGCGCCTTCTGCGCGAGCGCGAAGGCGGTGGTCGCCGCGACCATCACGACGGCGAGAAGCGGGCGGGTGAAGTGGAATTGAACAGGCATCAGGATTCTCCGGGGCAGCAACCATGCGTGCCACACGCCTTGACGACGCCGGTGCGGCGCGCAAGTGCGATGGAATGCGGCACTACGTGGACTATGACGCCGTATCGTCGCACCTATTCCCCGTTCAAGCCTTTGTGAGATCGGCCTCCACCAGCGCACGCAGCTCTGCCGTCACCTGCGGGCGGGTGCCGAACCACAGCTCGAAGCCGCGCACGGCCTGGTGCAGCAGCATGCCGAGTCCGTCGGCCGTACGCAGCCCGCGCGCCTGCGCTGCGGCCAGCAGCGGGGTTATCAGGGGCACATAGACGAGATCGGCGACGACGGCGGAGGACGGCAATGCGGCGATGTCCAAGTCGAGCGGCGGCTGCCCATGCATGCCGAGCGAGGTGGTGTTGACGAGCAGGCCTGCGCGCGGCAGCAGCGTCGTGACATTGTCCCAGCCGGCCGGTTGCACCCGCTCGCCGAACTGATCGGCCAGCGTCTGCGCCCGCGCCGCCGTGCGATTGACGAGATGGATGCGCGCCACGCCGCGCTCGATGAGCCCGAACACCACAGCCCGCGCCGAACCGCCGGAGCCGAGCACCAACGCCTCCTCAGTGCGATCCCAGCCCGGTGCCGAGACATCGAGATTGTTGATGAAGCCCTCGACGTCGGTGTTGGTCGCCCGCAGCACCCCGCCCTCGAGCCACAGCGTGTTGGCGGCGCCGATCGCACGCGCCCGCGCGTCCGGCTGAGCGAGCTCCAGCACCCGTTCCTTGTGCGGGATGGTGACATTGGCGCCGACGAAGCCGCGGACCGCGAGATAGCCGATGAACGTGGCGAGATCCTCCGGCGGCACCGCCTCGATCACATAGCCGCCGGCGATGCCGAGCGTATGCAGCCAGTGATGATGGATCAGCGGCGAGCGCGAATGGGCGGCGGGCCAGCCGATCAGGCAGGCGGCGGGAGCTTTTGGCGCAGTCATGGCAGTGACATCGGTCAAGCCGTCCAATGAGTCAATCCTTGCGCCGCCGCGCCGCAATGGCCAGCCCCGCGCTGAGGGCGAAGGCGACCGCCGCGGCGAACCAGATCGCCGCCAGATTGATGCGCGGGTAGACCAGAGCTCCGATCACGCAGCCGGCCACCAGCGCCGCCCACAACAGCGAGTTCGGCACCCAGCCGAAGCGTGGGCCGCCGGTCAGCGCCACCGCCATGAGCTGTCCGACCTTGACCAGTGCGCCGGTGACGTAAGTGAGGCCGAGCCCGCCGCCGCCTTCGATCTGGAACACGGCGTTCTCGAGCCCCATCGCCATGACGATCCCGGTGATCGCGAGGCCCGACATGCCGAAGAAATGGCACAGCGCGGCTGTGGCCAGCAGCGCGCCCTCGATCAGGAGGATCCAGCATTGGCCATAGGGGCTGCGGCTACGCACGACCAGGCTGCCGCCGGCGGCGCCGACGACGAACAGCGCGATCAGGCCCGCCGGGCCTGCCGCCTCCCACCAGTGGCCTTCGGCAAGGCTGACGCCGAGCCGGGTCGAGTTGCCGCTCATGAAGGAGACGAACAGGCCGCCGAGATGCAGGAAGCCGATGCCGTCGACATAGCCGGCGAGCGCACTCAACGCACACGCGAGCAGGATGTTGCGGCTGTTGTCGAGCATGAGCGGACCAACGCGATGTCGTGGCGCTGGTCCAAGTCTCGGCCAAGGCAGTGCAAATGGGAAGCCAGCCGCTCAGCTCGCCGCCAGCCCGTCCGTGGCGAGTTCCGGCGCTGGCTCGCCGCCCTTGATGTCAGCCACCGCGCGCTCGATCGTCTCGCGGTAGCGGACCAGCGGCGGCCGCACGCCGTGGGTCAGGAGCTCCCGACGCACCGTCGGCGAGGCGCCGGTGATGAACAGCTTGATGCGCTGCCGCCTGGCCTTCGCGGCCACCCGGCTCATGGCATTCGCCGCGGTCGAATCCAGGAACGGCACCGCGGCGAAATCGACCACGAAGGCCTTGCGGCGGTCGGCGATGGAATCGAGCACGGTGCCGACCGTGGAAGCCGCGCCAAAGAAGAAGGCGCCGGTGATGCGGTAGACCAGCACGTCCTTGTCGGCGCTGAGCTTCGGATCATACGGCACTCGGGCATCGTCGCCGAAGTCGGGCCGATCCTCGGCGACCAGCGGCGAGCCATCCTCGACGCCGGTCATCTGCGCCATGCGATGGATGAAGATGACGGCGCCGAGCGCGAAGCCGACCAGGATGCCTTCGGTAAGGTCGCGAAACACCGTGAGCAGGAAGGTGGCCAGCAGCACCAGCGCGTCACCCCGGGACGAGCGGATCAGGGTGGCGAATTCGCGCTTCTCGGCCATGTTCCAAGCGACCACCACCAGCACCGCGGCCAGCGCCGCGAGCGGAATGTAGCTCGCGAGCGGCGCCGCGATCAGCATGAACGAGAGCAGGAACATCGAATGCAGCATGCCGGAGACCGGTCCGCGGGCGCCGGCGCGAACATTGGTCGCCGTGCGCGCGATGGTCCCGGTGACGCAGATGCCGCCGAACAGCGCTGAGCCGACATTGGCAAAGCCCTGCGCCACCAGCTCGCAATTCGAGCGATGGCGGCGGCCCGTCATGCCGTCGGCCACGACGGCCGAGAGCAGCGACTCGATCGCGCCGAGCAGCGCAAACGCAATCGCGTCCGGCAGCACGGCCTGCAATTTCGCCAGCGAGAACACCGGCAGCGCCGGCAGCGGCAGCTCGCGCGGAATGCCGCCGAAGCGGGTGCCGATGGTCTCGACCGGCAGGTTGAAGGCCCAGGTCATGGCGGCCGCGACCGCAACGGCGATCAGGATGCCGGGCCAGGTCGGCCGCCATTCCTTGATCACGATGATGATCGCAATCGACAGCACCGCGAGTGCAACCGCCGAGACGTTTGCGGTCGGCAGGCCCTGCGCCAGCGCCGCGAGCTTGGGGATCAGCTCACCTGGCTCCTTGCCCGCAAGCGTGATGCCGAAGAGATCCTTGAGCTGGCTGGCAAAGATGATGACGGCAATGCCGGCGGTGAAGCCGACCGTCACCGGATATGGAATGAACTTGATGTAGGTGCCGAGTCGCAGATAGCCCGCGATCACCAGCATCACGCCGGACATCAGGGTCGCAAGGATCAGACCGTCGACGCCCTGGCGATCGACGGTGAGCGACACCAGCACGATGAAGGCGCCGGCCGGCCCGCCGATCTGGAAACGGCTGCCACCGAGCAGCGACACCAGGAAGCCGCCGACCACCGCGGTGTAGAGGCCGCGCCCGGGCGCCACGCCGGAGGCGATCGCGATCGCCATCGACAGCGGCAGCGCCACAATCGCGACCGTCAGCCCCGACATCGCGTCCGCCCTGAGGTCAGCGAGGCCGTAGCCCTCGCGCAGCACGGTCAGGAGTTTTGGCGAAAAGAGTTCGGTAAAGGTCGGTTGATGATTCCCGACCCGGCTCCGACGACTCACAGGCTTGCTTGCGATGTCCATCACCCACAATGCTCCCGTCGCATCGTCGGACTGGCGTTGCGCCGCGCAACGATGCCTCATGCACGAGGAAGCGCGCTGGCTTCGCCGTGCGGCGCGACGCGCCTAGGACGCATCGTCGCGCTCAACCTCAATTTGAAGGCCCAAGCGGCGGGGCGGCCCCGGCTCCCGCAGGCGAACCCCGCGCCCGCCATTCTCGCTGCGCGTATGTTCGCCGATCAGATCCACGCCCGCACGATTGAACGCATCGACGACCTTGGTCAGCGTATCCACCACGCCGCGGACATTGCCCGTCGAGGCTTCCATCCGCTGGATCGTCGGCAGGGATACGCCGGCCAGCTCGGCCAAGGTTTTCTGATCTATCCCGAGCAGCGCGCGGGCTGCTCGCATCTGGAACGACGTGATCACGATGGCCTCACGTGGCACACACCATAGTTGATGCATGAAACAAAGACAATGATGTAAAATACATCACATATGGTCGCGCAAAGCAAGCGGAACGCCTGCCCCGCGGCCTGATGTCCATGAATGACGGAAAACCAACTCCGAGCCCGCCCTCCCCGGATCCGGGGGAGGGAAGCAGGCATCCGGTGCAGCCGGGATAAGATCCGGCCGCGCTATGCCGCGTCGCGATGCGAGGCGATGATGTGATCTGCCGCGCGGCCAGTGACCTCGGCCATGTGGTCGAATTTGCGCCTGAAGCTGCCGGCGCCAGCAGTGGCCGACCGCAGTTCAACGATCAGTTCGCCGATTTCCGCTTCCGGCATCATCGCCCGCACGCAGTCCCAGCCGGGCCAGCCGTCGCGGGTGTCGAAGCCGAGGATCTGGCCGCGCCGCGCCGACAGGATCGCATTGATCTTGGCGGTCGCTTCGGTCGGGCAGACGATCTCGACGGTGTGGATCGGCTCCAGCAGCACCGGCTGGCACTGTGGCAGCGCCTCGCTGAGGCCGACTCGCGCGGCCGTACGGAACGCAAGGTCGGAGGAATCGACACTGTGGTAGGAGCCGTCCGTCAAGGTCACCTGGAGGTCGATCACAGGGAAGCCAAGGGGTCCGCGGGTGAGGCCGTCGACGACGCCCTCCTCCACCGCCGGGATGTAGTTGCGCGGCACAGCGCCGCCGACCACCTTCTCGGCGAACTGGAAGCCTTCGCCGCGCGGCAGCGGCTTGATGTCGAGCACGACATCGCCGAACTGGCCGTGACCGCCGGACTGCTTCTTGTGTCGCCCGCGCTGGGTGATGGCTTTCCGGATCGTCTCCTGATAGCCGATTGCGGGCGTGTGCGACTTGACGCTGACACCGAAGCGGTCGCGCAGGCGCTCCTGCGCGACGCGCAGATGCATTTCTCCCTGTCCCCATAACACGGTGTCGTGGGTGCGCTGGTTCTGCACCATGGTCAGCGACGGGTCTTCCTCGTTCAGGCGCAGCAGCGCCTGACCGAGCTTGACGTCGTCCTTGCGGTCATCGGCTGCGATCGAGATCGCCAGCACCGGCTCAACCGGCTCGACCTTGATCAGCGCGGCCGGCGCGGTCTTGCCGGTGGCGATGGTGTCGCCGGTCTTGACCGGGTCGAGCTTGCCGAGCGCGATGGTCTCGCCGGCTTCGGCCGACGGACGCTTGCTGTCATAGGCGCCGGTCGCGGCGAGGATGCCCGACACACGCGCGGTCTCGCCGCTCGCCGTGTGCATCGTTGCGCCGTCATCGAGATGGCCGGCGAGCAGCCGCGTCAGCGACAGCTTGCCGCCATGCTGCAGATGCAGCGTCTTGAAGACGTAGCCGAGCGCCTCCTTCTGCTCCTTCACGCCGAGCCGCCGCGCGGTTTCGGCCACGCCGGGCGCCTCATGCCGCAACGCCTTCATCAGCCGCAGCACGCCGTTCTCACGAACCGCCGAGCCGATCAGCACCGGGCAAATCACCCCCTCACGCAGCTCGCGGGCGAGGTCGTCGAACACGGCGTCGCGTGGCGGCTGGATGTCGTCGAGCAGCTGCTCCATCAGCGCATCGTCATGATCGGCGAGCTTCTCCAGCATCGAGAAGCGCGCCTCCTTCTCGCGATCGAGATTGCCGCCGTCGAGCGCCATCACCTCCGAGGCCTTGTGCTCGCGGTAGACGAAGGCCCGTTCCAGCGCGAGATCGACGAAGCCCTCGATCAGGTCGCCCTTCCAGATCGGGATCTGCCGCAGCACCAGCGGCACGCGCGAGGCCGGCTGCAGGGTCGCGAGTGTGTCCCTGATGCGCTCATTGGCGCGATCGATCTTGTTCAGGAACAGGAAGCGGGGAATGCCGAGTTCCTCCAGCTCGCGCAGGATGATCTGCAGCTGCGGAAGCTTCTTCTCGTCGGCTTCGCAGACCACGACCGCGGCATCGACCGCCGGCAGCGCGGCGCGCATGTCATGCGCGAACTCGATCGAGCCCGGACAGTCGAGAAAGGTGTAGCTGTCGCCCATGAAGCTGGTGGTGGCCGCGGTGAGCGCGACGCTCATCTTGTGATGGCGCGCTTCCGCACTGGCGTCGCCCACCGAGGTGCCGGCATCGACGCTGCCGGCACGCGGGATTGCGCCGGTTCGTGCCAGGATCGCTTCGAGAAGAGTGGTTTTACCGCTTTGGAAAGGGCCCACCAGCGCAATGCACCGTGGACCTCGGGGACTTCTGACGTCTTGTCCCATTCGCCGCCTCCTTGGTGTGGAGCTCGGCCCGTGATTGGGTCGGCAAACGCAAATCGTCTGCCTCGCCAGCTGCTTTGGCAAGCCGGAAAAATTTTCGCTGCGGTGCAGGAGGCTAGGGTCCAGGAGAGAAAGTCGACCTCCCTCCGCCGATGAGCGGGAGAGAGGTCCATCTTCACGGTGCGGGGCAATCCATCAACGGCCGGGGCGCAGCTCCAGGCTCTCCAGGCCGGCGGAGACGTTGAGCCCGACCTGGCCCTGCACGCTGAGCGGCTGCAGCGCGATCGAGTTGGCTGAGCCGCCGATCAGCACGTTGCCGCCGAGGCCGACGCCGACCGAGGCGGAGCCCTGCGCGCCGGCATAGTCGCCGGAGAGATCGCCAATGCCGAGACGCGCGACGGGCGCATAGACAACCCAGCCGAGTGTCGATTCTTCCGTGATCCCGAGATCGACGCCCACCTTGCGGATGGTCGCGATATAGCGGTCCTCGGGCAATCCGTCGGCGCGCAGCACGCAACCGAGATGGGTGACCGAACCGACGATGAATCCGACGCTGGTGCCGCCGCGGCATTCCAGCACGCCGACCCGCACACGGTCCATCTGCTGCGCTTGGGCGCCGACGCAAGCGCCGACCGAGGCACCAGCAAAGGCAGCGGCCGCCAACCCCGCGAAGGCGGCCGATCTGAGAGACGATCGCATGAATAAAACTCCGGATGAAATGAACGATGTGATGCGACCGAATGATCTCGACGCACGATCACCCGGCGCTCACATCTATGGCATAACGCATGAAGCGCGGCCAGATTTTGCGCGCGGTCACGTGAACGGCTCGTGAGCAAGCAGATGAACGGACGCTCATGAGCATGAACAAGCGCGCGCAAAACCAAGTGGGCACAAAAAACAAAAAGGGCCGCGTGATGCGGGCCTCTTCTGGTCTCATCGCTTCGCTCAACGATAACGTCGACGCATCGGCCGGCCCGCACGATGCACCAGCCGCACTGGCGTGAGCTCGAGGTCGACGGCGCCGGCCGCGACGTTGACGCCGAGCTGCCCCTGCAGGCCGATCGGCTGCAGTACATAGGCGTTGGCCGGACCACCGACCAGGAAATGACCGCCAAAGCCGACGCCAACCGAGGCATTGGCGGCGACCCCGCCGTAGCGTCCGGCAAGCTCGCCGTGACCGAACCGATCGGCCGGGGCACTGACCGCCCAGGCCATCCTGGTCTCCGCGGTGACGCCGAGATCGACGCCATAGCGGCGCAGCGTCGCGACGTAAGGCTCGGGACGATGACCCTCGCTGCGGAAGATGCAATCGAGGCTTGTGGTCGAGGTCACGACCTCACCGACGTTCTGGCCGCCCTGGCATTCGAGCACCCCAGCACGCACCGGCGGTGTCGCATAGATCTCTTCATGAGCCTGCGCTGGCAGCGCAGTGAGCAGTGACAGACAAGCAAACGACAGAAGGGAAAAGCGCATAAACTCGATCTCCGCATGACGCTTTGATTCTTGCGCGCAGACACAAAGAAAGCGCCATGTCTGAAACATGGCGCTTTGCTTAATCGTTGTTCATCCGCTTAAGGATTGGCGGCAGTGTGACTCGATTACCGCAGATTGCCGCAGAAGCGCTGAATGCGCTTGCAGGCGTCCTCGAGATCGGTGGTCTTGGTCGCGTAGGAGATGCGGAATGCCGGGCCGAGGCCGAACGCCGAGCCCTGCACCACCGCGACCCCCTCGGTCTCCAGCAGCTCGGTGACGAACACTTCGTCGTTCTCGATCACCTTGCCCGACGGCGCCGTCTTGCCGATCGTGCCGGCGCAGGACGGATAGACGTAGAACGCACCTTCGGGGCGCGGACACTCGATGCCGTTCGCCTGGTTCAGCATCGACACCACGAGATCGCGCCGCTCCTTGAAGATCTTGTTGTTCTTCGGGATGAAATCCTGCGGCCCGTTGAGCGCCTCGACCGACGCCCATTGCGCGATCGAGCACGGGTTCGAGGTCGACTGCGACTGGATGGTCGCCATCGCCTTGATCAGGGGTGCCGGACCACCGGCATAGCCGATACGCCAGCCGGTCATGCAATAGGCCTTCGAGACGCCGTTCACCGTCAGCGTGCGGTCGAGCAGGCTCGGCTCGATCTGCGCCGGAGTCGTGAAGACGAACTCGTCATAGACCAGATGCTCATACATGTCGTCGGTCATCACCCAGACATGCGGGTGCTTCACCAGCACGTCGGTGAGCGCCTTCAGCTCGGCCTTGGTGTAGGCCGCGCCGGTCGGGTTCGACGGCGAGCACAGGATCAGCCATTTCGTCTTCGGCGTGATCGCCTTCTCCAGCGCTTCCGGCTGCAGCTTGAAGCCGTGCGCCGCCGTGCACACCACCGGCACCGGCTCACCGCCGGCAAGCGCCACCATCTCCGGATAGCTGACCCAGTAAGGCGCCGGGATAATCACCTCGTCGCCCGGATTCATGGTCGCCATCAGCGCATTGTAGAGCACCTGCTTGCCGCCGGTGCCGACGATGATCTGGTTCGGCTTGTAGCCAAGCCCGTTCTCGCGCTGAAACTTGCCGATGATGGCTTCCTTCAGCTCCGGGATACCGTCGACCGCGGTATACTTGGTCTTGCCGGCCTCGATCGCCTTGATCGCCGCCTGCTTGATGTTGTCGGGCGTGTCGAAATCCGGCTCGCCGGCGCCCAAGCCGATGACGTTGCGGCCAGCCGCTTTGAGCACCCGCGCTTTATCCGTGACCGCGATGGTCGCGGACGGCTTCACACGGTCGAGCGCAGCGGCAAGAAACGGCATCATCAGCTCCTATGCAGGCGTCGTGAACCATCCTTTTGGGCCACGACTGGTCATGTCTGGGGAACACAGGCATGCTAAAGCCCGCGGCGCAACATCGCAAGCAGCTATCCGCATTTTCTCCGCATTTCGCCTGATTCCACATCAATTTACGGCGAAGCTGGTCGAGCGGGCCTGCGGTGTTCTGTGCAACATTCCTCGCTTTTTACCTTCGAATGCCTCACATCCGGCAAAGCCCGTCATCAGCGGGCGGATCCGGACCCGCGCGAACCTTAATGCATTCGGAAGGCGGCTCTGGCAGCGGCCTTGCGGTGCCGATCGTCATCGGATCGCACGATCGAATGATCGGCGCGAAGGTCAGGGCATCGCGCTCACGCGCTCCGCCGCTGGTATACACAGTTGGCGCATACAAAGCCGACAACAGCGCAACGCCGGAAGCCTGCGCGACGATGTCAGAATGCATCTCATTACGAACAAACATGGTCATCAGGACACGGGCTTGAACTGACAATAGGCTCATACGGCGCGAGCGCTTGGCAACAGCTGACGCAAGCGTGAACTCAATTGTTCACGCGTGTTGGAAAGCCTTTTTCCGCGGTTGCAGTGCGGTAGCGCTTTTCGACTTTTTCCACGGACCGGCTCTTGCAGCCTACGCCTATCGGCATCATTGTCGGCCCCGCCTTGCGCTGTGATTTGGCGCGTCCTGCGCTTGGCGCTTCCTCCAAATCGAAACGGCCGAATGTACAAACTCTATTCGATGCAGCGCTCAGGCAACAGCTACAAGGTCCGCCTTGCGCTGGCGCTTCTGAACGCGCCCTATCAGGCGATCGAGATCGACATCCTGCGGGGCGAAAGCCGCACGCCCGACTTTCTTGCCAAGAACCCGAGTGGACAGGTCCCGCTGCTGGAAGTCGCCGAGGCGCGCTACATTGCCGAGTCCAACGCCATCCTCTGGTATGTCGCCGGCGGCACACCGCTGGTGCCGGAGTCCGCCGTCGAGCGCGCCGAGGCGCTGCAGTGGATGTTCTTCGAGCAGCACGCGCTGGAGCCGAACATCGGCGCCGCCTATTTCTGGCTGCTGCTGGTCAGGGGCGGCCGAGATCTGCAGACGCATGCCCTGGAGGACTGGATGGAGCGCGGCTATGCGGCGCTGCAGGTGATGGAGAACCACCTCAAGGCCAACGATTATTTCGCCGCCAGCCAGCTTACCGTCGCCGACATTGCGCTCTATGGCTACACCCATGTCGCCGACCGCTGCGATTTCGATCTCTCGACCTTTCCGCGGATCAGAGCCTGGCTGCGCCGGGTCGAGCAGGCGCCGGGCTTCGTCGCGATGGACTGGAAGCCGGCCGAAATTGCCGACACGGCCGGAATTGCCGCCGACTACGATTAAGTGAAGTGAATAGCGTGTAAAAAATAGGAAACACTGGGAACGAATTTTCTATCTGCCCTGATTTGGCCATCTTTGGAGCCTCGGCGCCGCAATCCTGCCTGCCATTCCTGGAGAATTTACCTGTGCGGGTGATTCGCTCGCGCATGTACGTGTAAGGGATACGGTTCATGTCGCGTCGTGCCTACGTTCCGAACATCGCCTCTGCTCGTGGCAGCGCCGTGCCGCGACGTTCGGAGCGCCGTGCTTCCTCGTTAAAGACCTGCGACGCCGGCTTTCACGGCGTCACCGGGCCCACCGCCTCGTCCCACCTCAGCAACGCCGTCGCCGCGACGATCGCGGTCGGCACGCTGTCGCTCTGCGCTGGCGTCACCCTCGCGGTGCTGGCGATCAAGGCGAGTATGGCGCTGCCGATCCCGACTTAGACCCCGCAAGCCGTTTTGACCACCCTCGCGGTTTTCGCGACAACAGGCGATGATCGTCTCGCGTGCTGCATATGGCGATGAAATCAACGGTCGTAATCGTTGCCGTCACTCTGGCTCTTGCGATCCTTCTGGCAGCGTCTCTGGTAGTCGCGATCGAACGGCGCGGTGAGCTGTCGTTGTGGCCCCTGAGTGATGGTCCCGTGGTCCGCGTCCAATTCGTGCAGCCCGCCCTGCAGAAGACCCCCGTGCCGGATTGATCTCGTAGGCGCTGCCGCTTATCCAAGCTCGTTCCATGGATGTGACGAGGGACGAGCCCGATATGCCCACCGACCTGACCATTCGCGCCGTGACGCGGCAGGATTACTAACGCTGGCTGCCGCTGTGGGACGGCTACAACGCCTTCTACGGCCGCTCCGGCCCGACCGCGCTGCCCAAGGACGTCACTGCCATGACGTGGTCGCGCTTCTTCGATGCCTATGAGCCGGTGCATGCGCTGGTCGCCGAGAGCAATGGCGAGTTGCTCGGGCTGGTGCATTATCTCTACCACCGCACCACGACTGCAATCGCGCCGCTGTGTTATCTCAACGACCTCTTCACCGTGCAAGCCGCACGCGGCAAGGGCGTCGGCCGCGCGCTGATCGAGGCGGTCTATGACGCGGCCCGGCGTGCCGGTTCGCCGCGAGTCTACTGGCTGACGCATGAGACCAACACGACTGCGCGGGCGCTCTACGACAAGCTCGCCGAGAAGTCCGGATTCATCGTCTATCGCAGGCCGATGTGAGCATCGCGGTCACGCGCTGTGACTGCAGAAACTGACAAGCAGTTGTCACGACCGCGTTACATGGCAAGGCTAGGTTGTGCCTGCGCCTGGTCTGGCCCCCCGTCACCGATCACGCGCGTAGCGGTCCCGTCAGTCGCCGCATCTGACCGGGGCCGCATTTTTTTGTCGGAGCCTTGTCGCGCATCACGGACGCGATGCCCACCTTGCGGCCGGCATTGTGCAGGGTAGGATGCGCGCTCTTTTGCTCTGACAGGACTTTCCCATGGACATTCGCAATCTCGGCGGCTCCGGCCTCCGCGTCTCGGCGGTCGGCCTCGGCTGCAACAATTTCGGCCAGCGCACCGATCTGGAGACCTCACGCAAGGTGATCCACAAGGCGATCGACCTCGGCATCACGCTGTTCGACACTGCCGACATCTACGCGAACATGGGCGGCTCCGAGACGGTGCTCGGCACCGTGCTCGGCGACCGGCGCAAGGACATCGTGCTGGCGACCAAGTTCTCCAAGCCGATGGCGACGGACGGCACCAAGCAGGGCGCCTCGCGCCGTTACATCATGGAGGCCGTGGAAGCGAGCCTGAAGCGGCTGAAGACCGACTATATCGATCTCTATCAGCAGCATGACTACGACCCGCTGACCCCGATCGAGGAAACGCTGCGCG
>Ga0209677_100828_pt1 | contig 15410 bp, 16 predicted proteins | sample AraplaCvi_mCL_r2_2_FD_184285 | JGI IMG/M metagenome (GOLD analysis project Ga0209677, IMG submission 184285) | Arabidopsis root microbial communities from North Carolina, USA - plate scrape CL_Cvi_mCL_r2 (SPAdes) (version 2) | ecosystem: Host-associated > Plants > Roots > Endosphere | place: USA... | reverse complement strand
GGAAGGGCGCATGATCGGACCGGATCGCTTCAATCAGATCTTCACGATGCACGGCGCGAACATGATGTTCCTGTTCGCCGTGCCGGTGATGGAAGCGATGGGCGTCTATCTCGTGCCGCTGATGGTGGGCACCCGCAATATCGCCTTTCCGCGGCTCAATGCATTCTCATACTGGATCTATCTCGCCGGCGGGCTGCTGCTCTGGATCGCGTTCGCGCTCGACATGGGGCCCGACGTCGGCTGGTTCGCCTATGTGCCGCTGTCCGGCCCGCAATATGCGGCAGGCAAGCGCGCCGACATCTGGGCGCAGATGATCACCTTCACCGAGCTGTCCGCGCTCGCGGTCGCGGTCGAGATCGTCGTCACCGTGTTCAAGCAGCGCGCACCAGGCATGTCGCTCGACCGCATTCCCCTGTTCGTCTGGTCGATGCTGGTGACGTCATTCCTAATCATCATGGCGATGCCGGCGATCATGATCGCGAGCACCAGCCTGATCCTGGACCGGCTGGTCGGCACGCATTTCTTCAATCCGGCCGAGGGCGGCGACGTGCTGCTGTGGCAGCATCTGTTCTGGTTCTTCGGCCATCCGGAGGTCTACATCATCTTCCTGCCGGCGGTCGGCATGGTGTCGACTTTGGTCGCGACCTTCGCGCGGCGTCCGGTGTTCGGCTATCTCGCGCTTGTCATGGCAGTGGTCGCAACCGGCGTTCTCGCCTTCGGCCTCTGGGTCCACCACATGTTCGTCACCGGATTGCCGCGGCTCGGCGAGAGCTTCTTCACGGCGTCCAGCATGGCGATCGCGATTCCGGCTGGAATCCAGATCTTCTGCTGGATCGCGACGCTGTGGGATGGCCGGCCCATCTTCAAGACGCCGCTGTTGTTCGTGATCGGCTTCATCGTCACCTTCGTGATCGGCGGCATGACGGGCGTCATGGTCGCGTCCGTGCCGTTCGACACCCAGGTGCACGACACCTATTTCGTCGTCGCGCATTTCCATTACGTGCTGATCGGCGGCGCGGTGTTTCCGCTGCTCGGCGCCGTCTACTACTGGTTTCCCAAGATCACCGGGCGGATGATGAGCGAGCGGCTCGGTCGCTGGGCATTCTGGCTGATCTTCGTCGGCTTCCATCTCACCTTCTTTCCCATGCACATCCTCGGGCTCGAGGGCATGCCGCGACGGATCTACACCTATCAGCCCGACTTGCCCTGGCATGGCCTGAACCTGTTCGTCAGCATCAGCGCCGGCATCCTCGCGCTCGGCTTTCTGATCTTCTTCATCGATGCGATCGCCAGCGCGCGCTCCGGGCCTCCGGCCGGCGACAATCCCTGGGATGCGCCGACATTGGAATGGGCCAGCGCGTCGCCGCCGCCTGCCTATAATTTCGTCCACATCCCCGTGGTGGACAGCGCCAATCCGCTCTGGGACCAGAACGGCGTGCTCAATGTCGCCAGCGGACTACGAACCAATCGTCGCGAGATCGTGGTGACCACGATCTCGACAGGGCAGCCCCAGGCCAGGGAATCCTCGCCGCGCAACTCCATCTGGCCGCTGCTCGCCGCGATCGCGACCACCATCATGCTGATCTGGTCGATCTTCTCGCCCTGGGCGGTGGTGTGGGGCTCGATCCCGATCGCCATCACCCTGATCGGCTGGTTCTGGCCGGCCGGCACACCGGAGGACGATGCATGAAGCAACGCGCCGTGCTCGATCTGTCGAGGCTGCCGCTGCACGGGCTCGGAGCGGCCAGCGTCACCTGGTGGGGCACGCTGAGCTTCATGCTGATCGAGGGCACCGGCTTTGCCCTTGTCATTGCGGTCTATCTCTATCTGATGAGCCTGGCACCGAGCTGGCCGCTGAACGCGCGGCCGCCAGACCTGCTGCCGGGAACGTTGGTGACGATCGTCCTGCTTATCAGCCTGGTTCCGAATATTCTGGTGTCGCGCTGGGCCGACCGGCAGGATCTTCGAAAAGTCCGGATCGGCATGATCGTGATGTCCGTGCTCGGCATCGTGCCGCTGATCATCCGCGTGTTCGAGTTTCCGGCGCTGCACATCAAATGGGATGCGAACGCTTATGGCTCGATCGTCTGGATGCTGCTCGGGCTGCATACCACGCACATCCTCACCGACCTCGTCGACACGCTGGTGCTCGCTGCGCTGATGTTCACCCGGCACGGCGACAATCCACGGCGGTTCGGCGATGTACAGGACAACGCCATGTATTGGAACTTTGTCGTTGGTACGTGGCTTCCGCTCTATGGCTGCATCTATTGGTTGGCACGGCTATGAGACTGCCAAGCACATCGGCGAAATTGATGGCGTGGGCCGGCCTCGTGATCGGCGGCCTCGCGTGGGCCGTCAACACCCAGCTCGGCGAAATCCTGCCCACCGCGAATTGCATCGGCCGACATCACCTCTCGGCCATCATCTCCTTTGCAGGCGCATTCGTCGTGCTGGCGTGCGGTGGCGTGTCCTGGTGCCTCGATCATCGACCGTCCATCGGCGAAGACCACAGCCTGCCTTTTGCATCGCGGCTCAGCGCGCTGGCGGCGCTGGTCTTCACCTTCGCGCTTCTGATGCAGGGTGCGGCCTCATTGGTGTTGAGCGGATGCGAACGCTGATCCTCCTCATGCTTGTCACGGCCGCGTTCGGCCGAGCCGCCCACGCGCATGGCGAGGAGGCGAATGACCTGCATGCGGCCTGGACCTTCGATCCCTGGATCGTCGCTCCGCTCGTCATGGTCGCCGTCCTCTATGCCGCCGGGAGCTGGCGGCTGCGGTCGCGCGGCAAGCGCCGGAATATGCAGGACTGGCGGGCCCTGGCCTTCTGGTCCGGCTGGATCAGTTTGGCCGCTGCGCTTGTCTCGCCGCTGCATTGGCTCGGCGAACACCTCTTCACCTTCCACATGATCGAACATGAAATCCTGATGGCGATCTCGGCGCCATTGATGGTGGCGGCGCGTCCGCTCGGCGTCATGCTGTGGGCGCTGCCGCGCGTGTCCAGACGGCAGACGGCCAGCCTGCTGCGCAGCTGGCCGGTTCGCGGCACTTGGCGCGCGCTCGCAGGCGGCGGCACGGCCACCCTGCTGCATGGTGTCGCGATCTGGGTCTGGCACGCGCCGCTGCTATTCGACGCCACGGTCGAGAACATCACGCTGCATCGGCTGCAGCATGTCAGCTTCTTCGCAACCGCCGTACTGTTCTGGTGGGCGGTGCTCTGGCGCAGCCCGGCCGGCGCCGCGGCCTGGCATGTCTTCATCACGATGTTGCACACAAGCGTGCTGGGCGCGTTGATGGCGCTGGCGCCGCGCGTGCTCTATGGCGCGCAGACCGCGGCCGCGGCCGATTGGGGCCTGACGCCGCTCGAGGATCAGCAGCTCGCGGGCGTCATCATGTGGGTGCCGGCAGGCACCATCTATGCCGGCGCCGCGTTGGCACTGCTGGCGCTGTGGATCCGACGCTCCAGCGAGAACGCGAGACAAGCCGATGTCCTCCATCCGCTCTAGATCGATCTGGCTCGGAAGCCTGATCGTCATTGTGTGCGTCGTCACCGCGGTCGGGGGCGGCGTCGCCTGGTCGGCCCGACAGCAGGCCGAACGCATCGCGCGCGCGATGACGGGCGGCGATCCCGCGCGTGCACCAGACATCATGCGTCGCTATGGCTGCGGCGGCTGCCATACCATACCCGGACTTGCCGGCGCCGACGGCCAGGTCGGACCACCGCTGATCGGGCTCGTTCACCGGGTCTATGTCGGTGGGGTCGCCAATAACTCCCCTGACAATCTGATCAAATGGATCGTATCGCCACAGACGTTCGCGCCGCGCACGGCGATGCCGGCGACCGGGATCACCGAGTCCGAAGCGCGCGATGCCGCCGCCTATCTCTATGCGCAGTGACGACATGCGCAGTGACGGGCCTCACGGCTTTTCCGTCGGACGGGGCGGCAACGACTTGATATAGGCCGCGATCGCATCGCGATCCGCCTGCGGCAGCTGCGCGGTGTTGGTGACCACATCGGCCATCGACGATCCGACCCGGCCATGGTCGGGTGTATTGCCTGATATCAGCATCTCCGCAATGTCGGCCCGTGACCAATGGCCGATCCGCGCCGGCGTGATGTTCGGATAGAACCCCGTTCCGACCGGGTCCTGCCCGCCGGCAAAACGGGTCTTGTCCTTGATGCCGCCGAACGCATCGCGCGAGGAATGGCATTCGGCGCAGTGTGCAACCGCTTCCACCAGATAGCGTCCGCGATTCCATTGCTCGTCATGCGCAGGATCTGGCGTGATCTTGCCCGGCCTGAAATAGAGCAGCTTCCAGAAGCCGACGAAGCGGCGGATCGAGAACAGAGCATCGATATCATGCGGCGGCGCACGACCCGACACTGGAGGCAAGGTGCGCAAGTAGGCGAGGAGATCGGCGACGTCCTCGATCGTCAGATGCGCATAGCTCGAATAGGGAAAGACCGGATAGTAGTGACTGCCATCCGGCGACACGCCGCTGAGCAGCGCATTGGCGAGATCCTTGGTGGTCCAGGCGCCGATGCCGTCGGCCGGATCGCTCGAGATGTTCGGCGCACGAAAGGTTCCGTAGGGCGAGGCCAACGCAAGGCCTCCTCCGAGCCGCAATCGATCCTCCTGTCCCGGCGAGGCGTGACAGGATGCGCAATCCCCCGCCAGAAACACCTGTTCGCCCCGCGCAGCATCGCCGGCCTGATCGAACAGCGACGTGCTGTCGGCGGTGAAGGCTGGCCGCGGCGCAGTCACCAGCCAACCGCCGATCGCAGCCATGACGCCGACGACACAAGCGGCGCAGGCGGTCCGAACTAAAGCTCTGGTCCATGGTCTCCGCACGTGCCGCTCGCTCCCGGTTCGGAACCGAAAACGTCCGCAGACGCGAGCCGTTCCGGAACAAATGGGTCGAGACTGCGCGCATCTGTCGCGCATCTATCAAGAGCAAAGTTCCAACGGATAGTACGATCGACCTGCGCTTCGAAATTGCCATGCGACTAACCCTTGTTAGGGACAGCCGTCGTCGATCGCATCACACTCGCCGTCGGTTTTCCGGACGTAGCCGCGCGGTCGCGAGCGACGGTTCGCTCACGGCCAGACAGGTCACGGACATGCAGACTGGTTTTGCGTTTACAAGGTTTGCCGACCGCCTGACGAGCGTTGCGGAACTGTCGAGTGACGATCTCGACCTGCTCGCGCGCATGCCGAGCGCCATCAGGCACTTCTCCTCGCATGACGAGATCAGGCGGCGCGGCGAGCACGCCAGCGAATGCTGCCTGGTGCTGCAGGGCTACACGTGCTGGAAAGACGCCGATCATTCTGCCGGTCAGATCACGTCCGTTCACGTTCCCGGCGACATTCCCGACCTCTACACGACATTGTCCCCACGCGTCGATGCGCGCCTCTGTGCGCTGGGACCGGCTGTGGTGGCCTTTGTCCCGCACGCCTTCTTCCGCGAGCTCAGCGCGCAATCGGAACGCATGGCTCACGCACTGTCATTGCTGGCGCTCGCGGATATCGCATGCCTGCGCAACTGGCTCGTCATCCTCGGCAGCTGTGAATCGCTGACGCGCGCCGCTCACCTGATCTGCGAGATCACGGTCCGGCTCCGCGTCGTTGGGCTTGCGCGCGATGACCGCTTTCCATCGCCATTCACGCAATCAGATCTCGCGGCCATCTGTGGCATATCCCCCGTCCATGCCAATCGGACGATTCAGGACCTGCGCCGCAAGGGCCTGCTGCATTGGCAATCGCGGATGATCACGATTGCCGATTGGCCGGCGCTTGTCCGCCTGGCCGGGTTCAAGTCCGATTATCTTCGGTTGCGGCAGCCGGTGCTGCAACAGGACCCTCTCCTGCCGGAGCCAAGGACGCCGGATGGCCTGGAGATGTCGTCCTCAACTCTTGCACCCGCGACTGCAGCGCCGCTCTGATCTCGGCGCTGACGCTGCTCCAGTCCCCCAGCGTGTGCTGACGGAACAGCCGCGCGTGCGGATACCAATAGCTTCGGCTGCCCGCGGCGGGCCAGCGCCAGTCGCAATCCGCATGCAGCATGATCCAGGTTTCTCGCCCCAGCGCAGCCGCAAGGTGCGCGACCATGGTGTCGACCGAAATCACGAGGTCGAGATTCTGCAGCCGGGATGCAAGAACCTCCACGTCGGGCGTGCTGATGTCGGCGGCGCCGATGCTGGCGACGTCGCAAGCCGGCGCATCGCGCTGGAGTGAGAACAGTTGAATGCCGGGCAGCGCCAGGCGCCGCAGTGTGGACGCCGGCACCTCACGCCGCTTGTCCCAGTCGCCGACCCTCCAGACCAGGCCGGCGGCGTACGGCCCTTCGCGCGACGGCGCAGAGCGCGGATGCACTGATGTCAGATATGGCGATCGCATCTCAACGAGATCACGTCCCGCATGCAAGGCATGCGGCAGTTCCATGATCTCGATATCGACGTCGAACGTGACCTCAGCTGTACCGTCGTGCAGCGCGATCACCCGATCGACGCCGGGGACCCGGGCGATCATCCCGACCAGCATGGGCTGACACCAGACCGTCACCTCGTGGGCGATCTCTTTCAGCGCCGGCAGGAAGCGCGCGAATTGAATGGTGTCGCCGAGGCCATGATAGCAGCGCACCAGCACGGATTTGCCGGCGAGCTGCTCGCCGCGCCAAATCCGCTGCAGATGCCGCGGTCCCTCGTGCTTGGGAGGTCCGTCCTTGCACAGACGAGCCAGGTCGCGGTCCGCGATAGTCCAAGCTGCTGCGAAGTCGCCCGCGCGCATCGCCGCGACCCAGCCACTCCCGTCCGGTTCCTCCTGCGTCGCGGAACTCACGCGGCGGCGCGGCGGACGAATTTGTGGAAGCGGCTGATTTTCCCGTCCTTGGTCCGATCCTGATACAGGAATGCGAGTTCGGACTCATCGAATTTGCGGAAGAACTCGTCCCAATCGATCGGATCGAGCGCGGCCTCCTTCGGCCCGAAATCGATGCGGAGGATTCCGGCGTGCCCGTCTTCCTCCGTCGCCTTGACGGTTGCCGGACGACCACCGCGCGCATCGGCCCATTTCCGGATCGTGTCATGATTGGTGGTGGTTGCGCTGTCGCTCATGGCGAGCCTCCTCAAATGGTTGCGCGATCGCGCAGTGGAGTTGCGACGTCACTCGGCATCCAAACGCAACAGCTTCGAATTCGTTCTTGCGACCATGCATCGGCCGGCGAGCGCCGCCGCTTCAGCATCATCTTCTTCATCTTCATCAAAGCAGCGGATCGTTCCTGACAGATGCTTGGTGATTCTAACCTGGATTAATCTTTTTTGGCTTTTCCCCGGAGATCGGAGCACGCGTCCGGCCAACGCCCCGCGGCTCTAGGAACGAACGCCACGGGGACACGTTCGCGAACGTACTTACGTTTGACCTCGAAGTCTCCTGTGGAGCACGGCCATCCATGCATTCTCGTCTCCAAGACAGACGCCGTGTCCGCGTCGGCATCGTCGGCGTTGGCAATTGCGCCAGTTCCTTCGTCCAGGGGCTCACTCATTATCGCGACGCCAAGGCGAACGAGCCTGTCCCCGGTCTGATGAACGTGGACCTCGGCGGCTATCACGTCGGTGATATCGAGATCGCCTCCGCATTCGACGTCAACGCCGGCAAGGTCGGACGCGACGTGGCTGAGGCGATCTGGGCCGCGCCGAACAACACGCATCGCTTTTCGACGGTCGAGCGCACCGGCGTAACCGTCCATCGCGGTCCCGTCCTTGACGGTATCGGCCAGTACTTGCAGGACGATGTCCCGATTTCGCCCGAGCCCGAGGCCGACGTTGCCGACGTGCTGATGAAATCGCGCACTGACGTCGTCGTGTCCTATCTGCCCGTCGGCTCGCAGAAGGCCACCGAATGGTACGCCGCGCAGGCGATCGAAGCCGGCTGCGGCTTCGTCAATTGTATTCCGGTGTTCATCGCGTCCGATCCGGCCTGGCGCCAACGCTTCAACGACGCAGGCTTGCCGATCATCGGCGACGACATCAAAAGTCAGGTCGGCGCAACCATCCTGCATCGGATGCTTGCGAACCTGTTTCGCGAGCGGGGCGTGCGGCTCGACCGCACCTATCAGCTCAATGTCGGCGGCAACAGCGATTTCAAGAACATGCTGGAGCGTTCCCGCTTGACCTCGAAGAAGATCTCGAAGACGCAGGCGGTGACCAGCCAACTCGATGTTCCGCTGGAGGCCGACAACGTCCATGTCGGGCCGAGCGACCACGTTCCTTGGCTGACCGATCGCAAGCTCGCCTATATTCGCCTGGAAGGAACGACCTTTGGCGGCGTGCCATTGAGCGCCGAGGTCAAGCTGGAAGTCTGGGACTCGCCGAATTCGGCCGGCGTCGTCATCGACGCCGTGCGTTGCGCGAAGCTCGCGCTCGACCGCGGCATCTCCGGCGCGCTGACGGGGCCGTCGAGCTATTTCATGAAGTCACCGCCGCAGCAATTCACGGACGACGAAGCTCGTCAGCGAACCCGCGCCTTCATCGACGCCAAGAATTGACGACGTTAGGCAGCGAAGGAGCGGCGATGCCGACCACCATTCATCTCGTCCGTCATGGCCACCATGCTCTGCTGGGCCGCATCTTGTGCGGACGCATGGCCGGCGTCGAGCTCGACGACCACGGCCGCGCCGCCATGGCGGCTTGTGCCGAACGTCTCGAGCCGGTGCCCTCGATCATCCAGTCGAGCCCGCAGCCGCGCGCCATGCAATCGGCTGATATCCTCGCGGATTGCTTTCATCTCGCGGTCGACGTCGCCGCCGACATCGACGAGATCAATGTCGGCGACTGGACCGGGCGCAGCTTCCATGAACTGGCCAATGATCCAGCCTGGCGGCGTTGGAATGCGCATCGCGGCTCGAGCACACCTCCGCGGGGCGAAAGCATGCAGGCTCTGCAGACGCGGATGGTCGGTCATATCGAGGCGCTCTGCCTCGAACGGCCCGGTGAGACCGTCGCCGTCGTCAGTCACGCCGAGCCGATCCGGGCCGTGGTGCTGCATTACGCGCGCATTCTGCTCGATGACTTCCTCTCGATCGACATCGACCCGGCCAGCATCACCACGCTGGTCGACGGCGATGGCGGCATCAAGCTCTGCAATGTCAACCAAAGGGTGGCGGCGTGAAGATCGTCATTTTCGGCCTTACCATCTCCTCGTCCTGGGGCAACGGTCACGCCACGCTATGGCGCGGCCTGTGCAAGCACCTGATCCGCGCAGGACATGACATCAGCTTCTTCGAGCGCGACGTTCCTTATTATGCCGGTGCTCGCGATCTGCCGGAGCTGCCCGGCGGCCGCCTCATCCTCTATCCCACCTGGCCGGAGGTCGAGCCGGCCGCGCGCGCGGCGATCGATGATGCGGACGCCGTCATCCTCACCTCTTATTGCGCCGATGGATTGGAAGTGACGGAGCTGATCCTCGATCGGCCGCGTCCGCTCAAGATCTTCTACGATCTCGACACACCGGTCACGCTGGCACGGCTTCAGGCCGGCGAGCGGTTGTCCTATATCGGCTCTGATGGCCTCGCCGGCTTCGACCTCGTGCTGAGCTTCACCGGCGGGCCGCGCCTGGTCGAGGAGTATCGCAAGAAGCTCGGCGCCCAACAGATCAGGCCGCTCTACGGCCATGTCGATCCCGACATTCACCATCCCGTGGCGCCGCAGCCGCACTACCGCGCCGATCTATCTTATCTCGGCACCTATTCGGATGATCGGCAGCGCGCGCTGGAAGAGCTGTTCGTGCATCCGGCCCGCGCGCTGCAGGATCTCCGCTTCCTGATCGGCGGCGCACAATATCCGCACGATTTCCCCTGGTCGCCGAACATCTATTTCGTCCGTCATCTGCCGCCGGCCGAGCATGCGGCGTTCTTCGCGTCCTCGCGCCTGACGCTGAACGTGACCCGGCAGGCAATGGCGGCGATGGGCTGGTGCCCGTCCGGACGCCTGTTCGAAGCGGCCGCCTGCGGCACTCCGATCATCAGCGACCGCTGGGACGGCATCGAGCAGTTCTTCTCACCCGGTGATGAGATCCTGCTCGCGGATAACACGCAGGATACGCTCGCCGCCCTCTCTCGGGATGACCATGCTCTCGGGCGGATCGCGCGACATGCGCGCGAGCGTACGCTGGACGAGCATAGTTCGGCAAAGCGCGCGCAGGAGCTGATTGCGCTGCTGGAACAAAGCGGCAGCCAGAGCCGGTCCGATCTCGCAGTCGAGGAGGCCTGACATGTGGGGTATCGTACCGGCCGCAGGCCGCGGCAGCCGCATCCAACCTTTGGCGTTTTCCAAGGAACTGCTGCCGGTCGGCAGCCGCAGCGACCATGGCGTCGATCGTCCATGCGCGGTCTCGGAATATCTGATCGAGCGCTTGATCCTCGGCGGTGCCGACAAGATCTGCTTCGTGATCTCGCCGGGTAAATCCGACATCCTGGAATATTTCGGCGACCGTTACGGAAGCGCACAACTTGCTTACGTGGTGCAGCCGGATGCCGCCGGCCTATGTGATGCCGTGTTCCGCGCCTCCACCGTCATTGGCGATCGCGAGGACGTTCTGGTCGGTCTGCCCGACACGGTCTGGTTTCCGAAGTCTGCGCTTGGCACGCTGCCCGATGCCGATCTCTCATTCCTGCTGTTTCCGGTCGATCACCCCGAATTCTTCGATGCGGTCGTGCTTGAAGGTGAGCGTGTCAAGCAGATCCAGGTCAAGACGCCGAAGGCAGCATCGAACTGGATCTGGGGCGCGTTTCGGATGTCTGCTTCCGGCTTCCACGACCTGCACACGCTTTGGCAGCAGCGCAATCGCACGGATGAATATTTCGGCACCCTGGTGAACAGCTATCTCGATGCGGGTGGATCGGCGCTCGGAATCAAGGCCGGCGAATCCTACGTCGATGTCGGCACCATCAACGGCTACCGCACCGCGATCGCGTTGCTGGCCGAGAGCCAAGACGCTGCCGAGCCGCCTATGGTGCGTGCCGCCACGGCGCCGGATGCGATGATGGCTTCGACGCGCGCCTGCGAGGGAGGCACCGCATGAGCCGGGCCGCGCTCTCCCGCGACGAGATCCAGCGCCGCGTCGACGCGCTCGGCCCGTGGTTCCACAATCTCGATCTCAACGGCGTGCCCACCGCACCGTCGCATTTTCTCGGTGACTATCCGAACGTGAAATGGCGCCGCTTCGCCGACGTCATCCCGGCCGATCTGACCGGCAAATCCGTGCTCGATATCGGCTGCAACGCCGGCTTCTACGCCATGGAGATGAAACGACGTGGCGCGGAGCGGGTGCTCGGGCTCGACACCGACGAGGATTATCTCGCGCAGGCCCGCTTCGCCGCCGATGTCAACGGCCTGAAAATCGAGTTTCGCAAGCTTTCTGCGTATGATGTCGGCGAGCTGCGCGAGCAGTTCGATCTCGTGATCTTCATGGGCGTCCTCTATCACCTGCGCCATCCCCTGCTTGCGCTCGACCTGATCCATGAGCACGTCGTGCGCGATCAGATGCTGTTCCAGTCGATGCTGCGCGGGCAGGTCCGCGTCGATCCCGTCGCGCGCAACTACGACTTCTGGACCACGTCCCAGTTCGATAGCCCCGGCTATCCGAAGATGCATTTCATCGAGCACAAATATGCCGATGATCCCACCAACTGGTGGGCGCCAAATCGCGCCTGCGTCGAGGCCATGCTGCGCAGCGCCGGCTTTGCCGTCATCGCCCATCCCGAGGACGAGGTCTATCTTTGCCGAAAGGTCGCGCGGCCGCAAAGCGATGGACCTGTGTATCCAGCGCGAGGTGCCGCATGATCGAAGCCGCCAAGATCTGGAACGAACCGAACAACAAGTCGCACTGGGACATCCAGCTCGACCCCGATTGGGCGCGTTTCGCCGAGACGGCGATCGCCGCCGGCAAGGCGATCCGCTCGGCCCATTCGAGCCTGCCGCGCGTGCTCGGCGGCATCTCGCCGATCGATCCGGCCTTCATCAGCAACATGCAGGCGCGTGGCGTGCTCGACCACGTCGACGCCATTGCCATACACGGCTTTCCGCTCGACTGGAATCTGTGGAGGATCGACGAATGGCCGGCGAAGCTCGCGGAGATCCAGGCGCTGGTTGCGCTGCCGGTCTGGGTCACCGAAGTCGGCGTCTCCTCGTTCGGTGCGGACGAGGTGCAGGCCTGGGGGCTGAAACGAACCGCGGAGCTGCTCAATGGCCGTTCGCCGCGCATCCATTGGTACAGTCTCTACGATCTGCCGACCGCGTGGGAGGCGACCACCCGGCACAAGGAGGCCGAAGGCTCCTCCTACTACCGTCATTTCCATATGGGACTGCTGCGCGAGGACGGCACGCCGAAGGCCGCCGCCGAGCTGTTTCCGCAATATGCTCACGCCGTTGGCCTCTGCCAGTGGTTTCACTTCGAGGATCACCGGCTCGACGAGGCCGTGCGCTGGCTGCGCCGATTGGGTGTTCGCCATCTGCGGACGGGCCTGTCCTGGGCCGACAGCTTCCGCCCCAACGCGATGGCCTGGTTCGATCGGCAGATGGAGGCGCTTGCCGAGTTCGACGTCACCGTCACCTTCTGCTTCACGCCCGAGCATCGCGGTATCGCTCCCCATCACACCAGCCCGCCGCTCGACGTCAATGAGTTCGCCGATTTCTGTGCCGGCATGATCGCCCGCTATGGCGCGAGCACAGGTATTGCGGGATCCGAGTCGGCGCCTGTGGAGTCCACGCTATGCGCGCCGTGATCGTCGTCATGGACTCGGTCGGCATCGGCGGCGCTCCCGATGCGGCGCGCTACGGCGATGGTGGCGCCGACACGATTGGACACATCGCCGAGGCCTGCACGGCCGGTCTGGCCGACGGACCACGGCGTACCGGTCCCTTACAGCTGCCGCATCTGGTTGCTCTCGGGCTCGGCGAGGCCTGCCGGTTGGCCAGTGGCCATTGCCCACCGGGCCTCGAACGTGAAGGTCCTTTCGACGGGCAATTCGGCTGCGCCAGCGAACAGTCATTAGGCAAGGACACGCCATCCGGCCATTGGGAAATTGCCGGCGTCCCCGTGCCGTTCGAATGGAACACGTTCCCGCAAACGGTCCCGGCATTCCCGGCGGAACTGATCGCTGCGTTTTGCAAACAAGCGGAGCTGCCGGGTATCCTCGGCAACTGTCATGCGTCGGGCACCGAGATCATCGCACGCTTTGGCGCCGAGCATATCACGACGGGCAAGCCGATCTGCTACACCTCGGCCGATAGCGTGTTCCAGATCGCCGCGCATGAGCGCACGTTCGGCCTCGAACGTCTCTATGAGATCTGTCTCATCGCCCGCCGGCTGCTCGATCCACTCAATGTCTGCCGCGTGATCGCCCGACCTTTCATCGGCGACGCGCCCGAACGCTTCAAACGTACCGCGCAGCGCCGCGACTTTTCCGTTCCACCGCCGGAGCAGACGCTGTTCGACGCGGCGCAGGCCGATCACCGGTCGGTGGTCTCGATCGGGAAGATCGACGACATCTTTGCGCATCGCGGCACCGGGCGAAACCTCAAGGGCGACGGCAACGATGCGTTGTTCGCGGCCGTGCTGAACGGCTTGAGCGAGCTCGATGACGGCGGACTCCTGTTCGCCAATTTCATCGATTTCGACACGTTGTATGGGCATCGGCGCGACATACCGGGCTATGCGCAGGCGCTGCAGGACTTCGACGCGCGGCTGCCGGATCTGTTGAATGTGCTGAACAAGGACGACCTGCTCGTCATCACCGCCGATCACGGCTGCGACCCGAGCTGGCAAGGCACCGATCACACGCGGGAGCGGATTCCAATCCTGGCGGTCAACGGCAAATTCGCCGGCCCCGTCGGATCTCGCGACGGGTTTGCGGATATCGGCGCCACGGTCGCACGCCACCTCGAGCTCGCGCCGACGCGCCACGGGCGCGCTTTCCGCTGAGGCGCGCCACGCTCGTTCACCTGGTTTATTGATGTAGGTTAGAGATATTTTTGTTTGTACGTCAGCTAGGAACGAACATTCGCTGCGCTGCTTCTCCCGGAAGGAATGTACGTCACGTCGGTTCCACCGTCGGGCTAATCATCGTAGCTGAGGAGTTTCTGCGCATGGCTCGTGTCCTGATTACCGGAGGCGCAGGGTTCATCGGCTCGCATGCAGCCGATGCGCTCATCGAAGCCGGATATGACGTCCGGCTCCTCGATGCGCTGGCGCCTCAGGTGCACGGCCCCAACTGCGAGCGTCCCGGCTATCTACATCCCGAGGCGGAGCTGATGGTCGGCGACGTCACCGACGCGCTTGCGGTCGAGCGCGCGCTGCGCGGCGTCGATCTGGTGCTGCATTTGGCATCCAGTGTCGGCGTCGGCCAGAGCATGTACGACATCGAGCCCTATGTGCGGACCAATGAGCTCGGCACGGCCGTGCTGCTGCAGGCGCTGGCGAACCGGCCGGTCAAGCGCCTCGTGGTCGCATCCTCCATGAGCATCTATGGCGAAGGCGCCTGCCGCGCGGCAGACGGGACGCTGGTCGCGCCGGAAGAGCGGCCGGTTGCGCAGCTCAAGCGCGGCGTCTGGGAGCTCATCGATGCAAATGCGCAGGCTCTGGAACCGGTGCCGACGCCGGAGACCAAGCAGCCCGCTTTGAGCTCGATTTATGCGCTGAACAAGTTCGCGCAGGAGCGGATGTGCCTGATCACCGGCAAGGCCTATAGCATCCCCACGCTGGCGTTGCGCTTCTTCAATGTGTTCGGGCCGCGCCAAGCGTTGTCCAATCCCTATACCGGCGTGCTCGCGATCTTCGCCGCGCGGCTGCTCAACGACCGGCTGCCCCTGGTGTTCGAGGATGGCCTGCAGCGGCGCGACTTCGTGCATGTCCACGATGTCGCCCGCGCCTGCCTGCTGGCGCTCGAAAGCGACCATTCGGATGACGTCTTCAACGTCGGATCGGGAGAGAGCCGCAGCATCGTATCGGTTGCCCGCGACCTCGCGCGCGTGATGGGACGCTCGCAGATGACGCCCCAGATCACGGCGAAATACCGCGCCGGCGATATCCGCCACTGCTTCGCGGACCTGACCAAGAGCGGCAGCCTGCTCGGTTTCGTCCCTCGTGTGCGCTTCGAGGATGGGTTGGATGAGCTCGCGCGCTATCTGGCTGATCAGATCGCCGATGACCAGGCCGAGAAGGCGACCGAAGAACTGCTGCGACGGGGACTCGTCGCATGATGACCATGACCGGCGATAACAAACCTGTCTTCATCACCGGCGGCTGCGGCTTCATCGGCTGCAACCTGGCTGATCGGATCGCGGCGCGCGGCGACCGGGTTGCGATCCTCGACAATCATGTCCGTGCAGGCGTGCGCGAGAACGCCCAATGGCT
>Ga0209677_100827_pt1 | contig 15410 bp, 7 predicted proteins | sample AraplaCvi_mCL_r2_2_FD_184285 | JGI IMG/M metagenome (GOLD analysis project Ga0209677, IMG submission 184285) | Arabidopsis root microbial communities from North Carolina, USA - plate scrape CL_Cvi_mCL_r2 (SPAdes) (version 2) | ecosystem: Host-associated > Plants > Roots > Endosphere | place: USA... | reverse complement strand
GGCCTGTCGCCGCTGGCGCGGCACTTCATCGCCGGGGTGCTCGCGCACAGCGCCGCGCTCACCGCGCTGGCGGCGCCGACCGTCAACTCGTACAAGCGGCTGGTGGTGGGCGAGTCGCTGTCGGGCACCACCTGGGCCCCGGCCTACGTGGCGCACGGGCCGAACAACCGGACGGCCGTCGTGCGCACGCTCGAGGGACGCTTCGAGTGGCGCCTGCCCGATGCCAGCGCCAACCCGTACCTCGCGCTGGCCGGGCTCATCGAGGCGGGACTGGATGGCATCGACAGCGCGCTCGACCCGGGGCCGGCGTGCACCGACGACCTGTTCGCGCTGAGCCTGACCGAGATCCGCGCCCGCGGCATCCCGCTGCTGCCGCAAAGCCTGATCGACGCCGTGGAGGCCCTGCGCGGCGACGACGTCGTGCGCGGCGCGCTGGGCGCGTCGCTGGCCGACGAATTCGATCGCCTCAAGCGCGACGAGTGGACGGCCTACGCGCGCCACGTGAGCGCGTGGGAGCTGGAGCGCTACGGCGCGCTGTTCTGACGAGCTGCGGGGACATGCGTGGCCGCGCACCCCCGCCCTCCCGACAGTTCGTCGAACACGTTACCTGCCGGCACACGCCCCGCGCCTTGCGCGAGCCTATGCTGGCGGGACCATGCCCAGCGCCAACCCGTCCCTCGTCACGCCCTTCATCGCCGCCGCCTTCGCGGCGATCCTGGCCGGCTGCGGCGGCGGTTCGAGCGACAGCGCCCCGCCGCCGCCTGCGCCCGCGCCGACCCCCAGCCCGACCCCGGCCCCGACGCCGCCCGCCCCGGCGCCTGCGCCCACCCCGACGCCCACGCCGCCGGCCCCCGCCCCGGCACCGACGCCCCCGGCGCCAGCGCCCGCTCCAACGCCAACGCCTCCCGCGCCTGCGCCCACGCCGGCCCCGACCCCGACGCCGACGCCGCCCGCGCCGGCACCGGCACCGGCCCCGACACCGACGCCCCCCGCGCCCGCACCCGCTGCCGACGTCACCATCACGCTGACCCCCGGCGCGACCCATGCCATCTCGCCGTACATCTACGGCCTGAACTTCTACACCGGCATCGCCAACGCCCCGCCGCTGGTCACCCTCGACCGCGCGGGCGGCAACCGCTGGACGGCCTACAACTGGGAGAACAACGCCTCCAATGCCGGCAGCGACTACCTGTACGAAAGCGACGCCTACCTCAGCAGCAGCGCCACGCCCGCCGAGGCGGTGCGCACGCTGATCGCGGCCGACCACGGCGTCGGCGCGGCCAGCCTGGTGACCTTGCAGATGCAGGGCTGGGTCTCGGCCGACGAGAGCGGGCCGGTGAGCACCAGCCACCCGCCCGACACCGCGCGCTTCAAGCCCGTCGTGTTCAAGAAGGGTTCGGCGTTCACGACGACGCCGTCCACGACCGACAACGCGGTCTACATGGACGAGTTCGCGTGGGCGCTCGACCAGAAGTTCGCCGGCCAGGGCATCTTCGCGGCCAACGCCGCCACGCCCACTTTCGTGCAACTGGACAACGAACCCGAGCTGTGGAACTCGACGCACCTGGAGATCCAGGGCAGCGCGCCGGTCACGTCCGACGCGTATATCGCCAGGACCGTCGCGATCGCGCAGGCGCTCAAGGACCAGTTCCCGGGCATGACCATCGTCGGCCCCGCGCACTACGGCTTCGGCGGCCTCTACTCGTGGCAGAACGAGCTGTCGCCCACGCCCACCGGCGCCAACTGGTTCACCGACAAATACCTGGCCGCCCTGAAGACCGCGAGCACGAGCTACGGCAAGCGACTGGTCGACGTGTACGACTTCCACTGGTACTCCGAGGCACGCGACCCCGGCGGCGCGCGCATCACCAGCCTGAACGGCGCGTCGCTCACCGACGCCCAGGTGCAGGCCATCGCGCAGAGCCCGCGCAGCCTGTGGGACGCGAGCTATTCCGAATCGTCGTGGATCCACGACGTGCTGGGCGCGCCGCTCAAGCTGCTGCCGCGCCTGCAGGCCAAGATCGCGGCGGCCGACCCGGGCATGAAGCTGGGCATCACCGAGTACAACAACGGCGGCTGCCAGCACATCGCCGGCACGCTCGCGCAGGCCGACAACCTGGGCATCTTCGGCGCGCAGGGCGTGTTCGCCGCCACCTACTGGCCGCTGGGAAGCAGCGAGCCGTACTGCATGGCGGCGTTCCGCGCGTTCCGCGGCTTCGACGGCGCCAGCGCCACGTTCGGCGACGTGTCGGTGCAGGCCGCGTCCAGCAACATCGCGAACGTGGCGGCCTACGCCAGCACCGACAGCGCGCACGCCGGACGCGTGGTGATCGTTGCCATCAACCGCTCCACGAGCACCCAGCAGACGGCTTTCAATGGCCTGCCGTTGTCGGGGACGGCGCATATCTACCGCATCAGCGCGTCGTCCGCGAGCGGCCAGAGCCCGGTCCGGCCGGTGGCCGCGGGCACCCAGGCGGTGTCGGGCTCGGCCTTGAGCGTGTCGCTGCCGGCGCTCAGCGTGACCACCATCGACGTCCACTGAGTCGCATCCCGCCATGCCCGACACGCTGAACGTCGCCCTCGAGATCGCCGGTTTCCGGGAGCACGCGCGTCCGGGCTGGATGACGCTCGAGTTGCGCACGGCCGGCGCGGCGCTGCGCACGTTCGCGAGCGAGCACGCGGCGCCGCAGTTCCTGCTGGGCGTCCAGGGCGATGCCGACCCGGCGCTGGTCGAGCGCCTGCTCGCCGCGATCGAGCGCGTGGACGTCCGCCGCGAGACGGCCACGTCGTTCGCCCTGCCGGCCGCCATCGCGCCGTTCGACACGCTGGGCTTTGTGCGCGGCGACGAGCGCCGCCTGATGCGCGGCACGCTGGAGGACGACGAGGTGCTGCAGGTGATCCCGATGTTCGCCTGCGAGCTCACCGCCGAGGACCGACTGCCCAACCTCGCCAACTTCAGGCGCTGGACCGACCCGTACGAGCTGTCGCGCGCGCCGCAGCCCTGGTTCCACTTTCGCATGAACGGCGATCCGTCGGGCCTCGACGCGCCCTACTGGACGCTCGACGCCTGGCCCACCGTGGCGGACTACCTGGCCGTGCTGGCCAACGACGACGACGCCTGGCTGGAGGTGCGCAACCGGCAGTCGCGCATCCTGCGGCTGTCGTCGCAGACGGGATGGGCCGACGCGCGCGAGCGCATCGCGGCGCACATCGGGCTCTAGAGACAGGCCAGGGCGGCGATCAGCGCGAGCGGCATCGCCACGGCGCCCACGCGCAGGAACTGCCAGGCCGACACATGCTCGCCCTCGCGGCGCAGCGCCACCAGCCAGAGGATCGTGGCCAGCGAGCCGGTGACGGACAGGTTGGGCCCCACGTCGATGCCGATGGCCACGGCCGAGCGCACCGCGTCGGGCATCGGCCCCGAGTTCACCGCCGTGCCCGCCACCAGCCCCGCCGGCAGGTTGTTCATCAGGTTGGACGCGAACGCCACGATCGCGCCCGCGCCCCATGCGGTCTCGCGCGGCGCCGCCTGCGCGTGCGTGCGCAGGACGTCCGTCAGGCTGGCGATCAGGCCCGTCTGCCCGACGCCGGCCACCAGAACGAACAGGCCCGCCACCAGCGCCAGCACGCTCCACGACACATGCTGCAGCAGCGGCCACGGCGCCTCGCGCCGCGTCACCTGCACGGCGCCCACCGCCAGCAACGTGGCGAGCAGCGTGGGCGCGCCGAGCGGGAAATCGAGCGCCGACGCGGCCAGCATCGCCAGCACCACCCCGACGATGCCCACCGCGGCCAGGCGCCCCGTGCCGCTCAGCCGGGGCACGCGCGCCCCGGCCTGCACGGGCGCGGTCAGCTCACCGCGGAACAGCAGCGCGAGCACCGCCCACGTCACCACCACCGACGCGAGCGACGGCAGCGCGAACGCGCGCACCCACGCGGCCAGCGCCGGCATGTGCTCGCCGAACACCACCAGGTTGGCCGGGTTCGAGATGGGCAGCACGAAACTGGCCGCGTTGGCGATGAAGGCGCAGGCGAACAGGTAGGGCAAGGGCCGGGCGCCGGCCTTCTTGGCCACGACATAGACGGCCGGCGTCAGCACCACGGCCGTCGCGTCGTTGGACATGAACACCGTCACCACGATGCCGATGCCGTACACCAGCGCGAACAGCCGCTGGGCCGATCCGTCGGCATGGTTGACGGCCCAGCCGGCCAGCGTGTCGAACAGGCCCTCGCGGCGGGCGAGCTCCGACAGCAGCATCATGCCGCCGAGGAACAGGTAGACGTCCCAGCCCTCGAGCACCGCCTGCAGCGCGGCCGGCAGCGGCAGCAGCCCGCAAACGAGCAGCGCCAGCGCGCCGAGCCCGGCCCAGACGGCCTCGGGCACGCGCGCGGGGCGGATGATGACGGCGGCGGTCGCGACCGCGGCGATGGTCCAGGTGGCGACATGGGACGGGCTGGCGGCGGGCCAATCGATCATGGGGCGGAGCGGCTTTCGAACGGTAGGGCGACGGCACTGCCGGGCAGGCGTCGTGCCGGGCATTGTCCATCGGCAAACGGCGGGCTTTTTCCGGCCAATTCGCCCGCGTGGGCGCCGCGGGAAGGACTAGCATGCACACTTCCCCGACTCTTTCCTCGACGCACGCCGCGGAGCGCCCATGACGGAAGACACCCGACCCGTGAATCTCGATTTCGACCTGCCTGCCCAGCCGCAGTCCCTGGTCAAGCTGGCCGCGCTGCTGCGCGAGGATGACATCAACCTGAACGCCGTCAGCGCGCTGATCGAGGGCGACATGTCCTTCGCGGCCGCCGTGATGAAGGCCGTCAACTCGCCGCTGTACGGCCTCAAGGGGCGCGTGCAGAGCGTGCAGCAGGCCGTCACCTACCTGGGCGTGCGCGAGATCTCGGGTATCGCCTACGAGACCGGCCTGCAGGCCGCCTTCCCGCAAGTGCCGCAACTGGTGGCCGTGTGGGAGCGCGCAAGCATCCGCGGCCTGCTGATGGGCCGCCTCGCGCAGGCGCTGTCGATGGAGGCCTGGAGCGCGCACACCGCCGGCCTGTTCGAGGAATGCGGCAAGGCCGTGCTGTACAAGCATGCGCCCGACAAGTACGCCCCCATGCTCGCCGCCGCGCGCGACGACGCGCACCTGGTCGATCTCGAACGCGCCGCCTTCGGTTGCGGCCACGACGACGTCGGCGCCAACCTGTGCGAGGCCTGGGGCCTGACGCCCGCGGCCGTCGCCAGCGTGCGCCACCACATCAGCATCCACACGACGCTGCGCCTGCCGCGCGTGTCGCACCGCTACATCTGCGTGCTGTCGGCCCTCGCCTTCACCATCACCAACGAGCCCGACAAGCTCGACGAGGTGGCCATGAAGCTCGCGCCGCAGGCCATGCTCGACCAGACCTCGCTGCTGCGCGGGCTGCATCGGGTCAAGGACAAGATCGACGAGGCGCTGGCCAATGCCTGACGCGCGGACGTCCAGGTGACAGGGGCAGCCGCGGGCTGCCCTTTTCGTTGGTGCAGGAGCTCGCGCGGTCGGCGGCCCGCGCAGCGCATGTCCCTTTTATCTGTCACCCTGCGCGCAGTCGCAGGGCCCACCCCTGCCGAAGCGCACCGCATGTGGCACATTGCGCCGCGCAGTCCGCACCGCCTTGGTGGGGGGTGGGCCCTGCCAAGACGCACCGCACGCCGGCTGCGCCGATGCGATCAGGCCCGCGTCAAGCCGCAGCCACGTTCTCCGGCGCCCCCGCATGCGCAAAACGTGACACCTGCGCCGGCGCCAGCGTCTTCATCTTGTGATCCGACCACACCTGGCGCCAGCGGCGCGCGCCCTTGACGCCGTTCCACAGCCCCAGCATGTGGCGCGAGGCCTGCGACCAATGATGCTCGCTGGCCTGCAGGCGCTCCAGGTACTCGACCATCTGCGCCTCCACGCTCTCGCGCGTGCGCGCCACCGCAGGCCCGCCCAGGAAGCGCTCATCCCAGTCGGCCATGCACCACGGGTCGTGGTACGCCTCGCGGCCCAGCATCACGCCGTCCACGTGCTGCAGGTGCGCCGCGATCGCCTCGTCGCCCTTGACGCCGCCGTTGAGCACGATGGTGAAGTCCGGAAAGTCCTTCTTGAGCTGGTAAACGAACTCGTAGCGCAGCGGCGGGATCGTGCGGTTGTCCTTCGGGCTCAGTCCCTGCAGCCACGCGTTGCGCGCATGCACGATGAACACGGTGCAGCCGCCCTCGGCCACCGTGCCCACGAAGTCGCGAACGAAGTCGTAGCTCTCGATCTTGTCGATGCCGATGCGGTGCTTGACGGTCACCGGCAGCGTGCACGCATCGCGCATCGCCTTGACGCTGTCGCGCACCAGTTCGCCTTCGCGCATCAGGCACGCGCCGAACGCCCCGCGCTGCACGCGCTCGCTGGGGCAGCCGCAGTTCAGGTTGACCTCGTCGTAGCCCCACTTCTGCGCCAGCCTGGCGCACTCGGCCAGCGCGTCGGGCTCGCTGCCACCCAGTTGCAGCGCGACGGGATGCTCCTCGTCGTTGAAGTCGAGGTGGCGCGGCTGGTTGCCATGCAGCAGCGCGCCGGTGGTCACCATCTCGGTGTACAGGAGCGTGTTCTGCGTGATGAGGCGATGGAAGTAGCGGCAGTGGCGGTCAGTCCAGTCCATCATCGGTGCGACCGATAGCTTCCACGGGCTAACTTGTTGATTTTCCTTCGAAATCATCTCGTGATTGTCGCTTGAACGCGCCATGCCCGCAGTCGCGGGGACAATTTTCGGCCGACCGGGGTCGGCAGGCTGGCGTGCCATCCGGCCGCGCACCGCGAGCGTCAGATCACCTCGACCTGCACACGGCCATCGGCGACGTCGAGCGCGAGGGTCGCCCCATCGGGCACGTTCTGGAACAGGGTCCGCGCGATCGCGGCCACCACGTGCTGCTCCACCGCCCTCTGAAGCGGGCGCGCTCCATAGCGCGGGCTGAAGCCGGACGCAGCGATGAAGTCCACCACTGCGGGCGAAATGCGCAGCAACAAGCCGCGCCGGAGCAGCCCTTCGCGCCGTGCAAGCAACTGCAGTTCCTTTCGTGCGATCGCGGCAATCGCCTCCGGGCCCAAGGGCGCGAAGTGCACCAGGCGGTCGATCCGATTGAAGAACTCAGGGCGGAAGAACTGCCGGATCTCGTGCGTCGCGTCACCCGGCGAGTCCGCACTCCCGAAGCCTGCCGATGCGCCCTGGCGCACGCCCAGGTTGGTCGTCATCACGATCAGCGAGCCGCGGAAGTCGGTGACCCGCCCATGGCTGTCGCGCAGTCGGCCCTCGTCGAGCACGCCCAGCAGCATGTCGAAGACCGATGCGTCGGCCTTCTCGATCTCGTCGAGCAATACCACCGAGAACGGCCGCTGGCGGACGTGCTCCACCAGCTTGCCGGGGCGCTTGCCGGTGCCGATCAGGCGGGCGATCTGGAATGCATGCTGGAACTCGCTCATGTCGACGCGGAACAGCGGGTCGACACCGCTGCCGGCGCCGTAGAAGTAGCTCGCCAGCGCCTTGGCCGCCGCGGTCTTGCCGACTCCTGTCGGCCCGGCGAACAGCAGCGTGGCGATCGGCTTGGCGGGATCGTTCAAGCCGGACTTGAACAGGTAGACGACGTCCTTGAGCTGACGGATCGCGGCCTCCTGGCCGAACAGCTGGTTCGCGAAGAAGGCCTGTACCTCGGCATCGTCCAGCGGCTGGTCGTCGCGCAGGAAGCGCTCGGGCAATCCGGTCAAACGTGCGAACTGGGCGATCATGCGGCCCTCGCTCACCACGGCCTGGCCATCGGCTACGGCCTCGCGGACACAATCGCCGAAGAAGCGCATCGCCTTGCCAGGGAAGCGCTCATAGCGGACGTAGCGATGCAGCAGCCGGTAGCCGCCGTCGAGCGCGGCGCGCTCGATCTCCACCTGCTGCGATCCCCTGGCCTGGGCCGCGAAAAGCTCCAGGACGCGGCGTGCGCGCTGGCCGTCCATCTCCGGCAGCGTCAGGGGTTCGAAGCAGTCAACGAAGGCCGGCAACCGACGGCGCGCGGCCTCGAGTTCGCCCGGGCTGGCCTCACCGATCAAGCACAGGGTGCCACGCCGCAGGGCCGGCAGCAGGTACGCGGCCATGGACTCCTCGGGGCTCTCGCCGCCCACCTGCAGCAGGTTCAGGAAATCAGTGACCCAGAGCACGCCGCGCGAGGCATCCAGCCACTGGACGGCCTGGTCGCACAGCGCCTGCCATTCGCCGAGGTACTTGGCGCGGCCGACCAGGCGCTCGGAGTTGCTGCGCCAGAACGTGGGCGGGGCATCCTTGCCGACGGTGGCGCGATGCGCCTTGCGGATGGCGTCGGCGATGACCACGCTCTTGCCCACGCCGCGCTCGCCCACCAGCAGGAGGTTGCCGCCGCGAACCAGGCGCGCAGCGATCTCGTCGACCAGCGCGCCCTGCTCCCAGGCGGTCTCGGCGAACCCGTGCGCCGGCCTGCGACCGCCAGCATCGGGCATGCGGTCGGACACGAGGGCCAGTTGCGCGTGCGCTTCGCGGACATGCCGCGGCACATGCTGCCGCTCGGCGACGCGATCATCGCTCCGCGTCTCCACCAGTTCCAGCCACGGCGTGCCGCGCGGCACGTAGCGCTGCGCCTCTTCGGGCGACTTGCCGTCCAGCCGGTCGCGCGTGTAGTGCTGGATCAGCATGGCCAACTGCGACTCGTCGTAGTAGTGGAAGCTCTCGTCCAGCCACGGCAACCAGCACTTGAGCCAGCCCTCGCTCGCCTTGGCTCCGTAGACCGCGGCGACGGCGATCTCGGTCGGCGTGGGCACCGGGAAGCTGCCCTTGTCGGTCTGGTGCGCGAGGTTGACCTGCACCTTGACGATGCGCAGGCGCGGGTCGTCGATGTCGGGCTCGGGCACGTAGCGATCGCGTTCCCGCTCACGCTGAACAGTGTCCGACAAGGCCGTCTTGAGCCGCTTCGAGTTGCGCTCCACGCCCTCGAGGCCGGTGCCCAGCAGGACGCCGAAGACCGAGTCCTCGTCGAGCTGCCAGCACACCAGCGGATAGGTACGAACAGTCATCTCAGCGGCCCTCGTCCGTCTTTGAGGGCACGGCCGCGTCCCACAGTAGCAGGCGCCAGTCTTCCGCGCCCAACGGCTCGGCGAACTTGCGCAGGCGGCCGGAGCGCAGGTCGGTCATGCGCCGCTGCTCACCGTCGCGACCGGGTTCGTAGCGGATGCGCACGATCTCGGTGGGCATCGCAGCCGGCTCGTCGCCGTCGTCCAACGCCCTGACGATCACCGCCAGCGGCACCGGCCGGTCGTCGCCGTGATACCACAGGTGCACACCGCACTCGCCAGCGAATGCCTCGACGAGGCCCGCGCCCTCGAAGCAGCGCACGCCGGGAGCGGCCGACGCGAGCTCGTGCGCGTCGAGCTGCGACAACAGCGTCGCGTAGTCCGTCCACGCGGTCGCCACCAGCGAAGCGCCGTCTCCTGCTTGCAGCGGGCCGATCTCGATGCGGACGCGGTCGATGCCGCGCTGCGCAAGACTGTGCGCGCGACGCTGGAGCAGGCCCAGCTCGAGCTGCCAGCGCACCAGCTCCGAATCGACGCCACGCACCGGCGCCGACTCGTCCTGGAGGCGCTCGAAGAACTCGTGGATGTCCAGCCGGGCCTCGAGCATGTCGTTGGTCTGTCGGCCGAACTGCCGCCACTCGCGCGCACGCGCCGCGCTGATCGCCGGCCGGCCGCCGGGGACGGTGCGCCGCTCGGCCAGATCCCAGCAGCGTCGCTCCAGGACGTCGCGCAAGGGATCGAGCCGTACCTGCAAGGCGCGCAGCGCCAAGGCAACGTCGTCCGCGGGGGCCGAGTCCAAAGCCGAGACCAGAGATTCCTGCAATGCGAGCACGTCGTCGTGCACCCGCTTGTAGCCCGCGACGCCTTCATCGACAGGCAGCGGCACCGACGTCGCGCTGGCGTAGCGGAGCAATTGCACGCGCGTAGACAGCCGTCCTTGCACCAGCGCCACGTCCAGCAGCATCGGATCGCCCGGCTGCGACGACGCCAGCTGCTGGGCGATCGGACCGGTCAGCGCGCGTTCGATGCCGCGCTTGAGCGCTCGCGCGCCCAGGGACTCATCGCGGCCGAGGTCGGCCAGGTGATCCAAGGCCTCGGTCGCAACATTGAGGAACGTCAGCCTGCGCACGAAGCCGTCGCGCGCGAGCACGCGCTCGAGCTGCAGGCGCGCGATGCCGGCGATGTCCTCGCGCGCCAGGGGCGTGAAGCTCACCACCTGGTCGATGCGATTCAGGAACTCCGGCCGGAAGAATCGCTCGACGGCTTCCCTGTAGGTGTGCGCGGCATCGCTGGCCTGCCGCGTGAAGCCCGTTCGCCGTTCGGCGGCGGCGGCGCCGAGGTTGGAGGTCAGGATCACCACGCACTGCGAGAAGTCGGTGGTCCGACCCAGCGCATCGGTGAGACGTCCTTCACCGAGCAGTTGCAACAGCAGGTCGTGCACGGCCGGATGCGCCTTCTCGATCTCGTCGAGGAGCAGCACGCAAGCGCGCCGCTGGCGGACTGCAGACGTGAGCTGCCCGTCAGGACGTTGCGCATCGCCGATCAGGCGGTCGATCGCATCGCCGTCGACGTACTCGTTCATGTCGAAGCGGACCAGGCCGCCGTCGTCAGCGAACAGATAGTCGGCCAGCAGCTTGGCGGCCTCGCTCTTGCCGACGCCCGTCGGTCCGATGAACAGCAACGACGACAACGGTTTGCCTGGCGCCGCCAGGCCGGACTTCACCAGGGCCACCACGTCGACCAGGCTGGCTCGCGCCTGGGGCTGTCCGACCAGCCGCGCGCCGAAATGGCTCGCCGCCTCGGAAGGCGCCAGACCGACCTGGCGGGAGAACAGCTTCTCGCGGAAGTGGAAGTCCGACAGGTAGGCGGCCACCACCTCCGCTCGTCCCACGGTCTGCCTGGCGTGGCGAAGCGCCAGGCGATCGAGCACGCGTAGCGCCGAGCCGGGCAACACCTCGTCACCCGCGAAGCGCCGCTCCAGTTTCAGCAACTCACCCACCGCGGCCGAATCGATGCGGCAACCATGCCGCTGTTCGAGCTCGGCGCGCCGCCAACCGACGACGCGGATGGCGTCGGCGCGGGCCGGCGCATCCACCCGGATCACGCGGAACAGGTCGGCGAAGCGACGATCGCGCTGCTGCACCTTCTGCCAGGCCTCCGGCGTGGCCTCGCCGACCAGCGTGAACGCGCGACGCTCCAGCTGCGGCCGCAGCACATCGGCGAGCGTCAACGAGCTCTGCGAGGTCTTGCCCATCGCCAACAGCGCGACCAGGTTGTCGCAGTAGAGGTGGTCGGGCTTGTCGATCCCGTGCGTCTCGCGCAGCCGCGACTGCACGTGATCCATGACCACCGCCATCCGGCGCTGCCACTGGCCGATGATGCTCATCCCCGAGATCACGCGCAGGGGATCGAGCTGCCACACCTTCTGCAGCTTGCTGCGCTGGCGTCCCGGTTGGCCGTCGATGTGGCGGCGGACGGCGCCATGCACCAGCGCCGTCTTCCCAGACCCGCGCGGCCCCACGAGCACGAAGGCGCTCGCGTCGGCGCGGTAGATGGCCTGCTCCACCTCGACGACCTGTGCGTCCCTCAGGATGGCCTGACCCAGCTCATCGGGGTAAAGCTCGTTCAGGTCCGTCGCGACACGCGCCATTTCGGTCGGCCCATCGCCGATGTCGTCGCCGCGCATCCTGGCGAAGAAGTCGGTTTCTTCGTCGAAGGGGAAACGCCCATTGGCCAGGTGCAAGGACAGCTCCAGCTCGCCGAGTTCGTCGTTCGCCGAAGCCAGGTGGCGTTGCGGATCGAAGGCGTCCCCGAGCTCCTGCCGGCGCTCCCGGAAGTACCGCTGGATGCTCGCCACCAGCCGCTCGGTGCGCTGGACGTGGGGGGTGCTTGCATCGCCCAGGTCGGCCACGATGCCGTCGAGCTGCGGCAGGCACGCGTAGCGCCGATCGCCGATCGTGAAGTGCGCCGCGGCGAACAGGCCCTCGACCCAACGCCGGCCAGAGTCGAAGCCCAAGGGAACGAGTTCGAAACGCAGCGGCGGCGTGAAAGCGAGCCATAGCCGCTCGTCCAAGGTCTCGCGCGTGCTGCGGGTGCCGTGGAAGTGCCGCTGGATGGCTTGGCGCAACTTGTTGAGAGCCGACTCGTAGCGCTCGGCGATCGCTTCGATCTCGGGCAGGAACAGGCAACGCAGTCGGTAGCCCGACTCCTTGCGGTGGGCCACCAACAGCGGGATGCGCAATGCTTCCATCACGCGTCCTCCCCGAGCAGCATCCGGCCCATCAGCGCCTCGAATTGGCGATCGAGCGCGCGCCGCCAGGCCGCGGCGTCGGGGAACTCGCAGCGCCAATCGGCGCCCGGGTCGATCAGCTGGCCGTCCTTGATCTGGCGGTGCACAGGCAATGCGTCGAAGAAGTGCTGCCGGTGAACGCCGGAAGGCGTCTCGAAATGCCCCAACGACGAGGGGCGCACCGCGACCCAGATGTCCGACTTCCGGTCGCCCTCGAACAGGCGCCAGACGCCTCCTTCGAGCCGCAGGAAGTCATAGACCGCGGCGCCACGGCACTCGATCTCGAAACCGACCAGGGGCGTGTTCACCTTCTCGACCTGGGGCCAGGCGAACTTGACGTAGGAGCTCTGCGGCTTGTCGCCCACTTCCGGCTCCTTCTTGGCGCCCTCCTCCCGCAGGCGCACGGCCTGCACCCTCGCATCGAAGCCCGCCAGTTGCAGGACATCGCTCCAGGCGGTCATCAACATGGGCAGCAAGCGGGCGGAAGCGTACAGACCCACGGTGCACAGGCCGCTGTCCGGCCGCATCGCGTAGAACGCGCGCTGCTGGAACGTCACGAAGCGCCGACGCCAGGCCGCCACATCTGGCGGAGCGATGCCCTCGCCCGCCAGTGCCAGGAGCGCCTGCCCTTCGAGCTCCATGATCTCGCCGAGCAGCGTCTTCGCCTCCTGCAGTACGGCGTCGAGCTCGCGCCACCGGGCGGCCGGTTGCGTCGTGTCCCAGTGAGCAAGCATCGGGTCTTTAGTCCGACGCTTCTCGTAAGCCTGGCGCTCGCGGTCAAGGCGGAAGACCTGGTTGACCAAGTTGACGTAGAGCGGCCCATCGGTGACACGAACCCAGTGCCGGCGCGCCTCGGCCAGCGCGTCGGCAGCCAGCAGCGGTGTCCCGTCAACCGGGCGCAGCGAAGGCTCTACGCGAACCTGCGGTGCCGGCTGCGACCCGGCGTCGATCCGCACCACCACAGGCGTGACGTAGGCATGGGGCGCCAGCGCATGGGCCAGCGGCAGCACCAGCTCACGGCGCAACGAACGCTGAACGTCACGGGCGCCGTAGCGCGCATCGCCCGGAAGCGCTGCCAGCTGTGCGGCAACGCCCCCGTCCACCTGGAGGTCGGCATGGCGCTCGAGCAGCCCGTCTCGACGGCGCAGCAAACCGATCTCGCGCTCGAAGATCGGCGCGCGCTCGGCCGCCGTCAGCGCAGCGAACGGCACGACGTGGTCGATGCGATTGAACAGCTCGGGCCGAAACGCCTCCTGCACCACGCGCTCGAAGTGGCGGCGCGGGTTGTCTCGCCCAGGCAGAACGCCCATCGTGGCCCGCATCGACGCCTCGGCGCCGAGGTTGGACGTCATCACGACGAAGCAGCCGCAGAAGTTGGCGGTCAGGCCGTCGCCGCCTGTCAGGCGGCCCTCGCCCAGCACTTGCAGCAGCAGGTCGAAGAAGCTTGGGTGTGCCTTCTCCAGCTCGTCGAACAGCAGCACCGAGAACGGCTGGCGCCGCACGGCACCGATCAGCACGCCCTCGTCGCGGCCGAGGTCGCCCAGCAGGCGCAGCACGGCCGCAGGGTCGGCGTACTCGCTCATGTCGAAGCGGATCATCCGGCGCGCGTCACCGAACATGAACTCCGCCAGTGCCTTGGCCGTCTCCGTCTTGCCCACGCCCGTCGGGCCGATCAGCAGCAGCGACGCGATGGGCTTGCCGGTGCGAGCCAGGCCGGTCTTGGTCGATGCGAGCAAGCCCGTTACGACGTCCAGCGCATCGGGCTGGCCGAACAGGCGACGTTTGAAGAATGCCTCGACCTCGGCAAGATCGAGCGGCTGTCGCGGATCGAGCATGCGCCGCGGCATGCCGGTCTCGGCACAGAAGGCCTCGAGCGCGTCGTCCCGCCCCAGTTCCGCCGTACGGCCGCGTGCGTGGAGGATCAGCTCCTCGAAGAAGCGGATGCCCTTGCCCGGGAAGCCCGAGTACGGCGAAAAACGTCGCTGCATCGCGAGCAACTCGGCGACTGCCTCGCGCGCCACCGTCACGCGCTGCGCGCGCGCCAGCGCCGCCACCGCCTCGATCATCACGCGCTCCTGCGCCGCCTCGTCGAGCTCGGGCATGCGCACCACCTGGAACAGCGCGGCGAACCCCGGCGAGCGCAGTTCCAGCCGCGCCAGTTCCTCGGGTGTTGCCTCGGCCAGCAGCATCAGCCGGCCGCGCGCCAGCGGCTCGCGCAGTGCATCGCCCAGGCTCACGGCGTTGCCCTGGTACTGGCCGACCTCGAACAGCTCCGACAGGTGGCCGACGTAGAGCATCACGTCCCGCTGCGCCAACTCGCCGCACAGCATCGCCAGCGCGTGCTGCCAGGAGCCGTCGCGCGTCAGCCCCTGGATCAGGCGGGCGGCATTGGTCTCCCACGGCGCGGACTCGTGACGTCGGATGCGATCGCCGACGTAGTGCCGGATCAGCGCGGTCTTGCCGCTGCCCTCGGCGCCCACCACCAGCACGCTACGCGCGAACGCGCCCTCGGCGGCGCGATGCAGAGTCGTTCGAGGCTCCTCCAGGCCGATGGTGACGCGCGCATCGACACGCATCTCCTCGGCCACCCCCTTGAGCAGCGGCTCGCTTTTCTGGCGCAGTTGGCGCAGCGCCTCGGCGCCGTGGAACTCGAGCGGCAGCGTGGCTGGCTTGAGCTCGACGTGCTCGAACCAGGAGGCCGAGACCTGCTTGCGCACGTCGGCCAACCGCCCGTTGCGACGGTACTCGAGCACGATCGCTTCGATGACCGCGTCGCGCAGCCGCGCACTGTCGGCCAGGGCAACCACGCCGAGGGCCGGCACGCATCCGATCGCCGGCATCGCTTGAGCCTCCGTCGCGAGGAACGCGACCTGCGTCACTCGCCGCGCAGGCTGAGCCACAGGGTCCGCACCGGCAGGCAGATCGACGACGAGCTCATGGCGCTCGAGCGCGACACCCGCCGTGAACTGCACGGCGTCCAGGTAGCGCCCCTTGTCGATCAGATGCGACTGCACCGCGCTCGCCATCTTGCG
>Ga0209677_100825_pt1 | contig 15449 bp, 15 predicted proteins | sample AraplaCvi_mCL_r2_2_FD_184285 | JGI IMG/M metagenome (GOLD analysis project Ga0209677, IMG submission 184285) | Arabidopsis root microbial communities from North Carolina, USA - plate scrape CL_Cvi_mCL_r2 (SPAdes) (version 2) | ecosystem: Host-associated > Plants > Roots > Endosphere | place: USA... | reverse complement strand
ACTTCAGCTTATCCGCGCCGCGTCGCGGCGACGTGAGCTGCAGCATCAGCCGGATCTCGTCCCTCCGGACGCCGACGGGAGCCTGGTGCCACGCGGCGATGTACGGCGTGGGGGAGTCGTAGAGCGCATCCACGCCGCGCAGCACCCGCAGGTACAGCGTCGCGAGCTCGTCGCGCTCCGCTGCGTTCGTCTCGGCGAGGTCGGCGACGTGCCGGTGGGGCAGCACATGGATCTCGATCGGCCAGCGTGCCGCGAACGGCACGTATGCGGTCCAGTGCTCGCCCGCGAGCACCACGCGCTCGGACGCGCGCTCCCGCTCCAGGATGTCGGCGAAGAGCGTGGGTCCGTAGGAGTCCAGCGAGCGCAGGAGGGCCGCGGTCCGCGGCGTGATGTACGGGTAGGCGTAGATCTGGCCGTGCGGGTGGTGCAGCGTGACGCCGATCGCCTCCCCGCGGTTCTCGAACGGGAACACCTGCTGCACTCCGGGCAGGGCGGAGAGCTGCGTCGTCCGGTCGGCCCACGCTTCGATGACCGTGCGGGCACGCGACGGCGTGAGGCTCCCGAAGGAGCCGGTCGTGGCCGGGCTGAAGCAGACGACTTCGCAGCGGCCGACCGAGGTCCGCGTGCGGCCGAGTCCGACGTCCGCGAGGTCCGCGATCCCTTCCGGCGCGTTCCCGTCCTCCAGCAGTGGCCCGAACGACGGCGACTTGTTCTCGAACACCGCGACGTCGTAGAGGTCGGGGATCTCGGAGGGATTGGATGGCGTTGCCGGCGCCAGCGGGTCGAGTTCCGCCGGCGGGAGCATGACGCGGTTCTGTCGTGCCGCCGCGATGGACACCCACTCGCCGGTGAGAGGATCCTGCCGCATGGTGGCCGTCGCCGGTCGCGGTGCAGGCTCGCGCAGATCGGGCTTGCGCTCGGCGTTCAGCGTCGTGTCGGCGTCGTCGTAGTAGATGAGCTCCCGGCCGTCGGAGAGACGAGTGGGACGCTTCGTGATCGCGGCCATGCCATCCTTTCGATTCCGAAAGCAAGAATACGGCAATGGCTTTCGTATTGACAAGGATTCGCAAGCGTTCCAGCATGGGCCTATGACCGAACCGCTGCCCGCAGCCCTCCGCCGCGAGCGGATGCTGGAGCTGATCGGCCGCGCCGGCTTCGCCCGTGTCTCGGACCTGAGCGAAGCGTTCCAGGTCTCCGATGTGACGGTCCGCAGCGATTTGGATGCGCTCGATCGCGAGCAGAGCATCCGCCGCATCCACGGTGGGGCCGTGCTGCGGACGGCGGGGATGCGCGAGGCGAGCTTCGAGGAGGCGCTGGAGTCGTCCGCCGACGAGAAGCGCCGCATCGGTCAGACCGCCGCCGCCATGGTCACCTCCGGCAGCAGTGTCCTCCTGGATGTCGGCACGACGACGGCCGCCATCGCGCGCGCCCTCGTCGAGCGGGACGACCTCGAGAACGTGACCGTCATCACCAGCGGCCTGACCATCGCCCTGGAGCTCGAGCGCGCCATCCCGCGCTTCGCCGTCGTGGTGACCGGCGGCACCCTGCGGCCGTTGCAGCACTCCCTGGTGGAGCCGCTGGCCGCCGTGCTGCTGGAACGCATGCATGCCGACGTGGCGTTCATCGGCTGCACGGGCGTGCATCCCACCGGCGGCATCACCAACGTGAACCTGCCGGAGGCCGACCTGAAACGGGTCATGGTCCGTTCGGCGGAGCGCGCGGTCGTCGTGGCGGACGGCTCCAAACTCGACCGAACGCACCTGGGCCGGATCGCCGCAGTGGATGAAGTGGCCGAGTTGATCACGGGCGCGTCCGCTCCCCGTGTCGCTGTGACGGCATTGCGGGAAGCAGGTCTCCCGGTGGTCGTCGCCTGAGGCCTACCCTGGTTCCATGCGTCCCGCGACCGGTGAACAGTACGAACTCGACTTCGGCGACCTCAGCGCCACGATCGTGCAGGTGGGGGCCGGCATCCGGTCGCTCCGCTTCGCGGAGTCGGACCTGACGGAGCCGTATCCCGCCGGCGCGCAGCCGCCGTCGGCCTGCGGCATCGTCCTGGTTCCGTGGCCCAACCGGGTCGCCGACGGCCGGTGGGAGTTCGAGGGCGAGCCCCGGCAGCTGGACCTGACGGAACCGGCGAAGGGCAACGCCATCCACGGCCTGCTGCGCCGCCGTCCCTACGAATTGGTCGACCGGACGGATTCGACCGTGACGCAGGCCGCGGCCGTCTTCCCCGAGCCGGGATATCCGTTCCTGCTCGAGACCGCCGTCACGCACGAGCTCCACACCGACGGCCTGCAGGTCACCCACACCATCAGCAACGCGGGTGAGCTGCGAGCGCCCGTCGCCGTGGGCGCACATCCCTACCTCCGCATCGCCGATGTGCCGCCCGAGCAGCTGACGGTGACCGTCGCCGCGCGCACCCGCTTCGAGACGGATGAGCGCAGCAACGTCATCGGGGAATCGGCTGTCGAGGGCACGCCCTTCGATCTGTCCGGCGGCCGCCGCCTCAGCGAGCTCGAGCTGGACACCGGCTTCGGCGACCTGCCGGACGGACCGGCGGAGCATGTGCTCGCCGCCGACGACGGCCGGCGCCTCGTGCTCTGGGGCGACGAGGCCTTCCGCTACGTGCAGGTGTTCACCCACCGCTCCTTCGCCACGAAGCCGGGAGGAGTGGCGCTCGCCATCGAGCCGATGACCGCGCCGGCGGACGCCCTCAACTCGGGTCGCGGTCTGCGCTGGCTGGAGCCCGGCGAGACGTGGACGGTGAGCTGGGGCATCCGGCCCGAGGGGTTCGGCGGGGAGGCCTACCTGGCCAGCTGGGGGTAGAGCGCGCGGACGTCCTCGTGGAGGTGCGACTTGACGTAGCGCGCGGTGTCGCCGACGACCGCTTCCGCTTCGTCCGCCGCCACGGCGTCCAGCGCCTCCTCCACGACCTGGCGCGGCGGCACCTTGTCGCCGGTGGCGTGTGCGGCCATGTCGGTGTCGACGTAGCCGACGTGGACCCCGACCACTTGGATGCCCGCGGGCGCGAGCTCCACGCGCGCCGAGTTGCTCGCGGACCAGAGTGCCGCCTTCGTCGCGCTGTACGAGCCGGTGCCGAGCCAGCTGAGCGCCGAGTGCATGTTCACGATGGCCCCGCCTCCATTCGCCTCGAGCACCGGGGTGAAGGCGCGCGTGATCAGCACCGGACCCCAGAAGTTGGTGTCGAACTCCTGCCGGATCTCGTCGAGGTCGCCGGACACGAGCGACTGGTCGGACGCGATTCCCGCGTTGTTGACGAGCACGGTCACGTCGGTGGCCACGGCGGCGGCGCGGAGGATGCTGTCGGCGTCGGTCACATCCAGTTGCAGGGGGATGATGCGGGGGTCGTCCGCGACGATGGTCTCGGGCCGACGTGCGGCGGCGTAGACCTTGACGGCGCCGCGCTCGAGGAGCTCGGCGACGAAGGCGGCGCCGAGGCCGCGGTTGGCGCCGGTGACCAGGGCGACACGTCCGGTGATGTCGGTCATGGGGAGTCCTTCCAAAGTAAACAGATCGGTGTACCTGCAATGTACACAGATCGGTTTACTTTTTGCAAGCCCGGCTCTAGCATGAGAACTGTGAGCACGACGTCCACTCTCCCGAGACCCAAGCCGCGCGACCGCGTCCTGGCTGCGGCGGCGCGGCTGTTCATTCGCGAGGGCGTCAATGCCGTCGGCGTCGACCGGCTCGCGCAGGAGGCCGAGGTCTCCAAGCGCTCCGTCTACCAGCACTTCGAGGGCAAGGATGACATCGTCGCCGCGATGCTCCGGGAGTACGGCCCGCGCGTGGTCGCCGGGTACTTCTCGGACGATGAGGAGCAGACACCGCGCGAGCGCACCCTCCACGTGTTCGACGCGCTCCAGACGGCCGCCGAGGCCGGCGACTTCTTCGGCTGCCCCTTCGTTAACGTGGCTACGGAGCTGCGCGACCGCGATCATCCCGCCGCCGTGGTCGCCCGCGGCTTCAAGGACGAGTTGACGACGTACTTCGAGCGGCAGGCTGTTGCGGCCGGCGCCCGCCACGCGAACCTCCTCGCCCAGCAGCTGACGCTGCTGTTCGACGGTGCCTCCGCGAGCGCGGCCGTGCGCGGTGGGACGCCCGACGCCGCCCGCCTCGCCGCCGAGCAGCTGTTCGACGCCGCTACCCGCTAGTCGGACGCGAGCCCGGCTCCGCTTCCGGACCGGCGACCGTCCGGCGAGTCGCAGGCGCTTCCCTGTCAGCACCGGTTGAATGGCCACATGACTGGCATCCCTGCTCCGCGCTTCGCGGGCTCCGCTCTTGTCGCTCTCACGCTGGCGTTCGTCCTGGCCGGCTGCACGACGCCGAACTCGGCGCCGACGACGGACAGTGCGTCCGCCTCGTCCTCGGACTCGCCATCGGCCTCGCCGCGACCGACCGGGACGACCACCGCGGTCCCGATCAACGGGCAGTGCGACACGGGCAAGCTCAGCGGCGTCATCGGGCAGGGCGGTGGGGGAGCGGCTGGCAGCGTCGAGGTCAGCATCGTCCTCACCAACAACGGCTCCTCCGAGTGCTCCCTTCAGGGCTGGCCCGGCGTCTCCTTCGTCGGCGACGGGAACGGCACCCAGCTGGGAGCGGCGGCGCAGCTCGACCGGACGAAGCCGCATCCCACCGTCGTGCTCCAGCCGGGCGGCACAGCCCAGGCGCCCCTGCGGATCGTGCAGGCGCTCAATTACTCCGAGTCCGAGTGCAAGCCGAAGCCGGCGGACGGCTTTCGGGTGTACCCGCCCGGATCGACGGAGTCGCTCTTCATCAAGGATGCCGGCGTGACCGCCTGCACCTCCGACTCCGTCTCGCTGCTCACCGTCGGGGCGTTCGTCGCCGGCTGACGCTACGCGCAGACGCGCGCGAGCGCGCCTCCCCAGGAGTCCTGGAGATCGGCCATGGCGTCACGCGCTGACTGAACGGCATGAACCGGGTCGTCGACCATGGCCGCTCCGTCGACGGCATCGGCGAGCCGTTCGAGGTCGCCGTCGACCGGCGAGAGGGCATCCGACACGGCTGGAGTCGCAATGTCCGCGGTGGAGGCGCGGAACGCATCCACCGCATGCCGGATGCCGGAACCCGCTTCGACCGGATGCGCCGCGAGCGCGTCGAGGCGGAGCTCCAGCGCGGGTTCGAGGGCATGGCGTGCGCTGCGGATCGTGGCGCAATCGCGTCCGCGTGCGGCGGACGCCTCCGAGAACAACGGGAACTCGGTGTGCAGGGCCGTCGCCAGGATCAGGATGGCCGCGAGGCACCCCAGCGCGAGCGCGCCCAGCCACCACCACACGTGGATTCCGCCGGGCGCCGCAGACGCGCTGCGACCGTACCGTCCTCTCGCCTCGCGCTCCGACCATCCGGGCGCCGGCGCATCCTCCGCCGGGGCGGGGGCGCCGCGCGGGACGGCGCGCGGGTCAGCGCGCGGGTCGGCGCGCGGGTCGGCGCGCAGGTCCGCGCGCGGGTCGGCGTCGATGCCGGCGTCGGCGGCGGGCTCGTCTACCTGGGGCTCCACGCCCTCCAGCATGTCGTATCCGGCCCCTCCGAGGGAGGCTTCCGGCGAAGGTTTGCCGAACGCGTCGCCGCTGAATCGCATGGCGGCGCGGCGCGAATGCGGCATTTCGTTACGTCTGCGGGCGGGCGAGCACCGGCACACGTACCGAATCGCAGCAGCCACCCGCTTGATAACCTATGGACGCGTGACCGCCACAGCGGTGAGGCCGCTCTATCGCCGTCCACGTAACGATCGCGGCACCGCTGAGAGGGCAACGTTGTGGATGGATCACGTCTGAATGTGCTCGACCGCCAGGCTGCATTCGGGGCCGTGACCAGACTCCGTCCGTTCGGCGTCGTCGCCTCGTCGGCACCGCGCCGATTCTGGGCTTTCGTCGTCGCCGGCGCACTCGGGACGGTCATCTCCTCGACAGTGGCGGGGTCGGGATGGCTGGGCATGACCACCTCCGCAGAGCTGGTTCAGCGTTTCGGTGGCGCGGCGGCGCTCTTCCTTTCCGTCGTCTCGGCGCCGGCGTGGGCACTTTTCGTCGTGCTGCCCCTGTTCTCGCTACGCGCCGCCGCTCGGGGAGCGCTCTTTGGCCGCATCCTTCTCACCCTCGTCGCAGTCCTGAACGTCGCGCCGCTGTTCCAGAGCGGGCTTGTCTCCCTGTGGTGGGTCGGCCTCGTATGCGCTGCGGCCTTGTGCGTCGCCGCGACGATTGCGTGGTCGCTCCCCCGAAGACCTGCTGTCATCGCACCCATGGTTCCCGTGCCGAGCGTCCGTCGCCGGCGTTTCCGTTCGGCGGCGAGCCTGTTCGCCGTGGCCGGCATGATCGGCGCGCACTCCGTTTACCTTCGCCGTGGCTGGCAGTGTGCGCTCTACGTCGCGCTCCTATGGCTCGCGTTCGTCACCCACGCCCTGGGAGCGCCGGTGTCCGTGCTCCTGATCCTGGTGTCATCGCTCATGTTGTTCAGTGACTTCGCCCGACTCGACACCGCGATCGATCTCGCGAACGATCGATCGCTCGCCAAAAGCTGATCCGGCGTCGGGACCGACCGCGGATCGTCGCTCTCGACGCGAATGCGGCGGCCCGGTACAACTGCGCGTGCGCGACCACCGGCATACGTTCCAAGCTGCAGCAGTCGCCAGCCCGCGACCCTCTTGCGCACGACCGGTCCGGCGGCGGAGGGGCCGGGGATTCCGATGCGATGCCAACCCATCCACACCGTTTTCAACGGGCGCTCGACGGTCTGGCTGTGCGGTGTGCGGTGCGCGTCGCCGGCTCAGCCGATCTGGGACTTCTTCGGACGGCTGCGCAACCGGGCGGCCCCGAGCGCGGCCGCTCCGGCGATCAGCAGAAGCCCGGCCAGTCCGGCTGGCAGCGACTTGTCCGAACCGGTCGCGGCCAACGATGTCGTCGCCGATGAGGTCACCGGGCTTGCCGGCGTCGGTACCGGCGTGGTCGTCGGCTTTGCCGGGGTGACGGCGTTGGATGCCTGAGAGGGCGCGCCGGTACCGATGGCGTTGCTCGCGGTCACCGTGAACGTGTACGTGTCTCCGTTGGTGAGCCCGGTCACGGTGAGGGGAGAACCTGTGCCGCTCGCGGTTTGTCCACCGTTGCCCGGCGTCGTCGTATCGGTGGCGGTGACCGTGTACCCGGTGATGGCCGAGCCGCCATCACTGGCCGGAGGAGAGAACGCGACGGACGCCTGCCCATTACCGGCCGTAGCCGAAACTCCTGTCGGTGCACCCGGAGTCGATTCCGGGCTGAGCACCGACACCGTGTTGCCGGGGTAGCTGGTCACGTAGACGGTGTTCGTTGTCGCATTCACCGCCACCGCATCCGTGTTGCTGCCGCTGATGGGCACTTCGGCGGTCACCGTGTTGGTGACCCCATCGATCACCCACACCTCGAAGTCGCCCTGGTTGGTCACGTAGACGGTGTTCGTGGCCGCATTCACCGCCACCCCATAGGTGCTGCCGCCGCCGCCGGTGAACACAGTGGTGGTCACCGTATTGGTGGCCCCATCGAGCACGGTCACCGTGCCTGCAGCGTAGTTGGATACATACACGGTGTTCGTGACCGCATTCACCGCCACCTCGTATGAGGTCCCGGTGATGGGCACGGTGGTGGTCACCGTGTTGGTGGCCCCGTCGATCACCGAAACCGTGAGGCCGCCAGAGTTGACCACGTACACGGTGTTCGTGGCCGGATTCACTGCCACCCCATACGGGCCTCCGCCGACGTTGATGGTGGCGGTCACCGTGTTGGTGGCGCCGCTGATCACCGACACCGTGTCGGCGTTCTGATTGGTCACGTACACGGTGTTCGTGGCCGCATTCACCGCCACTCCGTACGGGCTGCTGCCCACCGGCACGGTGGCGGTCACCGTATTGGTGACCCCGCTGATCACCGACACCGTGTCGTCGCTGGAGTCAGGCACGTACACGGTGTCCGTGGTCGCATTCACCGCCACCTCAGTCGGGCTGCCGCCGACGGGCACGGTGGCTGTGACCGTGTTGGTGGCCCCGTTGATCACCGACACCGTATTGTCGCTGGAGTTGGCCACGTACGCGGTGTCGGTGGTCGCATTCACCGCCACGCCCGTCGGGTCGTTTCCGACGGACACGGCGGCGCTCTCGACATAGCTGGTGGCGGCGGAGGCCGATGCCGCCCCACCGAACACAGCCATCGGGGCCGCCAGGGCGACCGCCCCGATCAGCGCCGCCACCCGCACCCGCCACGCCGAGTGGACGAACCCGCGGGTTCGCTGCCAGCCGACCGGCCGAACCTGAATAGTCCGACCGGTACCGTGCAGTGCGCTCATTACGTGACCTTCCTCAACGCCAGCACGGCGGAATCGTCCTGGACCGCGAACGCCCTCAGGCGGAAATGGCTCGATTTCATACCCTAGCCGCAGCGCGGGCCACCATCTGCCCCCAGAACAGAGCGCACCTTGATCGATCTCGCGAACGATCGATCGCTCGCCAAAACTGATCCGGCGTCGGGACCCACCGCGGAACGTCACTCTCGACGCGAATGCGGCGGCTCGTTACAACTGCGCGTGCGCGAGCACCGGCATACGTTCCAAGCTGCAGCAGTCGCCAGCCCGCGTCCCTCTTGCGCGCGGCCGGTCCGGCGGCGGAGGCGTATCACGAATGTCACCGCCGGACAGTACTGCAGGTCTATCGTGTTCCTATGGCGGCGATGAGGCGGTCCGGGATCCTGGTCGCTGCTGCCGTATGCGTGCTGGCCCTTGTCGGGTGCACCCCGTCAGCGCCTTCCGCACCGGTTGCTTCCCGCTCTGTGGGAGAGGCGGCGTCGTGTCCTCCCCGACCCGTGCCGAAATTGACCGCGTCGACGCTACCGGGTGCCCACTCCCAGTTGGTGCCGATCAGGCCGACCGGCGTCCTGGTGTGTCACTACGGCGGCATGCAGCAGTCCGAGTCGCTCGTGTCGAGCGCCGCTGTGTATAGCGCGAAGGATGCCGCCGAGCTGGCGTCCTTCCTGGATCACGCAGGTACGTACAACACGGGGCCCATCAACTGCCCGATGGACGACGGCGAGTCCGCCTATTTCGCCTTCTGGAGTCGGACAGCCCGCAGCGAACTGACTGTCGGCCTATCCGGTTGCAGGATTGCATCGAACGGAACCACATTCCGTCTCGGAGTCGCGTTGACACCGAAGCTGCTGAAGCTTGCCGGACTTGCGGCTGGGGAGTGACAGCACCCATCAAGGCCGAAGACGCAGACCCTGAGCGCGCAGGTCTGCTTCGCCCGGCGATGGCCGGGATCCCAATGATTTGAAAGGGTGAACCCTGTCGGGCTCGAACCCACGACCCGCCGATTAGCGTGGGAACGCGGACGTCTGGGGTGGGATCGGTTCTGCCTCGATCACATACCCAGCCCGATCCTGCGAAAGAAGCGCGACAACTCGCCACGACTGCCGTATGTCGGGAAGATCCGAATCTTCGAACTCGTACGACCGCATGCACGAGAGGGAGCCGCGCAGCGTTACTTTGTCACCTTTTTCGGGAATGCGTGTCGTTGCGGCCTCGCGAGTCAGCGCCTTGAAGGTCGAGATGGCAAGCACGGTCTCGACGAGACCATCGAGATCGTCGACTCGGGACCACTCCACAACACCCTCGAACGACTCGTCACGTCCGTCAGCTGTCCACATCCAGCCCAGTTGAACTCCCATCAGCGGAATGTCGACACCTGGCAAAGGTTCCCGAATCTCGTCGTCGACGACCACGTCGACTGGAATATGGATCCTCACGCTCACAGGCTCAACTATGTCGGATCAGTAGTGGTAGCGCGCCTGCAGGATGATCACGTAGGCCGCGTCGACCAGGTACACAAGTCGATTGGCTTCGTCGATGCGTCGCGACCACGCACCAGCCAGTGCGTGCTTGAGCGGTTCCGGCTTGCCGACGCCTTCGAACGGGTCGTCACGCAGGATGTCTTCGATTAGGAGGTTGATCCGCTTGAGTGTTCGCCGGTCCTGGCCTTGCCAGTAGAGGTAGTCCTCCCAGCCGCCGGCGGTCCAGGCGACCTTGCGTTCACTCACTGGTCAGGTCGTGCTCGGTAATGCTTCCTGCGCGGGCGCTCTCGATGGCGTCGATGAGGCGTCGTGCGTTCTTGGGGGAGCGCAGGAGGTAGGTCGTCTCGAGCAGCGAGTCGTACTCGTCCTTGGACATCAGCACGGCCGAACCGCGCTTGGACGTGATCTCAACCTCGGTCTGGTCGAGGTTGACGCGTTCGATGAGGCCGAACAGGTCGCTGCGCGCCTCGCTTGCTGTGATGGCCATGGTTCCTCCAAGTGGTACAAGATATCGTACCATTCATGCTCATTGACGCTTTCGGATCCAGTCGACAGTTTCAGATTAGGTGCGGGGCAGAGGGGTAGTAACGTTCACATCGTGAGCGACCCGCATAAGTGGGACCGATGGGATCATACTGTGGCGCGTCCACTGACGAGGCGACGCATTGCCTCCCTGATCGCACTACGGGTTTTTGCGGTCGCCCTCCTGACAGCGGCGTTCGTCGGCCTCATGACCGCAGCGATCTCCGCGAGGAGCCAAAGCGCCTGGACGCTCTTCGGTGTGTTCGCGGTGTTCTGGGTGTTCGTCGTGGCGACATATACATGGGTGGTGGTGCTGATCATGCGAGCGCGGCGATTGCGGCGCCAGGAGGCGCTCAATCGAAAGAGTGTCGACGCTCGAAATCGGCTTTCCTAGCCCTGAGCGCGCCAAGTTGGCTTCGTCGAGCAATTAGTGTGAGACCCGTTTGGATAGGGCTTGTCGGCTAAGTCCAGTACGGGCTGCAAGCGAGTTCCAGCTCTCGCCTACTTCGCGGAGCGATGCGATCAACTGGCCGCGTTCGAGACGTGCTGCGTCTTGCTCGCTCCGGAGCCGGTCGAGCGTCCGCGAGACTTCGTGCAATCGCTTGAGGGCGTCGACGCGCGTGCCCCATTTGGCCTGCAACTCCAACATCGCGTCGGCGGCGTGCCGCTTTGCGGCCTCCCGATCGCGATCTTCGGCGTGCCGAGCAGCGGCGTCGTGTGCCTGGCGCTGCCGCGCGTAGGACGCTTCGCGGCGGTTTCCCTTCCCCGGATTGTCCTGATTTGCCATGCAACCTGGTTTACACGCGACCCCTGTCATTCACTGGGTCGCCGAAGGGCTTCACTCAAAGTGCCTGCGTGCATTGCCCATTGCCTCTTTTGTCTTATTTCGCGGCTCCTTTCTTCGTATGGCCACCGTCCACGACCTCCGTCACACCGCCGCGAGCCTGGCCATCTCGGCGGGCGCTAACGTCAAGGCCGTGCAACGGATGCTCGGCCACGCCTCCGCAGCGATGACGCTCGACGTCTACGCCGACCTCTTCGACGATGACCTGGATGCCGTTGGAGACGCATTGAGCCGTCTTGGCGCTCCGGAAGGTGTGGGCAAGGTGTGGGCAAATCCCGAAATCGAGACTTCTGAATCTGCCCCGAAGGGGCTTGAATCCCTGTGATTCATTGGGTGGGCCCGGTGGGGCTCGAACCCACGACCCGCGGATTAAAAGTCCGATGCTCTGCCAACTGAGCTACAGGCCCTCACCACCAATCTAGCGTGGATTCACCCGTCCCCGTGGCGGGGGCAGAATGGAGGGATGTCGGACCGGTTCCACAAGCCCGCCCTGTTCACGAGCGGTATGTTCGAGGCATTCCTCGGAGGGGAGGACCCTGCCCAGATCAGCAGGGTCGCCCACGAGACCGCACAGGCGCTGCTGGCACGCGTTCGAGCCGATCCGGACCCGGAGGTCGTGGACCGGCTGGTCGCCTTCACCGATGCGCACGGCATCGATGCGCTCGCCGAGCTGTGGTCCCGGTCGAACGCCAAGAGCCTCCCGGGCGCACTGTGGCGCATCTACCTGCTGCGGCTGCTCATCCGGCAGGATGCGGAGGGCACGGCGTACCTGTACCAGCGGGGCAGCGAGGGGCTCGCGTCCATCGACGTCGTCGTCGCCGGGGCGCCGAACCCGACGGGGCCGGCGGAGATCACGGAACTCGCGGACCGCATCCTCCGCGGGCTCTTCGAAGGGGATTTCGCCGTCGCCTTGGACCGGGCCGCCGCTTTCTGCCGGGTGGCGGCATCCGGCGCGGCGTCCGTCGCCGACGACCGCGACGCGGTCGACCCCGATCGCGCGAGCGAGCTGACGACCCGCGCCCTGCGTTTCACCCGGACGGCCGAGGAGCTGACGGTCTGCGCTCGGCTGTGGCGGTCGGATTCGCTCGACTGAGGTTCCGGATCCGGATCCAGTGAGGCGCCGGATGCCTCGAGCCTCGGGATGCCCTGAGCCGCACCGCGCTCGCACTCGTCTCAGCCGCATCCACGTTCTCTGGCTGCGAACGCCACGCCGAGAGCCGCGGGAGACGCTCCTGTACACTGGAATCCGCCGGGCCGCAGTAACCCCGGGCTCCAAAACTAGCCGCTTCGAGCGGCCTCGCGCCGAGAGGCGTTCTGCGGCCCGGCATTTCTGTGCCCGGAAACGCCGACCTCCCGGATGGATCAGCCGAAGCGGCCGGAGACGTAGTCCTCGGTGGCCTGCTCGGTCGGGTTCGAGAAGATCAGGTTCGTGTCGTTGTACTCGATCAGCTTGCCGGGCTTGCCGGTGCCTGCGATGTTGAAGAATGCGGTGCGGTCGGAGACACGCGAAGCCTGCTGCATGTTGTGGGTCACGATCACGATCGTGTACTCGTTCTTCAGCTCCTCGATGAGGTCCTCGATGGCGAGCGTCGAGATCGGGTCGAGGGCCGAGCACGGCTCGTCCATCAGCAGCACATCGGGCGAGACGGCGATCGCGCGTGCGATGCAGAGGCGCTGCTGCTGCCCGCCCGAGAGGCCGGAGCCGGGCAGGTTGAGGCGGTCCTTGACCTCGTTCCACAGGTTCGCGCCCCGCAGCGACCGCTCGACCAGCTCGTCCGACTCGCTCTTCGACATCCGCCGGTTGTTCAGCTTCACGCCGGCCAGCACGTTGTCGCGGATGCTCATGGTCGGGAACGGATTCGGGCGCTGGAACACCATGCCCACCTGGCGACGCACCAGGACCGGGTCCACGCCCGTGCCGTACAGGTTGTTGCCGTCGATGAGGACCTCGCCCTCGACGTACGCGCCGGGGATGACTTCGTGCATCCGGTTCAGCGTGCGGAGGAACGTCGACTTGCCGCAGCCGGACGGCCCGATGAAGGCGGTGACGGTGCGGGGCTCGATGGTGAGCGACACGCCCTCCACCGCGCGGAAGGCGCTGTAGTAGACGTTGAGGTCGTTGACTTCGATGCGCTTGGACATGGTTTCCTTCAGGCTACGGGTTGTCGCGGCTCAGCGGCCGTACTTGGGGGCGAAGACCTTGGCGATGATGCGTCCGACCAGGTTGAGGAGCATCACGATGATGATGAGGACGAGGGCGCCCGTCCACGAGCGGTCGATCGAGGCCTGGGCGTGCAATCCCGCGGCCTGTGCGTACTGCGTGTAGACGAAGAGCGGGAGTGCCATCATCCGGTCGCTGAACGGGTCGTAGTTCATGCTCGTCGTGAAGCCGGCGACGATGAGCAGCGGCGCGGTCTCTCCGATCACGCGGGCGATGGCGAGCATCACCCCCGTGACGAGGCCGGCGATGGAGGTGGGCAGCACGACCTTGAGGACGGTCAGCCACTTCGGCACGCCGAGGGCCAGGGCGGCCTCGCGCAGCTCGTTGGGAACGATCCGCAGGATCTCCTCGCTGGATCGAACCACCACCGGGATCATCAGCACGGAGAGGGCGACGGCGCCCATGAACCCGTTGCGGATGCCGGGACCGAGGAACAGGGCGAACAGCGCGTAGGCGAAGAGGCCGGCCACGATCGACGGGATGCCCGTCATCACGTCGACGAAGAAGGTGATGCCGCGGGCGAGCATCCCGCGCCCGTACTCCACCAGGTAGATGGAGGTGAGCAGCCCGATCGGCACGGAGATCACGGCCGTGAGGAGGGTGATCTCGAGGGTTCCGACGATGGCGTGCAACGCGCCGCCCCCGTCGCCGATGACGTTCCGCATGGACTCCGAGAAGAAGGCCACGTCGAATCGTGCGAGGCCCTGCGACACCACGGTCCAGCCGAGGGAGATCAGGGGGAGCAGCGCGATGATGAACGCCGTGGCGACGAGTGACGTGATGAGCCGGTCCATCGCCTTGCGGGAGCCCTCCACCAGAAGCGAGGTCGTGTAGATGGCGATGTCGAAGAGGATCGTGCCGAAGAACACCGCGCCGACGATGTTGAAGTCCTTGGTCGCTCCACTGGCCGCCAGCATCGCGAAGACCGCGCCGAACACGACCCAGGAGGCGACGAGCATCGTCCACGGAGCCCAGCGGGGCAGCTTCCCCGCCGTGTACGAGTTGGCGAGGGGACGCGGGGCGGTGGCGGTGGTCGTGGCCATCAGTTCGCTCCAGAGAAGGCCTTGCGGCGGCTGACGATGTACCGGGCGAGCATGTTGATGAGCAGCGTCACGACGAACAGCACGAGGCCGGATGCGATCAGCGCGTTCACGCTCACGCCGCTCGCCTCGGGGAACTGGAGGGCGATGTTGGCGGCGATGGTGTTCGGGCTCTGGGCCCGCAGGACGAAGAAGTTCACGATCAGGGCCGGGGAGAGCACCATCGCGATGGCCAGCGTCTCGCCGAGGGCGCGCCCGAGGCCGAGCATGATCGCCGAGATGATGCCGCTGCGTGCGAAGGGCAGGACGGCCATCTTGACCATCTCCCACCGGGTCGCGCCGAGTGCCAGAGCGGCCTCCTCGTGGAGGCGCGGGGTCTGGAGGAAGATCTCGCGGCAGATGGCGGTCATGATCGGGATGACCATGACGGCGAGCACGATCGAGGCGGTGAGGATGGTGCGGCCGGTGCCGGAAACGGGGGGCGCGAACAGCGGGATCCAGCCGAGGTTGGCGCCGAGCCAGGCGTAGAACGGCTGGACGAAGGAGGACAGCGTCGCGATTCCCCACAGGCCGAAGACGACGGAGGGGACGGCCGCGAGCAGGTCGATGATGTACCCGAGCACGGCGGCGAGGCGTCGCGGGGCGTAGTGCGAGATGAAGAGCGCGATCCCGATGGACAGCGGAGTGGCGATCAGCAATGCCAGGGTGGCGGCCCAGATCGTGCCGAACACCAGGGGCCAGACCCACGCCCAGAAGTTACTGGCGTTGTTCGGGAGCTGGCCGGGGCCGGCGAACAGGGCCGGGATGCTCTGGACCACGAGGAAGATCGCCACGGCGGCGAGGGTGGCGAGGATCAGGGACCCCGCGACGACGGTGCTGGTCGAGAAGACCCGGTCGCCGAGGCGGACCTTCGCCTTCGGCCTGATGGCTCCTGCGGTTCCGGCGGTCATTCCTTGCTTTCTCTCATCGGGTGAGCCGTTGCG
>Ga0209677_100824_pt1 | contig 15476 bp, 16 predicted proteins | sample AraplaCvi_mCL_r2_2_FD_184285 | JGI IMG/M metagenome (GOLD analysis project Ga0209677, IMG submission 184285) | Arabidopsis root microbial communities from North Carolina, USA - plate scrape CL_Cvi_mCL_r2 (SPAdes) (version 2) | ecosystem: Host-associated > Plants > Roots > Endosphere | place: USA... | reverse complement strand
CGGGCTCAGCGCGTCGGCTGCGAAGATCGCGCAGGAGGCCGCTGCAGCAGCAGCCACGATCAGCCGCCGCCGGTGCAGGTCGAAGGTCATTGCGCTGTCGCCGTCGATGTCCCGCTCTGCCAATCGCCGTCCTCGTTGGCTCCGGTGCCGCGCGAACGCTAGCACAGATCGGCATTTCGCGCGCTGCTCGTGCCGTATAGCCGAGAACACGGCTCCGGTGAGTCATACCAACGTTTGCCGGTCAGGACGGCAGAGCGGACGCGATCGCAGGGAACCTTGTGCAGCACGGAATTTTGACTCAGCTGATTGGGCCGCGGCGGCTGAGAACGCCGCGTCGCTTTGTGCCGCTCGTAACCCGGAAGGAATCTCTCATGGCCACAGTCGCGGATCAGATCGTCGAGACGCTCGAGCTTGCCGGCGTGGAACGGATCTATGGCGTCGTCGGCGACAGCCTCAATGGCCTCACGGAATCGTTGCGCAACAGGAAGCGGATCGACTGGGTGCATGTCCGCCACGAGGAGGCGGCCGCCTTTGCTGCCTCCGGCGAGTCGCAGGTCACCGGCAGGCTCGCGGTCTGCGCCGGCTCCTGCGGGCCGGGCAATCTGCACCTGATCAATGGTCTCTACGATGCGCAGCGCAGCCGCACCCCGGTGTTGGCGATCGCCGCGCACATTCCGTCCCAGGAGATCGGCGGCGGCTATTTCCAGGAGACGCATCCGCAGAACCTGTTCCGCGAATGCAGCGTCTATTGCGAGCTGATCTCCGATCCCGCGCAGATGCCGTTCGTGCTGGAGAACGCGATCCGCGCCGCGGTCGGCGAGCGCGGCGTCGCGGTCATCGTCATTCCCGGCGATGTCGCGCTGAAGGCGGCGGGCAAGCGTCGGCCGGTCGGCGGTGCCGGCCTGCTGCCACCCAAGCCGGTGGTGCGCCCCAACGACTCCGACATCGCGGCGCTGGCGGATTTCCTCAACGGCGCCGAGCGCGTCACGCTGTTCTGCGGCCGCGGCTGCGCCGGCGCCCATGCCGAGCTGATGGCGCTGGCGGACGCCTTGAAGAGCCCGATTGTGCACGCGCTCGGCGGCAAGGAGCATGTCGAATACGACAACCCTTACGACGTCGGCCTCACCGGCTTCATCGGCTTCTCCTCGGGCTACGCGGCCATGCATACCTGCGACGCGCTGTTGATGCTCGGCACTGATTTTCCCTACAAGCAGTTCTTTCCAGGCGAGGTAAAGACCGCCCAGGTCGACATCCGTCCGAGCCAGCTCGGCCGGCGGGTGCGGCTCGATCTCGGCATCGTTGGCGACGTCGCCGAGACCTTGCGCGCCGTGCAGCCGCGGCTCAAGCCGAAGTCAGATCGCCGTCATCTCGAGCAGAACCTCGCGCGCTACACGTCGGCGCGCAAAGGCCTCGATGAGCTGGCGCAGGGCACGCCGGGCCGGCTGCCGATCCATCCGCAATATCTCACGCGGCTGGTCAGCGAGGCGGCCTCCGATGATGCCGTCTTCACTTTCGATGTCGGCATGCCGACGATCTGGGCGGCGCGCTATATCGCGGTGAACGGCAGGCGGCGCCTGGTCGGCTCGCTGGTGCACGGCTCGATGGCCAACGCAATGGCGCAGGCGATCGGCATCCAGGCCGCGAACAGCAAGCGCCAGGTGATCTCGCTGTCCGGCGACGGCGGCTTCGCGATGCTGATGGGCGATCTCATCACCCTGAAGCAGGAACAATTGCCGGTGAAGGTGATCATCTACAATAACGGCACGCTCGGCTTTGTCGCACTGGAGATGAAGGCGGCGGGGTTCGTCGAGCACGGCACCGATCTGGAGAATCCCGATTTCGCCGCCATGGCGCGCGCCATGGGCATTCACGGCAAGCGGGTCGAGGACCCCGGCGAGCTTCCGTCTGCGATCTCCGAGATGCTCGCGCATGACGGGCCGGCGGTGCTGGACGTCGTCACCGCCAAGCAGGAGTTGTCGATGCCGCCGACCATTGGCCTGGAGCAGGTCAAGGGCTTTTCCGTCTGGCTGATCCGCGCGGTCATGAGCGGCCGCGGCGACGAGGTGATCGATCTCGCAAAGGAGAATCTGGGGCGGCGGTGAGGCGGCCAGGACCTCTCTCGACCTCGTGGCGCGTCACGCGCATTAGGAGAGTTATGTCCACGAAACTACCTCTGCGGGTGTCCCCGACAAGAAGTGTCCCGGTGCTGGAACACCGTAGTGATACGGAATCCCCCGGAAGTGTGGAAAATTCTAGGCTGTCAATGCCGGTGCTGCTTTTCATACCGAACAAATTTTTGCCGGTGGGCTGGGGGGTCGCGCAAATGCGGCCCCTTTTGATTCCGGCATGGTTGGAACGGTCGGGAGACACGGATGGTCGACAAGCGGCCGGATCGCCGTGTTGTCTCAGGCCGACTTGTCCACCGAGGACGAGGACGATGTCGAGGCCGTCTTCACCTTGGTCACCGGGACCAGGAAGGACTTGTTGCCGACCCGGTAGACGACCTTGCCGGTCTTGCCGTCGTCGGTCGAGATCTGTGAATGTTCGAACATGATGACGTTCTTGTACACGGTGCCGGTGCCCTGCCGCGTGACGCCGTCAATGGTGACGCTGACCTGCGCGTCTCTGCCGTTGACGGACAGCACGCGAAAGCTCGCGCTCTTGCCGTTCTCGGCCGAATAGCCGCCCCAGCCGCCGGTGAGTTTGCTTTCGTCGGCGGCGGGCGCCTGCTTTTCAAGAAACGCGGTCGCCTTGCCGCCGCCGGCGGAGAACAACAGAACCGCGTTCTTGCCGTTCTTGGTGCCGAGCGTGACCGCGCCGAAATCGATCGTTGCGCCGTTGACACTGCCGATGCCGCGCTCGGTGTGTCCGTTGTGGGTGTATTCGACCGTGGCCTGGGCGCCGCGGATGTTCACCACCTTGAATGATACGGCGCTATGGTTTGCGGTCCACGTGCCCTTCCATTCACCGAGCAGACCGCTCTGGTGATACATCCGCTCCATCGCGGGAGAGATCTGATTGGCGCTGGCGCTTTGGATGGCGGTCATGGGCTCGAAGATTGTTTTTCTGTATGTTTCTAATCGTTACAAACCGTGACAACAAACGACTATGCCGGCGTGGTTAACGAGCGGTTAAGTTCGTCTCCTCCATCCACTTGCGGCGACGAAGCGTCGCACGCCAGAGCGGCTGAGCGACGGCGAAGCCGCCAACAACGTGCAAGAAGTAACGCGTCTCCGGCGCGATGCTTGGCGCCGCCTCGAGAAACATGAGCGGCGGCCTGTTCAACCGTATGCTATGATGCGGCGTGTGCTCTTGTCGAAGCGAGCGGCTTGCCGTCTTCGATCGGGATTGCCCGAGTCCTTTGCATCCAAGCGATGTGAGCCGGAAATGAAAGCCAATCTGACCGTCCGCGATGCGACTGAAGGCGATCTGCCGGCGGTGCTGGCGATCTACAATGAGATCATCGTCTCTTCCACGGCGGTGTATGGTTTGGAGCCCTCCACGCTGGAGGAGCGGCAAACCTGGTTTCGCTCTCGATCCTCGATGGGCTTTCCGGTGGTCGTCGCGGTGAACGCTGACGCTGACGACGTCGTCGGCTTTGCATCATTCGGGGAGTGGAGAGGCGCGTGGCCGGGGTACCGTTACACGGTCGAGCACTCCGTTCACGTACGTCACGACATGCGCGGTTGTGGCGCGGGGCGCGCGCTGGTCGAGAATTTGTTACCGCGTGCGCTTGCGGCGGGAAAGCATGTCATGATCGGCGGCATCGACGCGGCGAATGACGCATCGATCCGTTTTCACCAGCGTCTCGGGTTCGAGCCTGTCGCCCATTTTCGAGAAGTCGGTCACAAGTTCGGTCGCTGGTTGGACCTGATCTTCATGCAGCGCTTCCTCGATGCGCCGGGCGCGCCGCGGCCCCAGTCCTGAATGCTCGTGTGACGGTCAGCGCGTAGGATGGGTAGAGCGAGCAGGTCGGGCTTGCCGACCTGTTCGCGAGATCCATCGCTCCGATGCTGCATTGATGGGTTTCGCAACAGCTCAACCCATCCTAAGTTCGCTGTTTGCCTGAGCGGCCCGAGTCGTCGGCCGCGATTCAGGAGCCCGCCAGCTTCGGCGAATGGGCGACCTCGAAACGGCCGCGTGGCCCGCAAGAGTACGGGAGTGAAGGGAGCAGCTTGCCACGACTGACTCGAGAGACTACAGGAGCCAAATCTCTTCTTGAGCAGTTTCGAATGACGACCTTCAATCGAGTATTCACGACCGAACGATTGCTGCAGATCATCCTGGTGCTTGCCGCCACCTTCATCATGAAGCTCTACAGTTAGAACGTTTTCAACCGTCGTCTCCGGGGGAACTTGACCGCGCTCATCATGCGAACTCGATTGTCAGATCATTCGCGTAGCTTTCCGAGGTGGTGAGTTCCTCGGCGCGCCGTCTCACGGGTTCTTTCTGCTCGGTGCTACTACATCGCTGTCGACTCCCTTCCGGGAATCCGGACTCGATCGATGTCGCCCGAAATCGTCGATCCGATGATTTCGGTTCGGCGATTTTCTCTGACATACTCCTGCCCTGAGTGACGTCAGGAGAGCCGCATGTTGGATACCGAAGCCAAGAAAAATCTGGCTTATAGGGCGGGCGAATTGTCCCGCCTGGGAACGGTGCCGGAGTGGTTTCAGAAGGCTGCGGCGTCCGAAGAGATCGATTGGACTGAGGCCCTGGCCAATGAGGGCGCCGAGCGTGTCGAGCAGTTCGGGGAGGCCGGCGACACCTACACGATCTACCGCACGCCAGACGGCGGCTATCTGGTCGAAATTCACGACGTTCACTACGACGTGGCGTGGGTGTTCATCGACGAGGTGTTTGATTATTTGCGTTTCCGAATCGAGTGGCTCAAGCCGCTGGTCGAACTCAGTGACCGCGCCGACAAGCAGGTGCGTGAAGAGATCGAGAGGAGGCGCCAGTTCTAGCGTCCGATAGTCGCCCTTTCCTCGGCCGCTCAAAATTTCTCGTTCGTTTTTACAGAAATCGTGCGATATCCCCTCGCATCCCGCCTCGAGCGGCCCTCAGCCGATTGCGCTCGCCGATCGGCACGTCAAGGCGATCGAGCTGTCGCACGAGGATCAACTCAGCGTCCGCCGTCGCGCGGCCGGCCCGCTGAAGCGTGAGAATGTCCCGGCGTTGCCATCAACGAGCTTGCGCGCGCGATCGATCTCGGCGCTACCGATTCAATGTCCACCATGGCCGTGCCTCTCCCGATGAGAGACGATAGAACATGAAGAGAACATAGAGCCGAGTCGCTGGTTGAGTCCGGTAATCTCGTGAGCTGAACGCTCGTGCTTGCGGGCGGAGACCTCGACTGTGCAGGCCGCTCGGAGTCGGCAGCGCTGTCGTCTTCGCCTCAGCAGATTCGCCACGCGCTCCTAGGGTTTCATGGGATAGCCCTTCTCGGCGCTAACGGTAATGCTCAGTTTGGGTCGTCTTTGTTCGAGCTGACAGGGGGCCCGATTGCTGAGCGCTCGTCGCGGACGAGCACGTGGTCGACCGTGAGCCCTTTGGGACTAGGGCTGGTCGCGCTTGCCCGCAGGCCAGAGAGCTGCCCAGCCAACCTGACCATCGTGGAGAGATCACCATGGCAGCAAATCTCATCTCCGTTGTGATGCAACTCCTTACTCCTGAAGTCATCGAGAAAATCGCCGCGTTCTTGGTATTGGACCGGCCGGCAACGCAGAAGGCCGCGGGCGGAGCCGTTCCGGCATTGCTGGCGGGGTTGGCCGACTTGGTCGGAACCCCGGCCGGAGCGAGCCAATTGACAAAGCTGGTGTCGCAGCAGCCAGGCGGTCCACCGGCCGATCTCCTGAGCAACCTTGGCCCACAGCAACTGGCAGAGACCGGAACAGGCATGCTGTCTGGGTTGCTCGGAGGCCGGACCATGGAGGCGCTGGCTGAGGCGGTGGGCAAGTTTGCCGGAACGGGTGATCGTGGCGGCAAGTCGCTGCTCGGTATCCTTGGTCCGATCGTGCTGGGTGCCCTGGGGCAACAACAGCGCATTGCAGGTCTCGACGCAAACGGCCTGGCAGGGCTGCTCCGCTCGCAGAAAGACCAAATCACTGCAGCGATCCCGTCAGATCTCGCGGACCGGCTTGGCGCCGCCGGTTTGATCGACAGGGCCGGGGCGGGCTTGCGCAGTGAGGCGACGGCAGCTTCAGCCGGGGCAAGCCGCATTGGACGGTCGTCCCAACAGGCCGGCACTTGGATGAACCAGAGAGCGGCGTGGCCGTATTTGTTGGCCGCGCTGATCGTATTGGGCGGCATTGCCTGGTACGCATTCCAGCGTCAGGGCCATCAGACAGTCGCCGAGCAGCCTGTCACGGCACAACCCGCGACTGGAACGGTGGGCAAAGCGCCCGCGGAGCTGACAGTTGATGGCGTGAACTTGGCCAACCAGCTCAACTCCTCGATCAACACCCTGAAGTCCGCATTGCCCGGAATGACGGATGCCGGAGCCGCTCAAGCTGCTCTGCCCAAGATCAACGAGGCGATAGCCCAGCTGAACGATCTCAGCGCCCGCGTGGAAAAGCTTTCTCCGGATGGACGAAATGCATTCGCCCGAATGGTCGTTCTGGTGACGCCTTCGGTCAACGAGATGTGCGACAAGGTCATGGCAACTCCCGGCGTAGGACCGATTGCCAAGCCCGCGATTGACGATCTCCGAATAAAGATGATTTCGCTCGCGAAAACCTGATCTTTCCGCGACGCGCCTTCACCCGCAGGATCTGTTTGCCTGAGCGGCCCGAGCCGAGCGGCCGCGATTCAGCAGCCCGCCAGCTTGAGCGAATGGGCGACATCGAAACGGCTGACTGGCGGGTGGTAGCCCGTCAAGCCACGTAGTGCACATGGCTCCACAAACTCAGCCCTTGGCAAGGTGAACTGGGAAAGGCAGGCTCCGCCGCCTGGAGGCGCGGAGAACCCCAGTCCTTCAAGATCATCGATGACGGCGGACTGCGTAGTGTGGGAGCGGGACGCGCGCTGGTCGATAAGATGTAGCCGCGTGCGCTTGCGGCGGGAAAGCATGTCATGATCGGCGGCATCGACGCGACATGCGTAAATTTCTCTTTCGTTTTTCCAGAAATCATGATATATCCCAGTCATCCCGCCTCGGTGAGAGGGGCGTATCGCGGTCGTCACGAACGCGAGGCGGGGAGCGGTGGCCGCGCGGGCGCGCAGCATCCTTTCGAGGGTGCCGACGAACGTGTCAGTGCGGACGGCGAAGTCGTGTGGTCCTGACCTCCCGGTGCTGAGGTCAAGTTCGCGAAAAAGACGCTTTCGCGAATGACGGGGGCAAGAGAGCCGGTCCCCGGGGAGAGCGCGTATAAGCCGTAGCCCATCGCGCAGGGAATGCCGGTTGATCGGCTGCACCTGTGGTGACTGCCGCCTGCTTTTCTTGTCGCAGGCGGGCCATGGGTGAGGCCTTCACCCGGCATTCCCTGCGCCCTCGTCGCCAAGAGGGTGATCGATCATCTAAAGCTCGGACGCCAAACGCGCCGCGAGGTCGCGAAGACGCGCGCGCGAGCTGCCGGGATGTCATGCGGGCGGGAAGGGAAAGCCTGATCCCATGGTGCTGCCGGACAGGATTGAACTGTCGACCTCTCCCTTACCAAGGGAGTGCTCTACCACTGAGCTACGGCAGCAAACGGGGTCGCAATGGAATCGGGCCAGTGGCCGCGACCAAGCGCGGCGGTTCTTGCCACAAGGTCCCCGCCCACGCAAGCGTGAGTGACCGATTTGGGTGGGAAAGAAACGCCGATGCCTTCCAAGTCGAGGAAAAGCCGTGATTATCCGGTCCGAGGGGGCGGTTCGGACCGCCAGCGAGGCGCGGGGGGCTCCGGTTCCTGCCCATTCCGGCAGGAGACGGGACGGAGAGCCGAGTTTATAGGCTTGATGATGAGCTTGGGTTTTCGGGGAATCCGTGCGGCGCCCGCGCGACCATGACTTGGGATTTGCGCAATCCGGCATCAGATGTGCCGGGGTCGAGAGGAGCGGGCGGGATCAAGGCGATGGACGACGGGCAGGCCAGAAATCCGGACAAGACTCGGAAGGATGCGCGGGCCGAGCGGCTGAAACAGGCCCTGCGCGAGAACCTGAAGCGGCGCAAGGCGCAGGCGCGCCAGCGCAAGCCGGGCGAGGCGACGCCCTCGGACCTTCATGACGCGGCATTTGCGAAAGACGATGGCGAACGCGACGCGTGAGAACGGGCGGGGCGCGATTCGCATCCGGTGCGATTGGTCCGGTACGATTGGAATGAGTAAGCAGGGGATATGGTGATGGTGGCGGATGACGGTTCGAGCAACGGCATCGAGAACGGAGTCCCGGCGCGGGCGTTTCCGCGCTTCGAGCAGACCTTTCCGAGCCTGACCGCGCAGGAGATCGAGCGGCTGCGCCGCTTCGGCGAGGTGCGCATTTATCGCGACGGCGAGATGCTGTTTCAGACCGGCAAGCCCAGTCTTGGCATGTTCGTGGTGCTCTCGGGCCAGGTCAGCATCAGCCAGCGCGACGGGCTCGGCCATGTCACCCAGATCTCCGAGCGCGGCCCGGGCCAGTTCCTGGCCGAGATTGGCCAGCTCTCGGGGCGCGTCGCGCTGGTCGACGGCGTGGCCGAAGGTGACGTCGAGACCTTGCTGCTGCCGCCCGACCGGCTGCGCGCGCTCTTGGTGGCGGAGGCCGAGCTCGGCGAGCGCATCATGCGCGCGCTGATCCTGCGCCGGGTCAGTCTGATCCAGAGCGGCGGCGGAGGGCCGGTGCTGATCGGCCCGACCAATTCGACCTCGGTGGCGCGGCTGCAGAATTTCCTGGTGCGCAACGGTTTTCCGCATCACCTGCTCGATCCGGCCACCGACCACGACGCCGCCGAGGTGATCGCGCGCTATTCGCCGTCGCCTACCGACTGGCCGCTGGTGGTGATCGCCGACGGCACCGTGCTGCGCAATCCCAGCGAGACCGAGCTCGCCCATGCCATCGGCATGATCGGCGGGGCGCGCGGCGACAAGGTCTATGACGTCGCGATCGTCGGCTGCGGGCCGGCGGGGCTGGCGACCGCTGTGTACGCCGCCTCCGAAGGCCTGTCGGTGGTGGTGATGGATTCCCGCTCGTTCGGCGGCCAGGCCGGCGCCAGCGCGCGAATCGAGAACTATTTCGGCTTCCCCACCGGCATCACGGGCCATGCGCTGACCGCGCGCGCCTTCAACCAGGCGCAGAAATTCGGCGCCGAGATCATGATCCCGGTCTCCGTTTCCTCGCTCGACTGCGAGCGCAAGAACGGCGCCTTCGTGCTGTCGCTCGACGGCAGCGACGAGGTGCGGTCGCGCGCCATCGTGGTGGCGAGCGGGGCGCGTTATCGCCAGCCGCAGATCGAGCGGCTGAAGGATTTCGAGGGCCGCGGCGTCTGGTACTGGGCCTCGCCGATCGAGGCGCGGCTGTGCTCGGGGCAGGATGTCGCGCTGGTCGGCGGCGGCAACTCGGCCGGCCAGGCCGCCGTCTTCCTGTCCGCCCACGCGCGCAAGGTGCACATGATGGTGCGCGGCGGCGGCCTTGCCGCCAGCATGTCGCGCTATCTGATCGAGCGCATCGAGGCGACGCCGAACATCGAGCTGATGTTCAACAGCGAGGTCACAGGCCTCGAAGGCAATGCCGATGTCGGGCTGGAGCGCATCATCTGGAAGAGCCGTCTCTCGCCCGAGGAAATGTCGCTCGACATCCGCAACCTCTTTCTGTTCGTCGGCGCCGATCCGGCCACCGGCTGGCTCAATGGCTGTGGCGTCACCTTGGACCGCGCCGGCTTCGTCGTCACTGGCGCGCAGTCGGAGCAGAATGCCGGCCGGCTTGTGGCCTCGCTGGAGACCTCGGTGCCGGGCGTGTTCGCGATCGGCGACGTGCGCTCGGGCTCGGTCAAGCGCGTCGGCGGCGCGATCGGCGAGGGCGCCCAGGTGGTGGCCGCGCTGCACGGCTTCCTCGCCGATTCGCTGAAGCCGGTGGCGTAGCGGATGGCCGAGGCAAGAGTGCCATGCTTTTTTCGAAAGGATCGTGCGGTGTCGCAAACGCCGCGCGATCCAACGGCAATGATCAGCTATTGATATGATGTTTCACATGTCACGCGCGGGTAGGATGTGTGGCGCACGCGCGGCGATGCTGCGAAACATCGAGGCGGCAAGCGCGCATTTTCATGAACGCGCGCCCTGTGCCTCGCTCCGGTGGCAATTTTGCCATGGCGCTCGTGCATGGTGGCGTGGTCGTCCAACGGAGCTCCCGCTATGATGCTCGGATTGAGCCTTGAAAATTTCACTCTTCTCCATGTGGTCATCAGCCTGGTCGCGGTCGCCTCCGGCCTGGTCGTGATGTTCGGCATGCTCGGCTCGCAGCGGATGCCGGCGCTGACCGGTATATTCCTGGTCACCACGATCCTGACCAGCGTCACCGGGTTGATGTTCCCGTTCACCGAGCTTCTGCCGTCGCATGTGCTCAGCATCATCTCGCTGGTGCTGCTCGCGATCGCCTGCGTCGCGCTCTATGGCAGGCGCCTTTCGGGTTTCTGGCGGCCGGTCTATGTGCTCACCGCGCTGGTCTCGCTCTACATCAACGTCTTCGTGCTGGTGATCCAGAGTTTCCTCAAGATCCCGGTGCTGCACGCGCTGGCGCCGGGCGATCCGCCGAACGCGACGATCTTCGCCATCGTGCAGGGCATCGTGCTGCTGCTGTTCGCGATCGCGATCATCGGCGTCTGGCGGCGGTTCCGGCCGATGCCGCTGTCGGCCTGAGGGAGGTCGCAGCTGACATTGCGACGATCCCATCAAATCGCCGCAATGTCGCGACTCATGCCATGCTTCCTCCTCATCGAACCTCAGCAGGCATCGGCATGGATCGCATTCGCATCATCGGCGGCAACCCGCTCAATGGCACCATCCCGATCTCGGGGGCCAAGAACGCAGCGCTGCCGTTGATGATTGCCGGGCTTCTGACCCCGGAGACGCTGATCCTGGACAACGTGCCGCGGCTGGCGGATGTCGCCCAGTTGCAGCGCATCCTCGGCAACCACGGCGTCGACATCACCGCGGTCGGGAAGCGGCCCGGCGACGGCAAGTATCAAGGCCAGACCCTGCAGATCTCGGCCGCCGACATCATCGACACCACCGCGCCCTACGAGTTGGTGTCCCGAATGCGGGCGAGCTTCTGGGTGGTGGCGCCGCTCTTGGCGCGGATGCACGCGGCCAAGGTGTCCTTGCCCGGCGGCTGCGCCATCGGCACCCGCCCGGTCGATCTCCTGATCATGGCGCTGGAAAAGCTCGGCGCCGAGATCGCCATCGACGGCGGCTATGTGGTCGCGAAGGCGCACGGAGGTCTGCGCGGCGGCCACATCGCGTTTCCGAAGGTCACGGTCGGCGGCACCCACGTCGCGCTGATGGCCGCGACGCTCGCCAAGGGCACGACCGTCATCACCAACGCCGCCTGCGAGCCGGAGGTCAGCGATCTCGCGGAGTGTCTTGCCAAGATGGGCGCGCGCATCACCGGGGCCGGCACCTCGCGCATCGAGATCGAGGGCGTCGATCGCCTGCACGGCGCCCGTCATACCGTGCTGCCCGACCGGATCGAGGCCGGGACTTACGCGATCGCCACCGCGATGACCGGCGGCGACGTCCAACTGTCCGGCGCCAGGGCCGAGCTGTTGCAATCCGCGCTGGACGTGCTGACCGAAGCGGGCGCCGAGATCAGCGTGAACGCCGACGGCATCCGCGTCCGGCGCAACGGCAACGGCATCCGCCCGGTGCAGGTCGCGACCGCGCCATTCCCGGGCTTCCCGACCGACCTGCAGGCGCAGCTGATGGCGCTGATGGTGCGCGCACAGGGGGCGTCCGCCATCACCGAGACCATTTTCGAAAACCGCTTCATGCACGTGCAGGAGCTCGCCCGGTTCGGCGCCCGCATCTCGCTCGACGGTGAGACCGCCCGGATCGAGGGCATCTCCACTTTGCGCGGCGCCCCTGTGATGGCGACCGACCTGCGGGCGTCGGTGTCGCTGGTCATCGCGGGGCTTGCCGCAGAGGGCGAAACCATGGTGAATCGCGTCTATCACCTCGATCGCGGCTTCGAGCGGCTCGAGGAGAAGCTGAAGGCGTGCGGCGCCGCGATCGAGCGCATCAGCGACTGACGCAGCTGAGGACAGGCGCACCGGGGACAGGACTATCGTGACCGACCAGCTCAAACTGATCGCGCTCGATGCCGACGATCTCGCGGTGGTCTCCACGCATGTGCAGGATGCCAGGGTGCAGCCGGCCGACATCATCTGGCGTCAGGCCGAGAAGCGGCTGGTGATCGGCATGAACCGGCTGGACTGGGCGCAGACGCTGCACGGCGATGCCGAGCCGCGGCGGCTGGTGTCCGTGCTCCGGTTCGACCGGGTGCTGGCCTGCAAATCGCGCAAGATCGACCTGGCGGCGGCGGACGCCGTGCTGGAGCTGATCGGCATCGAGTTTCATGGCGCCGAGCCGCCTGGCGGCAGCGCGCTGCTCTTGTTCTCCCACGGCGGGGCGCTGCGGCTCGATGTCGAGTGCCTGGAATGCGAATTGACCGACCTCGGTCCCGACGATCTGGGGATGGGAGATCTCGGGGAGGGGGATGGGGCGGGCCGGGGCGGATAGGGTGGTTTTGCTGGGGTTGACGGCCCTTCGCCGCCGCGCCATTGAGCAGGCAAGGGAGCCTCGAATCCCGCCCCTGGAAAGCGTGCAATGCCCATTCGTCTGACCCGCGACAGCGCCGATTTTGACGCCCAATTCCGGCAGTTTCTCGCCGCCAAGCGCGAGGTCTCCGCCGACGTCGAGGCCGCCGCGCGCTTGATCGTCGACGATGTCGCAAGACGCGGCGACGCGGCGCTGATCGAGGCGACGAAGAAGTTCGATCGCCTGGAGCTCGATGCCTCGTCGCTGCGGGTGACCGCTTCCGAGATCGAGCAGGCCGTGAAGGCCTGCGACCCGGCCACGGTGGACGCGCTCAAATTTGCCCGCGACCGCATCGAGGCGTTTCATTTGCGGCAGTTGCCGCAAGACCAGCGCTTCACCGACGCTGAAGGCGTCGAGCTCGGCTGGCGCTGGAGCGCGATCGAGTCCGCGGGGCTCTATGTGCCCGGCGGCACCGCCGCCTATCCGTCCTCGGTGTTGATGAACGCTGTTCCGGCCAAGGTCGCTGGCGTCGAGCGTCTGGTCATGGTGGTGCCTGCGCCCGATGGCAGGCTCAATCCGCTGGTGCTGGCGGCTGCGCATCTTGGCGGCGTCTCCGAGATTTACCGCGTCGGCGGCGCCCAGGCGGTGGCCGCGCTCGCCCATGGCACCGCGACGATCACCCCGGTTGCCAAGATCGTCGGCCCCGGCAATGCCTATGTCGCCGCCGCCAAGCGGCTGGTGTTCGGCAAGGTCGGCATCGACATGATCGCTGGGCCCTCTGAGGTGCTGGTGATTGCCGACGACACCGCGAATGCCGATTGGATCGCAGCTGATCTGCTCGCCCAGGCCGAGCACGATGCCAGCGCGCAGTCGATCCTGATCACCGACAGCGCTCGCCTGGCTGAGCAGGTTGCCCGCGCGGTCGAGGGCCAGCTGAAGACCCTGCCGCGCGTCGCCATCGCGTCCGCCTCATGGTCCGATTTCGGCGCCATCATCGAGGTCGAAAATCTCGATCACGCCGTGCCGCTGGCTGACGCCATCGCCGCTGAGCATTTGGAGATCATGACCCGCGATCCGGATGCGCTCGCGGCCAAGGTCCGCAATGCCGGCGCGATTTTCCTCGGTCACCATACGCCGGAGGCGATCGGCGATTATGTCGGCGGCTCCAACCACGTGCTGCCGACCGCGCGCTCGGCGCGGTTCTCCTCGGGTCTTGGCGTGCTCGACTTCATGAAGCGCACATCGATCCTGAAATGCGGGCCGGACCAGTTGCGCGCGCTCGGACCGGCGGCGATGATTCTGGGGAAGGCCGAGGGCCTCGATGCCCATTCTCGTTCCATCGGATTGCGCCTCAATTTGTCATGACCGCGCCCCCGCCCAGCGATGATCAGGCCAACCGGATCGCCGCGGTGACGCTCGACGACGAATCGATCGGACGTTCGGGACCGGATGTCGAGCATGAGCGCGCGATCGCCATCTACGATCTCGTCGAGCAGAACGTGTTCGCGCCCGAGGGCATCGACGTCGCTGGACCGTTCGCCCTGCATCTCGGCATCACCTCCAACCGGCTGATGTTCGATATCCGCAAGGAGGACGGATCGCCTGTCGTGACGCACCTGTTGTCGCTGACGCCGTTCCGGCGGATCGTGAAGGATTACTTCATGATCTGTGACAGCTACTACCAGGCGATCCGCACCGCCACGCCGGACAAGATCGAGGCGATCGACATGGGCCGCCGCGGCATCCATGACGAGGGGTCGCGCACGCTGCAGGAGCGGCTGAAGGGCAAGGTGAGGATCGACCACGAGACCGCGCGGCGCCTGTTCACCCTGATCACCGTGCTGCATTGGAAGGGGGAAGGCGGATGATGGCGGCCGACGGACATGTCGCTACTGTCGCCGTCGGCGCGGGCGGTTGAGCAGATGGCGGAGGCTCCGCGTGCGCGCCAACCGCAGGCGGTGCTGTTCGCCTGCGGCCAGAACAGCGTGCGCTCGCCGATCGCCGCGAGCCTGTTGCAACACATGTTCCCGCAGACCCTCTATGTCCGCTCCGCCGGCGTCAAGAAGGGCGAGCTCGATCCGTTCGCGGTCGCCGTGATGGCCGAGCTCGGCCAGGATATCTCCGCCCACAAGCCGACCACGTTCGAGGAGCTGGAGGATTGGGAGGGGCTGAACTTCGACCTCATCATCACGCTGTCGCCGGAGGCGCATCACAAGGCGCTGGAGCTGACCCGCACTCTGGCCGCCGACGTCGAATATTGGCCGACGCCGGACCCGACCGATGCCGCCGGTAATCGCGAGCAGAAGCTTGCAGCCTATCGCGAGGTCTCCGACGGGCTCTATGCCCGGATCCGCAAACGCTTCGTCAGAGGCGGCCCCGCCGGATTGTGAGGGCGCGTGAGTTCCACGCAGGTGTCATCGAACCGAAACAGGATCGTCGCCATCAGCTCATGTTGCGCCCTTAGAGCAGGCGGCATCCGGCTTCGCGTCGAATAGCGCCCGCGGGTTGTGGAATGGCAGCCCATCCGATAGGTTCCGCGCGCGCTCCAGCCCATTTCCGAATCTCCCATCAAATCAGCATGCTCGGCCGTCCCAAAATCGTTCTTGCTTCCGGCTCGCCGCGACGTCTGGCGCTGCTCAACCAAGCCGGCATCGAGCCCGACGCGCTGCGTCCGGCCGATGTCGACGAGACGCCGAGGCGCGGGGAGCTGCCGCGCGCCTGCGCCAACCGTCTCGCCCGCGCCAAGGCCGATGCGGCGCTGAAATCGGTCCA
>Ga0209677_100821_pt1 | contig 15500 bp, 14 predicted proteins | sample AraplaCvi_mCL_r2_2_FD_184285 | JGI IMG/M metagenome (GOLD analysis project Ga0209677, IMG submission 184285) | Arabidopsis root microbial communities from North Carolina, USA - plate scrape CL_Cvi_mCL_r2 (SPAdes) (version 2) | ecosystem: Host-associated > Plants > Roots > Endosphere | place: USA... | reverse complement strand
ATGAGCTCGCGCAGCGTCTGTCGGAAGACAACCCGCAGTTCGAGTACAACGGCGAGGACTACGCCATCCACGACCTGGCCGGCCTGCTTGGCCTGGTGCCTGGCCTGGGCGACGAAGAACAGTTGCCGCTGCTGCTGACCCGTTCGGGCGAACTGCGCGCCGCGATCCGCATCGACGCCGTGATCGGCTCGCGCGAAATCGTGGTGAAGTCGGTCGGCCCGCAGGTGAGCTCGGTGCCCGGCATCCTTGGCGCCACCATCATGGGCGACGGCTCGGTGCTGGTGATTCTCGATCTCGCGCCGCTGGTACGTCACGGCCTGGCACGTCGCGAACAGCGCCTGGCCGAAGGCCTGGATTACGCCACTGTCGCGCCAGTGATCGAAGAAGAGCGCGTGCGTCCGTTGGTGATGGTGGTCGACGATTCGATCACCATGCGCAAGGTCACCGGCCGCGTGCTGGAACGCCACGAGTACGAAGTGGAAACCGCGAAGGATGGCCTGGACGCGCTGGAAAAGCTGCACGAACGCGTGCCGGACCTGATGCTGCTGGACATCGAGATGCCGCGCATGGACGGCTACGAGCTGGCCACGCAGATGAAGGCCGATGCGCGGTTCCGCAACGTGCCGATCATCATGATCACCTCGCGTACCGGCGAAAAGCATCGCCAGCGCGCCTTCGACATCGGCGTGGAGCGTTATCTCGGCAAGCCGTACCAGGAAGCCGAATTGCTGGCGCAGATCAGCGAAGTATTGGAGCAACACGCGCAGGAGCCGGTGAATGAGTGAGAAGGCAACGGCAGTTGCGCTGCTGTTCGATGACGTTGAACTGGGTAGTCATCTGCGCGCCGCACTGTCCGAGCACGGCGCCCGGATCGCGCACGAAGGGCCAGTCAGCAGTTTCGATGTGGTGAAACTGCGCCAGGCTGGCGTGAGCGTGCTGGTGGTGAACCTGGACGACTCGGTGGATGACGCCGCGCTCGACCTGATCTACGAACTGGTGGGTTCCGGCGACATTCCCGTCGTGTTCAACGACGCGCAGGCCAGTCGCAGTCTGGACGGCTGGGATCGTGCGCGCTGGGCGCGCCACCTGGCCGCCAAGACGCTCAACAACGACACCATCGATCCGCCGCGTCCCGAGCATGCGCGCGCGGTGGAAATGCCCGCCGCGCAACCGGTGATGGTCGAGGCGCTGGCCGAACCGGCGGTTGAAACCGCCGTGGCGCAGCACTTCGCAGAACCGGTACTGGAGCCGGAAACCGCATGGCAGCCGGAACCTGAGTTCCAGCCGGGGCTGGAAACCGTGGTTGCGCACGAAGCAGTCGTGGAAGCGCCGATGGATGCGCTGTTGGCGCACGAGGACATCGCCGGGGCACCGGCCGCATCGGAAACCCTAGCGGACGAATTGGAAGCGCTGCTGGCCTCCGACGAACCGCCGCACGAGCCGGAAAACGAATTCGGCTCGCTGAAATTCAAGGCGGACGAGGATGTGCAGCCGCTGCACGACGGCAACTTCGGCTGGCAGGATGAGGCCGAACCGGTATCGCACGACGACATCCCGACCTCACCTGGATTCGCCCCCGCGCCATCCGCACCGGCCCCAGCGCCGGCCCAGATGGAAGCGCCGGCGTTCAACATCAATCTGGATCATCTTTCGCTGGCCTCGCTCGACGAAGAGTTCACTCCGCCGGTGATCGAAAAGGCGACGCTCGCGCAGCAGACGCCTGCGCACAGCGCGCCGGAATGGGGCTTCGTGGAAGAGGATGCGCCTGCGGCGCCGCAGCCCGCGGGCGACAAGGCGTTTGGTGTCGAGAAGGTCAGCGCGGCCGATTACCTCGCGCCCGATGTCGAGTTTCTGGAAGACGAATCGCCGGTTGCGCCGGGCATGAGCCTGGAGCTGGTGTCGATGGAAGAAGCCATCGCACCGGATGAGGAATACCAGCCGTTCGAATCGCATCTGCAGGAACTCGATTCCGCGTTCGCGCATCTGCTGGTGCTCGGTGCGGCACGCGACAGCGGCGCCTCCCTGGCGGCTTTCCTGGGCGCGCTGCCGGGCGATCTGAAACTGCCGATCTTGCTTACCCAACATCACAACCCGGATGCGCTGGAGCCATTGGTTGCATCGCTGGCCACGCAGTGCAGCCTGCCGATCAAGGTCGCCACGCTGGGCATGCGCACGCGCGCCGGCGAAGTGGTGGTGGTGCCGCGCGGACAACAGGTGCGCGTCACGCGCGACGGTCGCGTGGAACTCATTGCCGCGAACGACGATGACGCCGGCCAGTCGCCTTCCATCGACAGCAGCTTCACGATGGCGGCGAGCGTGTTTGGACGCAACGCGCTGGCGATCGTGTTCGCCGGCCAGGCCACCGATGCCGTTGCCGGCGCGCAAGCCATTCACGATCGCGGCGGACAGGTGTGGGTGGAGGCGTCCTTCAGCGATCACTACGCCGATATGGTGAACGGCGTGATGGCCGAACGCCTGGCCAGTTTTTCCGGTTCGCCGCAGGAACTAGCGGTAAGACTGGTGGAGGACTTCCGATGAGCGAACAGCAGCTACCCCGCGAAATCCGCTGCGTACTGGTACCGGTAGGCAATCTGCGCCTGCTGCTGCCCAACGCTACCGTGGCCGAAGTGATCACCTTCGCTACGCCCGAACCCGTTGCCGGCGCCCCGGAATGGCTGCTCGGCCGTATCGCTTGGCGCGGCTGGCGCGTGCCGCTGGTGTCGTTCACCAAGCTGGCCGATGCCGAAGAAGGCGATTCGGAACTCAGCGTGCGCGTGGCCGTGCTCAAGGCGCTTGGCGACAACCCCGACGTACCGTTCGTGGCCGTGGTCACGCAGGGTTTTCCGCGCCTGACCACGCTCAATTCGGAACTGATCATTCCCACGCACGATGGCAAGCCGTTGCCGCGCGGCGTGAAGGCACAAGTGCTGGTGCGCGACGACATTGCGGTGATCCCGGATCTCGAAGGCATCGAGAACGAAGTGACCGAGCTGCTGCGCCAGGCGAGCTGACGTCGTAGGGTGGGGTGCAAATCCTGATATATCCCCACGTTTTTGCTTTGCGCTCCTTATCTGCAAAAACCACAACGTTCATGCTGGCGGGCCGCAAAAAACGCGCAAAAGTCATTCCGGCGAAGGCCGGAATCCATGCTAACCGTTGCGTAGAACGTCATTGAGTCGACACGTATTCCGCATGGATATAAATGGATTCCGGCCTTCGCCGGAATGACGGTGAGGTGTGTTTCAGGGTGCAAATCCCAACCTACAAATCGCCGTGCAACGCCTGCAATGCCGCCAGCGCCGCCAACCCCGCCGTTTCCGTGCGCAGAATCCGCGGCCCCAATTGCAAGCCCTGAAAACCCGCTTCGCGCAGTGACGCGATATCGCGCTCGCCCAGGCCGCCTTCGGGTCCTACCACCAACAAGCCGCCTGATGCGCTGAAACGCAGCGCGCGCGCCCGCAGCGTGCCTGCCGGAAGCAGTGCCAGACGCTGGGCGTCGTCGTTGGCGAGATTTTCCAGCCAGCTTTGCAGCGATAGCGCCGGCATTACCTCGGGGACACGCACGCGGCCGCTTTGCTCGCACGCGCTGGCGGCCACGGCCCGCCAATGCTGCAGGCGCTTTTCTGCGCGAGCGGCATCCAGCTTCACCTCGGAGCGCTCGGTAAACAAAGGCACGATGCGCGCAACGCCCAGCTCGGTGGCTTTCTGCACGATCAGATCCATCTTCTCGCCGCGCGCAACACCTTGCGCCAACGTAAGTTGCAGCGGCGATTCGTTCGCAACTTCTTCGCGATCGCCGATGCGGATGATCACGTCGCGCTTGCCGACACTCACCAGCGTTGCCGCGTAGTCATAACCATCGCCATTGAAGACGGTGAGCGCATCGCCCGCATTCATGCGCAGCACGCGCGCGACGTGCTCGGCGGCCTGCGCGGGCAGGGGCACTTCGGTGGCTGGCGCAAGCGGCTGTTCGACGTGGATGCGAGTGGTGCGCATAGGCTTTCGAAGGACGAAGATCACGCAGCATACCGCGCAGCATGCATGATGTTCAGCCATCTGAACGGCTTTTTGCGTGGATGGGCCTTGCGATGAACCTGGACCGGGATCAGCATGGACTTACCTACGAGGCTCGTTACTTCCCCACCCGCGAGCAAGGAGGTTTGCCATGTTCAGATTGATGCTTTCCGCAACACTCACGGCGGGTCTGGCGACAGCGGCGTTCGCTGCGCAGAACGCGCCTCCCCTGGCGGACCAGCCGCCGACGGCTTCGACGGCAGCGGCGCCCAGGCACGCATCGCCGCTCAAGCCTGGCGATCGCCAATGCATCCGCGACACGGGTAGCCTGATCCCGGCCAAGAAAGGCCAATGCCTGCCGGTGGCGGGCCGCTCCTATTCCAAGGGCGATATCGACGCTACCGGTGAAACGACGCTGGGACCGGCGCTGGAAAAACTGGATCCGGCCATTACGGTTCGCGGCAACGGCGGTCACTAGCTGCTGTCGGTTGGGTTACCAACCCACCAATGCCGCTGCGAAGACATTGGGTTACCCCGGATCAAGTCCGGCGTAACCCAGCGCAGCTACGCGACAGCGCGAATGATGCCTGCGCGTGCCACATCCACCAGGTGATCGATCTCGCCTTCGGTCACCACGTAGGGCGGCATGAAGTAGATGATGTTGCCCAATGGCCGCAACAGCGCGCCATGTTCCAGGCCGTGCAGATACACGCGCAAACCTCTTCGTTCTTCCGTGGGGAAATCACGGCGGGTTGCCTTGTCGGCGACCAGTTCCACCGCGGCGATCATGCCTTGCTGTCGCACGTCGGCCACGTTCGGATGGTCGCGTAGCGCAGCCAGCCGTTTGGCAAGATGCGCCGCGAGTGCGCGATTTCGTTCCAGCACCGGCTCGTCGCGAAATATGTTCAGCGTTTCCAGCGCGGCGCGGCAGGCAAGCGGATTGCCGGTGTAGCTGTGCGAATGCAGGAACGCCTTGCCCGCGCTGTATTCGGCATAGAACGCGTCATACACGCGCTGGGTGGTAAGCACGGCGGAAAGCGGCAGAGTCCCGCCAGTCAGCCCCTTGGATAGGCACATGAAATCCGGCGCGATAGCCGCCTGCTCGCACGCGAACATCGTGCCGGTGCGAGCGAAACCAACGGCGATCTCGTCCGCGATCAGATGCACGTGATAACGATCGCACAGCGCACGCAGGCCGGTGAGATAGCTCGGGTGATACATGCGCATGCCGCCCGCGCACTGCACCAGCGGCTCCACGATCACCGCGCAGGTTTCATGCGCGTGATGCTCCAGCAGTTCGCGCATCGCTTCCAGCCGGCGCATGGCGATCTGTTCGGGCGAATCGCCAGGTTCGCCTTCGTATGTATCGGGTGACGGCGCAAGAATCGGCGTAAGCAGCAAGGGCGCATAGGTCTTGCGATACAGACCCACGTCGCTGACCGACAGTGCACCTAAGGTCTCGCCGTGATAGCTGCCAGTCAGCGCGATAAAGCGCGTCTTTTCGCCATGGCCCTGGTTGAGCCAGTAGTGGAAGCTCATCTTCAGCGCCACTTCGATCGCGGCCGAACCGTTGTCGGCGAAGAATACCTTCTCCAGGCCGTGCGGCGTGATAGCCACCAGCCGCTCGGCCAGTTCGATCGCCACCGGATGCGTGAAACCGGCAAAAATCACGTGTTCCAGCGTGTGCGCCTGATCGGCCAGCGCCGCTGCGATGCGCGGATTGGCATGACCGAACAGGTTGGTCCACCAGGAGCTGATGCCGTCCAGATAACGGCGGCCCTCCGCATCGATCAGCCAGGCGCCTTCGCCGCGCACGATCGGCACCATCGGTACCTGTTCGTGATCGTGCATCTGGGTGCAGGGATGCCAGATATGGCGAAGATCGCGCTGGGCGAGAGCGGTGTTGGCGTTTTGCTGATGAGTCATCTGGCTATGATCGGACTAGTCGCGGGCTTGCTCAAGCATGGGCAAGCCCGCTGCAACATGGTTGTTCGAGCTTTATCGCCATTCCGGCCTTCGCCAGGAATGGCGATAAAGAAAAGTCCAGTCCTGTGGAAATTGCTGATGAAACGATGGTTGGTGACCCTTGCAATCATTCTGCTCGCCCTTGGTGCCGTGGTGTGGTTCATCCCCGCAAGCTGGGCGCTGCCGCTGCTGCAATCCCGCTTGCGCGGCATACGCTTCGAAGGCCTGAGCGGCACATTGTGGGAAGGACGTGCCGAACAGGTGTCGATCGGCAACGACCCGCCGCTGGGCAGCCTTACCTGGACACTCTCGCGTCGCGCCTTACTCGGCGACGTACGCGTGGGCATGTATCTGCATCAGCCGCAGTTGCAGCTGACGGCCCAGGCGCATCGTGTTTCCTCCGGTCAGATCGATCTGCGGGACGCGACCCTGCACATGGATATGGCCATGCTCGGCACGCAGCCGTGGACACGCGGGCAACCGCAAGGACAATTCGACCTGCAGGTGCCGCAGGCGCGTTTGCAGGGCGTGTGGCCAATGCAGTTGGATGCAACCGGCAACTGGTCGCAGGCGTCGATTCGCACGGAACAGGGCGACGTCCCGCTGGGCACGCTGATGCTTACGATGAACGGGGAATCCGGCGCCATCCGCGGCACGCTCAACGACGACGGCAGCAGCCCCGTACAGACGTCCGGACGGCTATCTTTGAGCCCGCTGGGTTGGGACTTGCAGTTTCGCCTGGTCCCGCGCAGCGAAGATCCTGCGGTGATGCGCTGGCTACGCAGCCTGGGCACGCCGGCTGCGGACGGCACGCTCGAACTCCGCTATCGTGGCGGTTTGGCTCAAATGGCTCCCAAGAAAACATGAATGAGCAGCAATGGGGCGCGGCGCTGAAAGCCGCGCGCGACGCGGCGGACGCGGCCGCCGAGGTGATCCGCCATTACTGGCGCCGCGGCGTCGAGGTGGAAATCAAATCCGACGCCACGCCGGTGACGATCGCCGACCGCGAAGCCGAACAGGCGATCCGCGCGATTCTCGCACCCGCACTGCCGGGCGCGGCGATCTACGGCGAAGAATTCGGCCTGGACAACGACAGCGCCGAACTGCTTTGGCTGGTCGATCCCCTGGATGGCACCAAGAGCTTCGTGCGCCGCACGCCGTTCTTCTCCACCCAGATCGCACTGATGCATCGAGGTGAACTGGTGCTGGGCGTGTCGAGTGCGCCGATCTATGGCGAAACGATGTGGGCCAGTGCCGGCGGTGGCGCGTGGTTCAACGATGAGCGCGTGCACGTGGCAGGCACGGCAGAGATGTCGCAGGCGTCCATTTCCACCGGCAACGTCAAGACGCTTACCGGCGATGCGCGCTGGCAGGCGCTGGGCCAGATGATCCGCGACAGCAACCGCATTCGCGGTTATGGCGATTTCTGTCATTACCACTTGCTTGCGCGTGGGGGGCTGGATCTGGTGATCGAATCGGACGTGAATATTCTCGACGTCGCCGCGCTGGCGATGATCGTGCGCGAAGCCGGCGGCGTGTTCACCGATCTGGAAGGCAAGCCGCTGAACCTGGAAACACGCAGCGTGCTGGCCGGTACGCCGGCGATCCATGCGCAGGCGCTGATGCGCCTTGGCCGCTAGCGGTTACAATCGTTTCCCATGCCGCCTCGCTACCCCGTCATCCACGCCACGCGCGACCTCACCACCAGCAGCTTCCTGCACGTGGAGCAGGTCGATCTGGAATTTTCCAACGGCCAGCATCGCACTTACGAACGGCTCAAAGGCCGCGGCCTGGGTGCGGTGATCATCGTGCCGATGCTGGATGACGAAACCGTCTTGCTGATCCGCGAATACGGCGTCGGCGTGGACCGTTACGAACTGGGCTTGCCGAAAGGCCGGCTCGACCAGGACGAAACGGTGGAGCAGGGCGCCGATCGCGAATTGAAGGAAGAAGTCGGCTACGGTGCGCGCAAACTCAAGATCCTGCACAACCTCTCGCTGTCGCCGTCGTACATGACGCACATGGCGCACGTGGTGCTGGCGCAGGATCTGTACCCCGAGCGGCTCGAAGGCGACGAACCCGAACCGCTCGAAGTCGTGCCCTGGAAACTTTCCGAACTGCATACCCTGGTCTCGCGGGACGACGTTACCGAAGGCCGCTCCATCGCTGCGCTGTTTCTGGCGCGCGAATACCTCGCCGGACGCCTGTGAGCACCATGCCCGATCATCCCCTGCTGCTTGAAGTCGGCATGCTGGCGCGCCTTGCCGGCGATGCCATCATGGTCGTCTATCGCGAAGACTTCGACGTCGAAATGAAAAGCGATCTGTCGCCGCTCACGGCGGCGGATCTGGCCGCACAAAAAGTCATCGCCTCCGGCCTGGCGCAGATCGATCCGCTGCTGCCGGTCGTTTCCGAAGAAGCAAGCCAGTTGCCATGGGAACAACGCCGCGAATGGTCGCGTTACTGGCTGGTCGATCCGCTGGATGGCACGCGCGAATTCGTCAAGCGCAACGGCGAATTCACCGTCAACATCGCTTTGATCGAAAACGGCCAGCCGGTGCTGGGCGTGGTGCTGGCGCCGGTCACGGAAGAACTGTTCGTCGCCGCGCGCGGACACGGCGCTTGGTGGCAGGTGCAGCGCGATGCCGAATGGGAGCGCATTTCCGCGCGTGCCTTGGCCAATCCGCCGGTCGCTGCGGGAAGCCGCTCGCATGGCGGTTCGTCGGAAATGACGCTGCGCCGCCTGCTGGGCGAGGAATACCAGTTGCATCCGCTAGGCTCTTCGCTGAAGTTTTGCCTGATCGCGCGCGGCTCCGCCGATGTGTACCTGCGCCGCGGCCCGACCAGCGAATGGGATACCGCTGCGGCGCAATGCGTGCTGGAAGAGGCCGGCGGCGCCGTGCTCGATCTCACCGGCAAACCGCTGCACTACAACCGTGGCGAGTCGCTGCTCAATCCGGAATTTCTCGCCGTGGGCGATGCCGGTATCGATTGGGGCGCACGCCTGCGTGACGCCGGGCTGCCGTGACGACGACGACGCGCCACAGCCTGGCGGATCTGCTCGCCATCATGGCGCGTCTGCGCGATCCCGAACGCGGTTGCCCCTGGGACGTGCAGCAGGATTTCAGCACCATCGCGCCGTACACCATCGAAGAAGCCTATGAAGTCGCCGACGCTATCGAGCGCAAGGACTGGCACGACCTGCGCGATGAACTAGGGGATCTGCTGCTGCAGGTGGTGTTTCATGCGCAGATGGCGAAAGAGCAGGGGCTGTTCGATTTCGACGACGTCGCGCACGCCATCAGCGAAAAAATGCTGCGTCGCCACCCGCATGTGTTCGGCGACGTGCGCTACGCGGACGTGGAGGAACAGAAGCGCGCCTGGGAAGCCATCAAGGCTGCCGAGCACGCCGCGAAGGCGGCCGTGCATGACGACAGCGCGCTCGCTGGCGTTTCGCGCGGACAGCCCGAATGGCAGCGTGCGCAGACATTGCAGCAGCGCGCGGCCACGGTCGGCTTCGAGTGGCCCAACCACGGCCCGGTGATCGACAAGCTGCACGAGGAACTGGCCGAAGTGGAGGCCGAGTTCGCCGCTGGCGCCGACCCCGCGCGCCTGGAGGACGAGATCGGAGACGTCCTGTTCATGGCGGCCAACCTGGCGCGCCACGCCAAGGTGGATTTCGCGCGTGCGCTCAAGCACGGCAACGCCAAGTTCGAGCGGCGTTTCCGGCGCATGGAGCAGTTCGCGGCGAGCCAGGGAACGACGCTTTCGTCGATGGGCCTGGCAGAACAGGAAGCGCTCTGGCAACAGGCGAAGACGGAAGAGCGCTAAGCTGCCTAGGGATGCTCTGATCTATGGTACGTGGAATAGATCAGAGCATCCCTCGGCCGGGCCGTTGCAACCTTTTTGCTGGCCCAAGCATCTGAAGCATTCGAACACCACCGGAGCTTTCGTATGCGTTACCTCATCGCCCTACTGGCCCTGCTGCCGCTTGCCGCCGCTGCTGGCGAATGCAAATACAGCGCCCCGCGCACCCTGCATGACGACCTGGCCGGCATCCATCGCGTCCAGATCGAACTGCACAGCCACGACCTGCATCTGGTCGGCGCCGGCGCCAGCGGCGGCCTGCAATTCAACGGACGCGCCTGCGCGTCCTCGCAGTCGGCCCTGGACAACCTGCAGGTCACGTCGCGACGCGAAGGCGATCAGCTCATCGTCGATATCGGCAGCCACAACAACTTCAATATCGGCCTTTTCGGCGTGTCCTACGCCTATCTGGACCTGCAGGCGCAACTGCCCGCCAACATGCCGGTGAGCCTCCATACCGGCTCGGGTGACGCCTACGTCACCGGACTGGCGCAGCTCGATGCGGAAACCGGCTCGGGCGATCTGCACGTCGATCACATCGCTGGCGAAGTGTCGGTGACGACTGGCTCAGGTGACGTCGAACTGTCCGATGTGGGCAGCGTGCGCGCCGGCTCGGTGGGTTCGGGCGACCTGAAGGCGCGCAACGTGCACAACGGCGTGAATATCGGCAATGTCGGTTCCGGCGACGTCACCGTGGAGCACGTGGGCGGCAGCGTCCACGTGGACACGATCGGCTCCGGCGATGTCATCGCCAAGGACGTGCGCGGCGACCTGGTGGTGGCTGCCAAGGGTAGCGGTGACGTTACACACAGCGACATCGGCGGCAAGGTCAGCGTGCCGCACGAAGACGATTGATCACGTGAGCAGGCGCATCACCGCATAAACCAGCGCCGCACAAATCAGCAGGAACGGAATCGATACCTCGTGAAACAGCCGCATGCCATGCGGCTGTTTTGCCAGGCGCAGCGCGATCAGGTTCGCCAGCGAGCCGATCACCACGCCGAAGCCGCCCACATTCACCGCCACGGCCAGCGCCATCGCATCCGGCGCGCGATCCAGCAACAGCACGGTCGCCGGCACGTTGCTGATCAACTGCGAACTCACGATGCCGCTCAGATAGAGCGCCCAGGGTCGCGTGAAGTCGATGCTGCCGAGTGCATGATCCACGATCGGCAATGCGGCGAAATGGCCGAGCCCCAAGAAGATCGCGGCGAACGTCGCCATCAGCCACCAGTCGATCGATTTGACGGAGCGCCTGGAAAACAAGGCGAACGACACAATCAGCAATAACGCAGCAAGCGGCGCCTGGCCGCGTTCCATCATCACCACCATTACCACCAGCGCAATCACCGACAACGCGGCCAGCGATGCCGAAACTGGATGCCCGTCGAGCTTGTCGCGTTGCAGTTCCACGCGTCCTTTCGGCAGCCAGAACCAGGTGAGCAACGCCACCATCGCAAACATCACCGCGGACACGGGCAGCAGGTTGCCGACGAATTGCACAAAAGGGATCTGCGCGTGCTGCCAGATCAGCAGATTCTGCGGATTGCCGATCGGGCTGAGGGTGGAGCCGGCGTTGACGGCCAGCGCTTCCAGCACGGCCATGCGCAGCACCGGCAGGTTGGACATGCCGCCGATCGCCACCGTCAACGGCACCATCAGGAACAGGCTGACGTCGTTGGTGAGCGCCATCGACAACACCGCCGTCATGCTCACCAGCAACAAGCCCACGCCGCGCAACGAATGCATGCGCGCCACCAGCAGGCCGGCCATGCGCTGTACCCAGCCGCTGTCGCAAATGCCCTGGATGGCGATCATCAATCCCAGCAGGCCGCACAGCGTGGGCACTTGCAGCCAGCCCCGGTAACGATGCCAGGGCTGCGGATCGATGCATGCCAGCAATACGGCAAGCGTGGCGAACAGCAGCAGCAACCATTCGTGCTTGAGGCGAGCGAGCCAGGAATGCGTTGTTTTTGAGCTCATCGTCAAATCGCGAGAGAGTAAAGGATCACCACTCGGTGAGCCCTTCCAGTTCGTACAACTTCTTCCAGCTCGGTCGCGCGCGCACCAGGTCGGCCAACCGCTTCAGCGCCGGCCACTCGGTCACCGGGCGCGGCATGTTGCGCGACCATCGCATCAGCATGGTGAGCATCAAATCAACGCCGGAGCATTCGGCGCCGAGCATGTATGGACCGTGCGCAGAAAGATGCGCTTCCAGGCGATCCCACACATATTCGATCTTGTGCTGGATGGCCGCACGAATATTCGCAGGCAGTTCTTCATAGCCAAGTTCTTGCGGATAGAACCAGAACCGGTACGTGGACATCAGCGCGTTGCTGAGAAACACCACCCATTGCAGCCACGCCTCGCGTTCCGGCGTTCCTGCCGGCGGGATCAGGTTCGCTTCCGGATGGCGTTCGGCCAGGATGATCAACAGGGCGCCCGATTCGTATACCGCACGGCCATCGATCAGCAGCGTCGGTACCTTGGCGCCGGGATTGAGCTTCAGATACTCGGCGTCGTATTGGGCTTGCTTGTCGAAGTCCACCAGCTTGAGCTGGTACGGCGCGCCGATTTCCAGCAGGGCCAGATGCACGACCATGCTGGCGGTACCAGGGGAATAGTAGAGGGTGTACATGCGCGGTCCTTGTCGAGAGGAATGCGCATCGTACCGGGTTGCGCGGCGAATGCATGACCCCCGATCGTCATTCCGGCGAAGGCCGGAATGACGACGAGGTAATTCGAAAGATCACGCAGCGCTGACAGCTTCGTGATTTCGCTGAGATACCGGGCCTTCTCCAGCAGGAGAAGGCGCGATCTCGAGCGAACGCAATCACTCCGCCCGCAACAAGCGCATCGGCGGCGTGTGCGTCACCTTCCGCGTGCCGGCCAGGCCAAGCAGCATCACCACGATCGCCGCAACCAGCGCCGCCAGCGCAAGCGGTAGCGGGTGCGGCATGAAATCCTTGATGTGGAACACACTGCGCCCGAGCCACCAGCCGCCGATCATCGAACCGAATGCGGCGGTAACGCCAGCGATCAAACCGAGCAAGGCGAATTCGCAGGCCGCGGCGATGCGCAGCAAGCCGCGTCGCGCGCCCAGCGTGCGCAGCAATGCCGCTTCATGTCGGCGCTCCTGTCCGCTGGTCGCCAACGCAGCCGCCAGCACCAGTGCGCCGGCCAACAGGCTGAAGCCCAGCACCCAGCGCACGGCGCCGGTCACGCGCTGCACGATGTCGCGCACGCGATCGAGCAGCGCATCCACATCCACCAGGCTCAGGTTCGAATAATCGCGCGACAAGCCGGCCAGCGCTTCGGTGTGGCCGCGCGGCAAATAGAAACTCGCCAGCCAGGTGTGAGGCAACGCGCGCGCATGCGATGGATCCAGCAACAGGAAGAAGTTCACGCGAAAGGACGTCCAATCCACCTGCCGGAAGCTGGCGATTTTCGCGTCGATCTGGCCCTCGCCAACGTCGAAGCGCATGGTGTCGCCGAGTTTCAGCGCATACATGTCGCGCCACATCGTATCCACCGATACTTCGGCCTGCGCCGGTTGTGGCGCGAACCAATGGCCGGCGATCACCGTGTTGGCAGGTGGCAGGTCATCTGCCCACGACAGCCGCAATTGGCGATCGCTCCATTCCTTCGCGCGTTCGTCCTTGAACGTGAGCGTGTCGATCGGATGGCCATTGATGGCGGTGAGCTTGCCGACCGCCAGCGGCATCATGTTGAGCTGGTTGGCGCCGATGCCTTCAAGTGCCTTGCTGAAACCGTCACGCTGATCGTCCTGCAGGTTGAGCACGAACCAGTTCGGCGTGTCGGTGGGCAATTCTTTGCGCCAGCCATCGAGCAGTGCCGGCGCCACCACCGCGAGCAGCAGCAGTGCGGTAAGGCCCATGCTCAGCGCCGTGGCTTGCACGATGCTCAAGCCGCGACGACGTGCCAGCGCAGCCATTCCTAAACGCAGCGCGGGATGTCCGCCCGGCGCGATACGTCGCACCGTCCACAGCAACAACGCAGCCAGCAGTGCGGCGAATGCCGCGACACCCAGCAGGCTCACCGCGAGGATGCCGGCGAGCTTGGCCGAACCGCTGAGGTTCCAGATCAAGGCCAGCGCAACCACGGCGGGAATCAGATAAAGCGCATCGAAGCGACGGATGCGGCGCGCCATGCTGGCGCGGAAAACGGCCACCGGGGGCACGTCGGCCAGACGCACCAGCGGCGGCAGTGCAAAGCCGATCAGCACCGCGATACCCATGCCGGCCGCAGCGAGTGCGGGCCATATCGGCAACACCATCGGTACGCCGGAAAACAATTCGCTGGCGAACATCCACGCAGCTTGCGCAAGCAACAGCGCAAGCAGTACGCCGAGCGCCGCAGCCGGCAAGGCCAGGCCGCCCATCGTGCCGAGCAACAGGGTAAACACCTTCGCGCGCGATGTGCCCAGCGCACGCAACAACGAGACTTCGCCGGTCTTGCGCCGTGCATAGCGCTGCGATGCCAGGGCGATCGCCACGCCCGACAGCAGCGCGGAGAGCAGCGCGGTCAACCGCAAGAACGAACCCGCGCGATCGAAGGCGCTGCGCATGCGCTCCTGCGTCTGCTCCGGCGTAATCAGCTCGCCGCCTTGGGGCAGCGTGGTCGCTTGCGCCCACGCGCGCCAGCTTTGGACGGCGGCAGGCGGGCCGGCCAACAACACGTTATGGCGCGCACGGCTGCCGACGCTCAGCAAGCCGGCCTGCTGTGCATCGCCCAGATTCATCAGCGCACGCGGCGCCATCGCTACCAATTCGCCACCATCGGGCTGCTGCAGCAGTTCCCCGGCAATGCGCAGATCGCGGCCGCCCAATTGCACGCTATCGCCGACGCGACGGTGCAAGGCCACCAGCGCGCGATGATCGAGATAAACCGTTCCAGTCGCCGGCCCGTGACTGACGGCCTGATGCCCCGTCGCATCACCGATCAGCAGTGTGCCGCGCAGCGGATAGGCGGTGTCGGTGGCCAGTACGTCGAGCAACTGGCTTTGCTGTTGTGCAAAGGCCACGCTGGGGAAACTCGCCGTTTGCGTAACCTGCAGACCACGCTGGCTGCCAGCCACCGCGAATGTGGCGGGAATCGGCTGCGGCGCCGATACACCAAGATCGCCACCGATCAGCTCGGCGGCGCTGGCCAGCACGCCGCGCTCCATGCGCGTGGCGAGCGTGGCCACCACGCCCAGCGCCACTACCGCGAGCACCAGGGATGCTGCCAGCGTGCGCAGCTCCGGCAAATGCCATTCGCGACGCAGGCTGCGCAATGCAAGTAGCAGGATTTTCATGTCAGCGACTCCAGCCGGCCTTCCTGCAGTTCTGCGCGGCGCATGCAGCGCTCGGCCAATTGCATGTCGTGCGTCACCAGCACCAGCGTCGTGTGATGATCGCGATTCAATGCGAACAGCAGGTCGCACACGTGCCGTCCGGTGCGACGATCCAGATTGCCGGTGGGCTCATCCGCGAACAACACGCGCGGACCGTGCACGAAGGCGCGCGCGATCGCCACGCGTTGCTGCTCGCCGCCGGAAAGTTGCGCGGGATAGTGCTTGCGCCGCGTGCCGAGTTCGACCGCATCGAGCGCGGCGTGGGCGCGCTCGCGCGCGTCGGCATGGCCTTCCAGTT
>Ga0209677_100820_pt1 | contig 15505 bp, 11 predicted proteins | sample AraplaCvi_mCL_r2_2_FD_184285 | JGI IMG/M metagenome (GOLD analysis project Ga0209677, IMG submission 184285) | Arabidopsis root microbial communities from North Carolina, USA - plate scrape CL_Cvi_mCL_r2 (SPAdes) (version 2) | ecosystem: Host-associated > Plants > Roots > Endosphere | place: USA... | reverse complement strand
TCCCAGGGGAACCAGGACTTTCAGGACGTCACCGGCGCCACCCTGAAAGGCACACAGTTCGACGGCCGCCCGGAACCCGCCGTCCTCGACACCGCAGACGGACCCACCGCCGCCAAAACGGCAGGTTTGCCCTGGCTGCCCAGTGGGCTCTTCCATGGCCAGTCGAGGTGGAGGATCCCGAACGAGAAGAGCCGATCCTTCGCTGCTGCCTACTACGTCCCGTCGGGTGTCGACCAGCTCGAACTGACCGTGAGGATCCCGTCGGAAGGCAAGGCCAACGTCCTCACCGTCCCGCTTCCGGCGTCCGCGACCGGCGCGGCTAACGCCAGCGGGGAGTGAGCGTCATGGACCTGGTCGTCAACTTGCTCGGTCTGCTGGCCCTGACCTGCACCGCCCTGCTGGGCATCATCGCCTCCGGCTACCTCGCTGCTCGGCGCATGCGCGAGGCGCAAAAGCCCGAACCGTCGATCGATCCCATGGAAAGGAACCCAGAATCATGAACGCACTCAACGAAGCTCTCGTCACCGTCCACGCACGCATCATCAGCGTGGCTGCTGTCCCGAACCCCAGCCCGGACTTCTCCGGCCCGGGCGTTGGAGCCTTGCGGGAAATCGCGGACGTGGTGTTTGCGATCGTGCTCATCCTCGGCGTGATCGGAGGGCTGATCGCCGGCGGGTTCATCGTCGTCGGCCACGTCTCGAGCAACGGCCGCGTGCAGAAGGCGGGCATTATTGGCGTGGTCAGCTGCGTCGCCGGTGTCGCCATCGCGGGCAGCATCGCCGGGCTGATCAACTGGGGCCAGTCGCTCCATGTGGCGTGACCATCATGCTCGCCATTGCTGCTGCCGCCCCGCCGGATCCGTTCTCCCCGAACTATAGCTGCTTCGTCGCAGACTTCGGCTGCCAATCCTCCCAGGCGCTGGCCCAGTTCATGGGCTCTACGACGAAAAACCTCGGCGACTTCACCGCCACCATGATCGCCGGATCCTTCAACGTGAACATCGATCAGGGCAGCTGGAATATCGCCCACTCGCAGTTCCTGTTCTGGATCGCCGTCACCGCCCCGGTCATCCTGATTATCGCGCTGGTCCAGATCGGCATCGCGATGATCTTGCAGGACTGGTCCCGGATCGGTCGTACCGCTGCCGGCGCCGCTCTGGCCATCCCGTTCTCGGCGATCTGCGTGTGGGGGATGCAGAAGGCTTCCGGCATCACCGACGACGTCACGCACACGCTCACTTCTGTGGTGCAAGGCGGTGACCTGAGCCAAGGCCTGCTCCGAGTCCTCGGGCTGTTCGACGCGCCGAAACAGATCCACGGCACGGTCATGAAGACGATGCAGTTCTCCCAGGACGGCGTCATCTGGGGCATGGCCACCCAAGGTGCGCAAGGACCCGGCGCGGTCGGCGAATACGTGATGGCCCTGATCATCGTGGCCCTGATGGCGATCGCGTCGCTGTTCCTGTTCGTCGCCATGTCGATCCGCGAGTTCGGTCTGCTGGCGTTGGCGGCGATGGCCCCGGTGGGGTTGATGATGATCGGCCAGCCCAAGCTCACCGCCTGGGCGCAAAGCTGGATCAACGTATCCGTCGGCCTGCTCATCGCCAAACCGCTCGCCGCCGGGGTCGTCCTGCTCGCGGTCGAGCTGACCAAGACGAGCCTCAGCATCGGCGTCATCCTCGTCGCGGCCGGGGCGGTGATGGCGGCGTCGTTCAGCCCGTTGTGGGCAACCAAGCTCGTCTCGTTCGCCGGTGCCGAGGTCGGCACCGCCCTCCATCACCGGTTCTCGGTCCGCGACCAGTTCTCGCGCGCGAGCACTGTCGCCGCGCCCGTCCGCGCCGCGGCACGGATCGTCAAGGTTGGGAGATAACCCATGACCACCCTCACCGCCGACCAGATCATCACCGAGGAAGGAGCACCCCGGGTCCGCTTTGCCGCCCGCGAACGTCGAGGGATCTTCCTCGGCCTGACCTTCCTGCAGCTGGTCGTGATCGCTGCCGCTGTCGCGGTCCTTCTCTGCACCCTCTTTATCGACACCAACGCGATCTGGGTGATGCTCCCGATCATCGTGGTGGTGGTGTTCTTCGCGCTGGCCACCTACCGGCGTGAACCCGTGATCGTGATCGTCGCCCAAGCGGCCCGGTACGTGCTGCGGAGCCTGACGGGGCAGACCGTGTTCCGCCGCGATGTCTGGTTCCGCGTCGCTGTCGCGTCGCTTGATGTCGGTCACGCGCAGGTCACCGCGGTGGCCCCGGTTGTGACCTCGAAGTTTCTGCTGCCGGGGGCCCTTGGGGACGTGCAGATCGTGCAGATCCCGGGCGCTGGCGGGTTCATCTACAACGCTCGCGGACGTCTGGCGTCGGTCACGGTGAAGGTGGGATCGAAGGCGTGGGCGTTGCGGGACAAGGGCACTCAGGAGGCGGCGTACGACGGGTTCGTGGAATGGCTCAGCTCGCTGGAGAACTTGCCCGGTCTCCGGGAGAGCACGATCCGGATCCGGGTCGATCGGGCCTCCTCGAATGAGCTGCGGGACTACCTGGTCGTTCGGGAGAACGAACACGACCCACAGGTCACCGCCGAACTACGGGAGCAGTACTGGGCGCTCACTCAGGCCGCGTCAAAGCGGTCGATGGGGTTCACCAACTACATCACCCTCACGTTCGACACCGCGGCCCTGAATGCCGCCATCCGCGACGCCGGGAAAGGCCTCACCGGCCTCGCCGCCGTCCTCAAGGAGCGGGTCGCGGGCATCGAGACCTCGATGGAGCACGCCCGGCTCACCCCGGCGGGCTGGCTCACCTCGGACGAACTGGATGAGCTGAACGCGTTGGCCGCGGACCCGGTCGCGGCTGCGACGCGGCGAGAGCAGGACTCCAGCATCGTGTCCGCACCATCTCCCGTGATGGGGATTGATGAGAGCTGGGACACGCTGCGTGTGGACGAGTCCTGGCACCAGACGTTCTGGGTCGCCGAGTGGCCCCGCACCGATGTCCGCACCGGGTTCCTCGAGCCGCTCCTCTACGCCGGCGATGCAACCCGGGTCATCACCCTGCAAGTGCGGCCAGTGCCCACGCATAAGGCGCTGGCCCAGCTGAACCGGGCCCAATCGGACATGGAGACCGCGGCGAACATCCGGATGAAGCTGTCCTCCCGGATCCCGCTCACCCACCTCCGCGAAGAGGAAGACCTCGCCGTCCGGGAACACGACCTCGTCGACGGGTTCGGCGATGTTCAGTATCGGGGCTTTGTCACCATTTCCGCCGAATCCAAAGACGCCCTCGCCAAGGCACGCACCGACATCGAACAAGCCTCACACCCGGCACGGCTGATGCTCGCATCAATGTCCGGGCAGCAGGCCGCCGGGTTCGTCACCGCCGCCCTCCCGGTGCCGCTGGAAGGGGAATGAGATGAAGCCGAACACTGTCATCGGTCGCGTCCCCGCAAACGAGAAGCCGGGCGCCAACCATCGCCACCGCCAGTTCGTCACAGACAAGAACCCGAGTTGGAAGCTCCAGTCCGCGGAACTGCCGGCGTCGAAGATGCCGGCATGGGGGTGGAAGCAGCCGCACAACCTGCGTGGGCCACTGCGCGCCACCCCGCCCGCACACCGCTGCTCCTCCAAAGTTCTCGGCGGGGCATACCCGTTCCTCGCTGAGACCGGGGACATCCTCACCGGTGCGTACATCGGAGAGAACCTGCTCTCCCGGGCCCCGTTCTGTTTCGACCCCTGGGACGCTTACTCCGCCGAAGCCGTCCGCTCCCACTCCGTCGCCATCCTCGGCGTGAAGGGCACGGGCAAATCGATGCTGGCCAAGTCGTGGTCCTCGCGCCTTGCCCGGCTGGGTAGGAAGATCGCGGTCCCGCACGACCCGAACGGGGAGTGGGTGCGCGTCGCCGCGTACGTCGGCGGCACCTCCATCTCCGTCGGGCCTGGAAAGGCCGCCCGCATCAACCTCCTCGACGAAGGCCCGCGCGACGCGTCGTTCTCGGACGAGGATTGGAACCAGAACGTGCTGCAGTATCGGCGGGCGACGGTGAAGACGATCATCCGCCGCCTCCGGGAGGGCGGGAACCTGGAACCAGTCGAGCACACCGCCCTCGACGTCGCCCTCGACGCGCTCCGCGGCCAGTCCACCGTCACCATCACCCACGTTTACCACCGTCTCGTCGACCCGGAGCAGAACCAGCCGCTCGAGGTGGTCGAGGCCGGCCACCGGCTCGCGCACTCGCTGCGGCGGATGGTGTCCGGGGACCTCACCGGGTTCTTCGACGGGCCCTCCACCGTCCGCTTCGATGCCGACGCCCCGATGATGGTCATCGACACCTCCGCACTGAAAGGCGCCTCCCCTGAGGCGCAGGCGCTCGCCCGGCTCGCAACGGCCAACTGGATCCGCCGGTCCTCGTTGGGCGCGAACCGGCAGGCCCGAGTGATCATCCACGAAGAAGCCGCCGTCGAGCTCCTCAACGACGTCTCCGGCGGTGATGGCCTTGCCGACCGGGTCGAGGATGAGAAGGTCGCCCGTCACCTCGGCACCTCCAACTGGTACCTGCTGCACCGGGTCGCCGATCTGGATGCGCTTGGTGATCGCAACAGTGCCCTCCACTCGAGGGCACTTGGACTGCTCGCTGACTGCGAGACCCGCATCTCGTACGCGCAGCACTCCGGGGAGATCGCGAGGTCGCGGGAGATCCTGGGCTGGAACGACACCCAAGCCGACCTGGTCCGGAAACTCCATAAAGGGGAAGGGCTCTGGCAGATCGGGCCGGACCGGGTCGCGAAGGTACGCAACATCTGCACGGACTACGAACTCGGCATCTTCCGCACCGACACTATGGGCGGTGTACGAGCATGAGACCTCACAGCTCCTCCTGGACCCACCTGGCCCTCTACACCCTCTTCGCGATCGTCGTCGCCGGTGCGCTCACCACCGGCATCGCCAGTGCGACCATCACCGCCACCTGCGGCGACGGCGGCCAGCCGGGCAGCGTCTTCGCCGGACTGCAGCTGGCGATCGGAGGCGACCCCAGCGGATTCAGCCTCCTGCCCGGATGCACACCGCCCTTGACCCTGATCCGGATCTTCGATCTGCTTGCCGTCTTCCTCCTTCTTGGCGCTGTCGCTGTCGGGGTGGTGTGGTGGCTTCGCTACCGGCAGTCGGACCGGTACTTCATCCACGAGCTTCGCGGCCGCGACGGGCTCGCCAAACCGGGCGAAGTCCGCAAGCACACCTCCGCCCGCACCGCCCTGCGCCGTGCCAAGACGTTGCGCCCATCGTTGGTCGATCCGGCACCGTCGGCCGCGGGCTGGAAGGTCGGCGGCGCCCATGGGCAGGACGTGTACGTGTCGATCGAGGACTCTATCGTCGTTGAAGGTGCACCCCGTTCCGGGAAGGGGTACCGGTTCATCATCAACGCCATCCTCGACTGGGACGGCCCGCTGATCACCACCTCCACCCGCAACGACAACCTCTCCGCCACGATGCGCGAACGCGCCCGGGTCGGTGACGTGACGGTGTTCGACCCGCAGGAACTCACCGGCATCCGCTCCGCCCTCCGGATCTCTCCAGTTACCGGCTGTGAGGACCCGCTCGTCGCGGATCAGCGCGGGCAGGCGATCATCGCCGGCACCGCGCTCGGCGCATCCAAGACCAACCAGGAATGGGCACAAGTGTCCTCCTCTGTCCTCTCCCGCCTCCTGCACGCCGCCGCCGTCTCCGGACGCGGCACCGACGCCCTCGCCCGCTGGGGATCCAACCCACGTCTCGCCCTCGAAGCAGTCGGCGTTCTCGCCAACCAGGGCACACCGGGCTGGTCCGAAGACTTAGACGCGATCATCAACGGCGACGAAAAGCTCCTGGCCAACACCTGGTTCGGCGTCTTCGGCGCCCTCCGCCCGCTGTCCATCCCCGCGATCCGGAAAGCGATGACCCCTGGACCGGAGGAGCAATTCGACCTCGACGCGTTCCTCGCCGGCTCCAACAGCCTCTACCTCATCGGCACCGGCGCCGGCGCAGGCTCCGTCGGTGGGTTCCTCGGCGCGATCCTGGACGACGTCGTCGAGACCGCCCGCCGCAAAGCACTCGCCTCACCGGGATCCCGGCTCGACCTGCCGCTCGCGCTGATCCTGGACGAGATCGCGAACATGTTCTCCTGGCCGGCGTTGCCCCGGATCATGGCCGACAGCGGCGGCATCGGCATCTCCACCATCGTCGTCCTCCAAGCCCTCTCCCAAGCGGAAACCGCCTGGTCGCGGTCCGAGGCCGACACGATCTGGTCCGCCGCCACCGCCAAACTCCTCCTCGGCGGCGCGTCCGACGTCGACCACCTCCGCGACATCGAATCCCTCCTGGGCACCCGCCGGATCCGGAACACCGGCCACTCCTACAACGACAACGGTTCCTCCACCAACGTGCAGAACGAGAAGGTGCCGGTAATGACGATCGACGAGATCCGCCGCATGCCCGAAACCGTCGGCCTCCTCGCCTACCGCAACCGACGCGGCATCCTCCTCGACCTTCGCGGCTGGACCGACCGCGACGACGCACGTCAGGTCAGCACGGGCAAGAAACTCACCGAAGCCGACCAGCAGGTCGTGTTCGCCGAACAGTATCAAGCCGCCCTCGATCGCCGAGGATCAACCGGGGAGGGAAACTGATGTCCAACCATCGCCGCCCCGCCCGGGACAACACCTACCGCAACCGCTACCTGCACTCCGGAGCCTGGTACGCGCGCCGCGACCGCTGGTTCCTCGACGAACAACACCGCAACGGCGACATCCGCTGCGCCCTCTGCCTCGCAGCTGGCTCGGCCCGCAACCTCGAACTGCACCACCTCGACTACCGCGGTGTCGCTCAAACCCCCTACGGCTGGACCGCCCACGAACGCCACGAGGACCTGACCGCGCTGCACCCCCGCTGCCACGAATACGTCCACCTGCTCATCGACCGCGACCGCGCCCTCTCCGGGTTCGTGTCCCGCCGCACCGCCTCCATCCAAGCCATCGCCCGGCTCCAGGCCAAAATCGCCCACTACATCGAAGCCTCCCTGGACCAGCAATGACCGATGATATCCCCCTCGACGACCTCGTCGCCTCCCTCGCCGAAGGATGGGACGACCAAGCGCCCCGTCAAAGCCCCGGGATGCTCGGCATCCGGGTCATCAACTGGCGCACCCTCGAAGACCAGGAGGCCCCGCAAGTCTGGACCGACCTACGGGACTGGGTGATCTGGTTCACCCACCGCTATAACATCGCGGCCCGGAAGATCCCGCCCTGCTGGTACAAACACGGCGCCCTCGTCGAAGAACTCTCCGCCCTCCACACCGCATGGCTCGTCTCCTACGACAGCCTCGACGCCGGCTACGGACCCATCGGCTGGCACGAACGCCTCGCCGCCGCCATCCCACGCCTAGTCAGCTGGTACAACGGCGAATGCCACAACGGCCACACCGAACTCCCACAAACCGGCGACAACGGCGTCCCGACAGAGTGGGCCGACTGGATCCGCCAAAGCCACGCCAACTAGTGACACTCGCCAAAGCGATTTGCGCGCCATCTGCGCGCATTCTCGTACCTCGAATCGGAAGTTCTAAGTGAAAAGCGACCCGGACCGACGGGCGCGAAGGAAAGGAACAGAACGATGAGCACACGAGTCCCGATCAGCATCGAAGGCAACCTCGTCGCCGACCCCGACTACGGCGAATCCCAGAACGGAACCAAGTTCGCCAAGTTCACCGTCGCCGTCACCGACCGCAAGCTCGAAGACGGCAAGTGGGTCGACGGCGATACCCAGTACCACCGCACCACCGTCTTCGGTCGCACCGCGGAGAATGTCCGCGCCAGCCTCAGCAAAGGCGACACCGTCATCGTCAACGGCAACCTCGAGTTCCGCCACTGGACCGACCAAGCCACCGGCGAACCCCGAGCCGCCACCGAAGTCGTCGCCGACAGCGTCGGGCCCTCCCTCCGCTACACCACCGCAGAGGTAACCCGCCGCGCCCCAAAAGCTGACGGCCCAGACGTCTCGTCGACCGGGCCAGCAGTCGTCGTTGACTCGCTCGGCGCACCAGCTTCCATTGCGTAGAGAAGCCAACATGAGGCGGAGCTGAATCCCTTTCAGCTCCGCCTCACCATGTCTCGCCTGTGAGGTGTTCGGCTTCTGGTTCAGCCGACCAGATTCAGTGTCGTTGCGCCAACGCGGCGGGACTTGACTTGCTCTAAGGTCGCCGGAGCGTCACTCTGCGGCTACCCCCCTCCGGCTTATGGTCGCTGACAATCTCCGAAGCTTTCAAACGGTCAAGCAGGCGACGGTGGGCCGCGTCGTCCGGAACAAGAGGCCGCGCCGTGCCTCTGTCGGCTAACGTCCGGTATGGATCATCAAGGGACCTCAACGCTGCTCGGACTTCGTCGAGGGATGCCGAGTCGCTCCATCCCAGCAGGCCGGCGACGATCGCATCGGAAGCTCCGGAAACTCGAAGCCTGTCAACCGTCTCAAAGGGCAGATCGGCGGATGACGTGAGTGCGTATGTGGCCATGACATGAAGAGCATCGCTGCTTGCCCCTGGGAGGAACGCCGCGAGGTTTGATATTGCGGCGTCCTTCAGCGAGGCTGCAACCGTCGCGCTCTGGAAGAAGTTGGAGACATGCTCAGGCGGAAGGGATGCGGGAGAGAGGAAAGCCGATGCGCCCCTGGATCGCGCAAATGCGGCCTCCCTCGTCGGCCAATCCACGATCAGATTGCTCCCAAACGTCAGCGCGTCGTCGGAAATGAGATCGGCCTCGATCAAACGCCCGACAAACTCACCGCGCTCGGGCGTGAGGGATCCCACGTGGATATGTGACTCCAGTTCGAGGCTGGCAGCGAGTTCAACCCGCTGAGCCACCGAAGGAACGATCGAGCGCGCATTCAATATCGCGACGGCAAGTCTGAGTTGTTCATCGTCCGTGAGCGTCGCCGGGGCTTCTATAGCCGACGCGCCTGCTAGGAGAGCCCCAATGTTGGCGTCAAACGCCCGTTGATCGTCCAAGTACGCCAAGAGATTGTGCGCCGATGCCGCGGTGCGTCGGGTGGCTGCGAGCACTGGCCACGCCGCTTGGGGTGCATCGTTGAGATCCTCCACGCGACATTCTTTGGATGCTTCAGTGACGATCCCGCTCAATGACTGAGCATCCAGCCCGAACCGTTCTGCCTCCTCAAGTATCGATGTGAAGGCATCCGAGTTGGCCACCGTGGCTGCATTGGGCACTTCGGCGACGATCGCTAGGTATTTCTCAATGCGTCCAAGGGCCGTGTGGAAGACAGCGCTCGATTTGGCGCGAATTTCATCCAACGCTAGTGAGGGCTGTCCCGTCAGATCCGCGATGTTGGCGGCGTTCAATTCGTAGGCGCCGAGTTCCAGCGCCCTGTTTCGTGCCGTTGAATCCAGTACCGAGGTGAAGGGCAGTTGAACTCCCAGTTTCGCGATTGCATCGATCGTCTGGGGCTTGCGAAGCCGGAGCGAGGATTTGGACTGCGCTGCAACGCTGATCGACGGGAATCGGTCATAGTTTTCGACGACAAGTCCGTTGAATTCCGAGCCAGGACCGCCTTCGATTTCGACCCCCGCGTAGTCGAGTGCGGCATCGATGAGCTCTGCGAGCACATCTTCCGGCGCATCGGTGACAATACTTGCAACGATTGAAGGCAAAAGCTCGGCGATCCTACGAATGAACTTGACTCGCTCGTTGCCGGCCTGGACATACATCTCACAAAAGACGCGGTCCTCTCGATCCCACACTCTGATCTGTTCCAGGATCAAGTCCGCCTCAGTCGGTCGGCTTGTTAGCAGATGATCAAGGATCTGAATGTTGTAGGCGGCGCGATCGCGGAAGATGTCCAAGCCCTTGTCACGGATGATCGCCTCGACATCATCCGGATCGAGCTCATATTGAATGTCGCCAACTCCGCGGTCGAGAACGTGGATCACGAAGTTGAGGGCTCTTGGACGCAGGTGGTCTCCGTAGTAGATCGAAACGTACAGGGCGAAGTACTCATTGAGGTAGCCCGCAGCGACCAGCGCCTGTGCTAAACGAGAACTCAAAATGCGATCGGTTGCCTCAGCGAAGGACTCAGCCTCGCCGTCACCGGTACTCGTCGTAAATTCCGGTCGGGAGTAGATTTCGCCCCAATCGTTGTGCCTCAGGAATCTGATGTCATTTCTGGCGGCCAACTGTGCTTGCCTTTCCGTATGCCGGTCAGGCTGTCGCCACTCGTCAGGGTCCAATGACACGCCCATGAGTGTCTCTAGCTGTTGACGGCTAATCGAGAAGGTCCAACCGGTCTGACGATTGCCGAATTCGATCGACGCACCGCTCTCCGTTAGCTCGTTCCAAAATGCAGCCGCGCGTAGCTGGTCGTCCAGGTAGATCTTCCCGTTTAGCTTCACATGAGTAGCGGCTATGTAGCTCTGGTTCTGAGCAAGGGCGCGCGCGACAGGTTCGAGGCGATCGCCAAGCGACCGCGCGCGCGCTTCGGTCGTTCCTGGGAGGGCGAGTTGCCTGGCCGCGTGCCTTTCCCTCGCATACGCGTTCGAAAGGGAATCCCCAACGATTCCCCGCCACGCGTCGTACAGTGCGTCCAATTTGCTCCTGCCGAATCGGATAGCCTCGAAGTCGGCCATATGAACGCACTTGTATGCAATTAGGGCGAAAAGCCGATCTGCATCAAGTCCCGGCATCGGGGATTTTGCGCCCAACAAGCGATCTGCATAGATCTCGTATTCGTTGCGCATGTCGGTGATTAGCCGCATGTCTGCGACATGCGCAGCGGCAACATTTATGATCTCGCGGGAAACGCCGGTGCCTTCCATTGCCTTGAACAACAGGTCTCGGGAGTTGCGGTGGGTGATGAAGGGAACAATCGGGATGACGATGTCGAAGAACTTCGTGCGGTTGGCGCGTCTTAGCTCGTAGTCAGCGTCATCGTCGCTGCCTTCGCCCAGCTTCTCGAAGACGCTATCTCGAAGCGCATAGACGAATTTGATGTCCTGAGTTTGTCCTCGGTTCGCGCCAGTTCGACGTCGACGCCGAACTTGCTCAGACCCGTTGAGCAAGGTATTCAAAGCGCGGAGCGCCTCGAAGATATGCACGTCCTCAAATCGATCGATGTCTTCGAAGACGACGATGTCTCGCCCGCTCTGTTCGAAGTAATAGACGATCTCGTCGATGTACTGGTCGAAGTAGCTGGACGATGTGGATGTGAGTGCAACGGTAGCTGGGCCGGCGCTGAACTTCTCGAGGAAAACGCGGCCATGAGTTAGCCACCGAACCGCGTACACGATTCCAGACAACACCGCGAACAGGGCCGCATTGACGAGTATCGCCATGCCAAGTGCGGGGTTCTTGCCGAGGACCACGGTGATCTGTGCATTGAGGCCCGTGATCCAGAGAACCACCCAGACAAGAAATCCGATGCCCGCCGCAACGCCGATCTCGGAAGCCCATCTGAACCGCGAGATCCTTCGAAATCGGGACCCACGTGTCTTCGACGGTGGGTCCCTGTAGAGGATCTGCTTGACGATCTCCTTCTGTATGAGGTTCGTCGTTGTCCAAGACGCAGGGTTTGTATCGGATTCACCGTCCGGCCGCTTCTCCATGACCCCGACGGTTGAAAGGGATAGTTCCAGCACTCGTTCTTTGAACTCGGCGAGTTCGGTGAGATGCTTCAGGACGCTGCTCTTTCCCGTCCCGTAGGCGCCAGTCAGCGCGATGTTGCGGACGTCCTCCGTCGCACGCAGCGCTTCAGCGAGGACGGACACATAAATGCCGTGCTGCTCCTCCTTGTAACTCGGCGCAAGGGTTCTCAGTGCAATAGCGTCGTCGGCCGCACGCCGCCGTGGTGTATCGGGCATAACCGGATGCTATTGGATGGGTTGAGGGGCTCGTCGTATCGCTTCGCACATCGAGCAAGGCCCCTTGCTTAGACGTGGTATCCGCGCGGCGTCCCTGAGAGCGGCTTAGTTGGGTGTGAACGCACAACTCCGAACAAGAGATTGAGTGGAGAGCTCCTGACACTGCCTTGATACGGACCTGAGCACGAATACTCGGGCATCGACGTTGCCGGTCGTTGCGGGGACAATATGGCCGTGGACGCGTATGAGATCATGCAACAGCCTTGGGGTGCAACTGGCGCCGCAGCGGTAGAACTCTGCCATCAGTGGATGCTCCGTCTGGGTGCGACAGATGTCGTTGTTGCTCGTGATCAAGCAAGCGAAATCTGTGATCTTTACAGCTCGCGGTATCTCGCGTGGGTCGAAAGCCGCCGCGGAAATCTCAACATGGATGTAGTGGAACGTGCCGGCGCCATCGCTTCATCCGATGGCCGATCAGCGCTAGTATTCCTCGCCGGTGGCGTTTTTCCGACGGTGCAAGACCGTGCCGATGCTCTCGCCGTAGGGCTGCTTCGTTTCGACGCGCGTGCCGGTGACCTTAATGGCGCGAACAGTATTGGCAGACGTGCTCTCGCGAGCGGGCTATTGGGGGAATAGTCCCTGGCTCACCGCAGGGCAGGACCGGTCGATGGGATGGGCGAGCCGTTGTTGATTGGGCCAGTCTGGGAGTGAGCCGCCCGGTGAAATTCGGTGCGCGCGGCTGTCCGCGATTTCTCGACTGTTTCCTCTACGGCGTGACGCTGCATGCTCTCGACCAGTTGAGCCCGGGCGGACAGTTGTGTGGAAGCGACGACGACCGCTCGGTTGTCGATCTTGCCTCTAGTCATTCCCACGTACAAGCCAGCCGCATCGACGCCTGGGCCCACGATCGAAACATCAGTCGTTTCTCCCTGTACCCCGTAGACAGTTGTGGCGTACGCCAAGTGAATGTGGGACCCGGCGTACTCGTGACTGACCCTTCTCAGATCGGTCGAATCACCTACCGACTCCAACAGCACGTACTCGGCGGCGACACTCTTGACCGCCCAGTTCTGGCGATTCTGGACGTCAGCCGCGCTGTCGTTGCGTCGTGTCTGGACGACGTCACCCACAAAGATCGGCTGTCCGTCTTGGCCAGATACTCCTTCGCGGGTGTCGACTGAGCCGGCCGCGATTCGCCGAGCCTGAATGTCCTCGCTCAACGATTGAGCCTCGGCATGGGTCGCCGCGACAAGAGAAATCGATTGACGGGCGCGAGCGGCGTCGAACCACGCGTCCACGAGGGCATTGTGGGCTTCCGTCTCGCTGTTGGACAGCACTACGTGTCCTGTGCTGATCAGTTCATCTGCGGTACGAACTGCCTCGTCCAGGTCATCTGGTTGCCGGAGTCGAAGACTCAGATCGGCCCACGCTGGGTCTTTGAATCGATGGATCGTCAGGAGCTCCACCTGGCGAGTTGCGCGACGCCAGAAGAGGGCCATGGCGCCCGAGTGGCCGACCGGAAGAGCTTGATGCTGGTCTCCGACGAGAGCAACGCATGCTCCGGTGCGGCCGACGACGTCGAGAAGGGCGTTCGCAGCCTCGAGGTCAAGCATGCCGGCTTCGTCCACGACGATGCGGTCGCCCGGTCGAATGTCGATGCGTGGGCCGAGGTAAGGCATACCAGTCGACGGATCGAGCTCGCCGATCGTGAGGCATGACCACTGGGTGGCCCCGGCTCGATCGCTGATCCATCGCCATCCGTAATCATGCAAGAGCTGATGGAGTGACGATGACTGACTCCCTGTTTCGCGTCCTGCGACCGCGGAAGCCTTCTTCGTCGGGGCGACAACGATCATGGCTCGACCGCTGCGACGCAGCGCCGCTCCCGCCACCTTGAGCATGGTCGTCTTGCCTGTGCCAGCTGCGCCGGAGATCGTCACGACTCGGTCGGAACCTGCGATCGAGGACGCGCCTTCCAACTGCCCTTCGTCCAATGCGCGATTGGGGTCAATGGCTATCGCCACTTCGGTGATCTCGGCTACGGAAGGCACCGTGCCCGGAGCGGCGAGGGACTCGGTCCGATGCGCGACTGTGGCCTTGAGAGTCGCGGTGGCAATGGCCATCCGGCTCTTGATGTGTGGGGGAATGTCGGCCTCTGACAGCAGTGTCACCGTGTGCGTGCTCGTGGCGCAGGCAGTCACTTGGTCGATGATCTCGGTTAGGTGGGTCCGATCGTTGATCACGCCCGATGCGGCGATCGCTCGGATGGCTCCTGCCCGGACGTCGATGTCGCTGAATCGTCCTCCCGTTCCCGTCGACCGACCGTCTGCATCGACGATCGCCTTCGCCGCGAGGAGCTCGATGTCCAGGTCCTCGATGGCGATCGATCGCGCCATCTTTGCGTCTCGTGGCTGTGCTAGTTCCGGGTCGGCGTTCAGGAGTTCGGCCATCACGATGGACGCCCAATCGTTCTCGTCCAACTGCCCCGGTTTGTTCGGCCGGCCAGCCGCCCATGCCCACTGATCGATCTGGATCAGGACCGAGGCCGAAGGCTCCTCGCTGGGGTGCTTTTCCCTCCACTGACGGAGATGCGCTGCCTTGTTGGCTTCGATCTGTGCTGACCGCTTCGATAGCGGCCGCACCAGATGCTGTAGCTGCTCGATTTCGCCGTCCGCGTTCAGCGTGAAGCCCTTCGCTGCCAGCGCGGCGATCCAGGTTGGGTCGGTCCTGGAAGCGAGGTCGCCTTCGGCGTTCACGACGTTCTGGAACCGGAGCGCGACGCGAGTGTCGACGTTCGACCACTTCCCGTCGAGACCTTGGACCTTGACGTTCAACCACAGGTGACGGTGCTTGTGCGGGTCCAACGAGCGGGACCGTTCGTGCCGCAACTCGACGACCTCGATGCGGGCGAGGCCCGCTCGGATGGCGCCCTGCTTCCCGCGGCGGGCGTTGAGCTCGGTCTGCCACAGCTTGATGATCCGATCCCGCAACCGGTCCTGCAGGTCCTCGTATGCTGCCGCCAACTCGGGATCCAGCATTGCTGCGATCGAGAACGACTTCGGTGCGTTAATCGTCGCGTCCAAAATCAGATCAGCGACCGGCGACTCCAGATCGCGGCCCCGACGTTCACCGGTGAGCGGGTCGACGCCGTCGACCCAATCCTTCAACTGGGAGCGGGTGAGTAGGTCGTCCCGGATGGTGCCGTTCTCAACGATGTACCGGGTCATCACCGCGTCCGCGTAGCCCACTGCGGCCAGCACCCCGTCGGCAGTCTTGGCCGTCAGGGTGGCATCGCAGACACCGCCGAAGGCGTAGTGGACTGCTTGCTTCACCCCTTGGGCCGCCTGTCCGCGCTTCCAGCGCGCTACTCCACCTCTCACACTTAGAACTTCCGGTTACGCGCGCATTTTGGCGCGCACGGAGCGCGCACACTCCAAGAGTGCCTACGTGCATTCGCTCTTGTTGCCCGTTGTACTTCTATTCGCTCTTGTTGCCCGTTGTACTTCTATTCGCTCTTGTTGCCCGTTGTACTTCTATTCGCTCTTGTTGCCCGTTGTACTTCTGCTTTAGCCGCGTCCCTTCCTTCTTCTGTCTCTCCCTTCTTGCATCTCGTCTTTGTC
>Ga0209677_100819_pt1 | contig 15519 bp, 13 predicted proteins | sample AraplaCvi_mCL_r2_2_FD_184285 | JGI IMG/M metagenome (GOLD analysis project Ga0209677, IMG submission 184285) | Arabidopsis root microbial communities from North Carolina, USA - plate scrape CL_Cvi_mCL_r2 (SPAdes) (version 2) | ecosystem: Host-associated > Plants > Roots > Endosphere | place: USA... | reverse complement strand
CACCGATACCGCACACGATACGATCACCCAGCAGCACGTCACGGCCGCGCAGCTGCTCACGCACCTGGCGGATTTCCATATCGTCTGACGCTGCTTTTGCCCCGGTCCGGCGCCCAGAGTGCCGATTGGGGTATCTCCGGCCGGGTGCCGCGATGGCCTCTAAGCCCTCGCGAAAAGGGCCAGCTTGCCCTATACGGCGCATTCGACGGATCGAGACCTGGACCGAATGCCCTCTTCCCCGCCTTCTCCGCCGCGACGGCTGCTCTACGTCGCAAACGAGGACTACGCCTTCCTGATGCATCGTCTGCCGATGGCGCGCGCCGCGCGTGAGGCCGGCTTTGAGGTGCATGTCGCGACCAATGTGACCAAGGGCGCGGCTGCGATCGCGGCGGAGCGCTTCACCCTGCATTCGATCCCGTTCCGGCGCGGCGGTCTGTCGCCGTCCGCGGCGTGGCCGGTCGTCAGCGCGATCCGAGGGGTCGAGCGCGTCATCAAACCTGATGTCGTGCATCATTCCGGCCTGCAGGCGAGCGTGCTCGGCTCGCTCGCGGCGCTCGGCAGTGACGTACCCGTCGTCAATGCCATCACCGGCCTCGGCTACATCTTCACCTCGACGACATGGCGTTCGCGCCTGCTGAAACAGGCCATGGCGTGGCTGCTGCCCCGCCTGATGAACCGGCAATCGAGCTGCGTGCTGGTGCAGAACCCGGACGATGGCGCAGCCTTGCGCGCTCTCGGCGTCAGGGCCGACAAGATCGTGTTGATCCCGGGTTCGGGCGTCGACACCGACCGTTTCCAGCCGTTACCGGAGCCGGACGGCCCGATCACCTTCGGCTTCGCCGGCCGCCTGCTGACTGACAAGGGCGTCCGCGCGCTGGTCGCAGCACACCGCCTGCTGCGCGGACAGGGACATGAATTCAACCTGCTGATCGCCGGCAATCCCGATCCCGCCAATCCGGCCTCCGTGACCGAGGACGAGATCGCGGAGTGGCGGCGCGAGCCAGGCATCACCTTGCTCGGCCATATCGACGACATCACCGCACTCTGGCGCTGCTGTCACATCGCCGTGCTGCCCTCGCATCGCGAGGGCCTGCCGGTGAGCCTCTTGGAGGCCGCGGCCTGCGGCCGCCCGCTGGTCTCGACCGACGCGCCGGGATGCCGCGAGATCGCCCTGCACGAACAGACCGGTCTCACCGTTCCGATCGAGGATGCGCCGGCGCTGGCGCAAGCGATGCTACAACTCGCCCACTCTCCCGTCTTGCGGGCGCTCTATGGCGGCGCCGCCCGAAAGCTCGTCGAAGACAAGCTGTCGGCCAAGATCATCGGCCACGCCGTCGTCGATCTCTACAATCGAATGACCTCGGCCGCGCGATGACACCTGATCGTCAGCTCGTGGCCCTCGCCCTCGTCGCATTCGCCGCAGCCGTCGTCTGCGCCGGACTGATCGTGCTGCTGCGTCCGCTGTTGCAGCGCTACGCTCTGGCGCGCCCGAACGCGCGTTCCTCGCACAAGGTGCCAACGCCGCAGGGCGCCGGCATTGCCGTGATCACGGCGACGCTTCTGATCGGCGGCGCCTTCGCCGTGCTGACCGACCTGCGCCTGCCCGTGATGCTGCTGATCGCCGTGCCGCTGATCGCGCTGGTCGGGCTGGTCGACGACATCAGGCCGATCCCGGTGTTGCCGCGCCTGTTGCTGCAGGCGATCGCGGTCGGCGCGGTCGTCTTCACGGCGCCTGACGATCTCAGGATCGTCCCTACCTTGCCGCTCGGGCTCGAACGCGGCCTCGTGCTGATCGCGGGCCTCTGGTTCGTCAACCTCGTCAACTTCATGGACGGGCTCGATTTGATGACGGCGGCCGAAGCCGTGCCCATAACCGCGACGCTGGCGCTGGTCGGGCTGTTCGGCGTGCTGCCGTTGCCGGTCGTCCTCGTCGCGGCCGCGCTATGCGGCGCCCTCCTCGGCTTCGCACCTTTCAATCGGCCGGTCGCAAAGGTGTTTCTGGGCGATGTCGGCAGCCTGCCGATCGGGTTGCTGCTCGGCTGGTGCCTGTTGCATCTGGCATGGCATGGCTACGTCGTCGCAGCGCTGCTGCTGCCGCTCTATTACCTCGTCGATTCCACCTGGACATTGCTGCGGCGGATGCTGCGCGGCGAGCCGTTCTGGGCCGCGCATCGCAGCCATTTCTATCAGCGCGCCACCAACAACGGCTTCACCGTGATCCGCGTGGTCAGCGAGGTGTTCGTGCTCAACCTGGTGCTCGCGGCGCTCGCGGTCGCATCGATCACGCTCAATGCGATCGCGATCGACATCCTGCTGCTGATCGCAGGCCTGGCCGCCGTCGCTTTCGTGCTGGGCCGCTTCGCGCGCCCGCGGATCTCAAGCCGCGCTTGAGCCGAATTCCGGCACGGCGTCCTTCAGGATCGCCTTGATGGTGACGGGATCGTCGTGGTCGATCGCCTGGTCGAGACCGGCGATCCACGTCTGCAATGTCCGCATCGGCGGTTCGTTGGGCTTGGCCGCCATGACGCCGGCGAGGCCGATCTCGACCGGCGGCTCCTCGCTCGCGAACAGGATCTCATTCAGGCGCTCGCCGGGCCTGATCCCCGTGAAGACGATCTCGACGTCGTAGCCCGGCTGCAGACCCGAGAGCCGGATCATGCGCTCGGCGAGCTCGACGATCCGCACCGGCTGGCCCATGTTCAGCACATAGACCGAGACCCCCGGCCGCTCCGGCGCCAGTGCGTGCGACGCTGCTGATATGACGAGGTCGCAGGCCTCGCGGATGGTCATGAAGTAGCGCACCATGTCCGGATGCGTCACGGTCACCGGGCCGCCCGCCTCGATCTGCGCCTTGAACTTCGGCACCACCGAGCCGTTCGAGGCCAGCACGTTGCCGAACCGCACCGAGATCAGTCGCATCGGCGGTTTCCCCGCGGGGCGCTCGGCAAGCTCACGGTCAAGCGCCTGGCAGTACATCTCGGCGAAGCGCTTGGTCAGGCCGAGCATCGAGACTGGCTCGATCGCCTTGTCGGTCGAGATCATCACCATCGCCTCGGCGCCTGCGGCAACGGAGGCGTCGGCGACGTTGATCGAGCCGAAGATGTTGGTCTTGACCCCCTCGCTCCAGTCGCGCTCGAGGATCGGCACATGCTTCAGCGCCGCGGCATGGAACACCAGATCCGGCTTGAATTCGGCGATCAGCCGGAACATCCGCTCGCGATCGCGGATGTCGGCGATCCGGCCCTCCACCGTCGCGCCCCCTTCGTTGCTGGCCGCGAGCGCTTCCGTGATCGCATAGAGCGCCGGCTCCGAATTCTCGATCACCAGCAGCCGCGCGGCGCCGAAGGTCACGACGCGATGGCAGATCTCGGCGCCGATCGAGCCGCCGCCGCCGGTGACGACCACCGCCTTGCCCCTCACCAGGGCTTCCAGTCGACCATAATTGATCTTCTCGCTTGGCCGCAGCAGCAGGTCCTCGACGGCGACCGGCGCGAGCCTGGGCGCGTCGCCGCTCTCGAGTGACGGCAAGCGGCTGACGATCAGCCGCAGCCGCCGCGCCCGCATCAGGAGCGTCTCGGGATGGAATTCCGGATCGAAGGCCGACGGCGTCATCAGGGCGCGCGCAATCGGCTTGCCGCGCTTGGCGAAATCAGCCGCCACGTCCTCGATATCATCGAAGCCGCCGAGCACCGGGACGTTGCGGATCAACTGGCCGCGGTCGGCGATGGACGGCGACAGGATGCCGATCGGCCAGATCCGCTTCACCGCGCCGCTTTCGATGCCCCGCAGCACCACCTCGGCATCCGCCGTGCGGCCGATCAGCAGCGCGGGCGCGGCATCCTCGGCTTTGGCGTGATAGCGCACCCGGGTGTAGCGGAAATAGCGATAGGCAAAACGCAGTGCGCTGAGGCCGGAGATTTCCAGGAACCAATAGAGGACGATGGTCACCTTGCCGAGGAAGAAGGTGCCGCGGACATTGGGCGCCACGATGATGTAGTCGAGCACCAGGAGCGCTAGCGTCAGGATGGTGGCGACGCGCACGATGTTGAGCGCATCGGGCAAGGAGATGAACCGCCACTTGGTGGTCATCAGGTTGGAAAGATAGAAGACCAGGAAGCTGAAGGCGATGAAATAAGGCAGAATATTCCACAGCAGCGGCACGCGATCCCAGAAGCTGTGACCGCCCTCGAAGCGGATATAGAACGCCGCAAACAGCGCGACGGTCGTCGCCAGCAGGTCGTGCACCACGATCAGCAGATTGCGGTATGTCAGGCGGGACAGGCGCGTCATGCGGCGACTGGTCCGTGAACGAGAGCCGACGTCATGACGCAGCGCCCTCCAGCCGCGGCGAGTTGCCGGCCGGCGCTGCAGCTTGCAGCCGCTGAGCCTTCAGCGCCATGCCGCCGGCGACACCCACGCCCAGCACATACATCCAACCCTCGTGAAAATCGAAGATGTGGGAGTTGAACAAAGACGTGAAGATGTTCTGCACGACGACGAGCAGGCCGATCCAGTTGGCAAGCCCGTCGCCGCGGAATAGCAGGAGATGCGACAACCACATCGCCCAGAGGATAACGACCCCAAGCGCGCCCCATTGCACGGCGATATAGAGTGTCTGGTTGTGCGGGTTACCGATCACCTGGCCGGAGGCGAGGTCCGAATGATCGCTTGCAAGCTCGAACAGATGCCGTGTCGAGCCTGAGCCATGACCGATCAGCGGCGCCTCGACGAAGAAGTGCAGCGACTTACGCCAGAACTCCAGCCGCTCGCCGATCGAGGTGGTGGCCCGAGCTTCCCTATAGGCCTGATACTCGCTGCTGAAGGTCGCGACCTTTTGCTGCAATTGCGGCGAGGCCATCCAGGCAGTTCCGGCGACCACGACCGCAGCGACGGCAATCGCCAGATTGGCGCGCCATTTGAGATGCATGAGGCCGAACACGGCCAGCATGATCGGGATCGTCACCAGCGCCGTGCGCGAGGTGACGATGAACACCATGTTGCCCAGGAATAGCAGCATGAGCGCCAGGAGCAGCAGCGCCGACAACCACCGTCGCTGGCCGGCCAGGTTCGCCAGCGGATAGGCTAGCGCCACGGCGCAGAGCGAAAACTCCTGGCCCTGATCGATGTAGTTCTTGACGAAGATGCCGCGATCGGCGTGCGGCTTCAGCGCAAGCGCCGGATCGAAGGCGACGATGGTCGAGGCGATGACCATCAGCGCGCAGGAGCCGAGAAAGGCGACGAAGACCCAAGTGCCGCGTTCGGAACGCTCGAAATGATAAAAGAGTGCCGGCAGAACCAGCAGCTTCGCCGCAGGCCCGACCGCATAGAACCGTGCCCCCCAAGCGGCGTCGGACCACAAGGTGCCGATCAGGGCCAACACGAACAGCGCGACCGGCGCTAGGCCGATCGGACGCTTCAACGAGGCCACGAACGCCTCGACCTCCAAGAACGGCACCATGGTGATCATCAGCACCACGCCGAAGATCGACACCAGCGAGGTCGACCAGGGCAGCGCCAGCGCCAGCAGGATCGCGACCACGTCCACCGTGGTCCGCCACGCCGCGGGGTCGCGCCACCGCCGCGACAGCATTGCCGCGCTCGAATGTCCGGCGAGCGTGCTCATCGCTTGTCTCCCCGGGCGCGATCGACCAGCGCGGTTGTGCTGAAGCCCTTCAGAATATCGACCAGGATCACCTCGCCGCCCGCGGCTTCGACGATCTCGTGGCCGACCACCTGCTCGCGGGTGTAGTCGCCGCCCTTCACCAGAACGCTGGGCCTGACCTGCTCGATCAGCTGGATCGGCGTATCCTCGGCGAAGATCGCGACCAAGTCGACCGCCTCCAATGCTGCCAGCACCTCGGCGCGCGCGCGCTCGTCCTGCACCGGGCGGCTGTCGCCCTTCAGCCGTCTCACCGAGGCGTCGCTGTTCAATCCGACCACGAGCCGGTCGCAAGCGGCGCGCGCCGCGGTCAGCACCTTCACATGGCCGGGGTGGAGAATGTCGAAGCAGCCGTTGGTGAAGCCGATCCTTAAGCCCTCCTCGCGCCAATCGGCGAGCCGCGCCTTGAGATCGTCGGCGGTCGCGAGGATCTTCTCTTCGGCCGCGAGCGTGGCATGCGGCAGGATCTTCCGCCGCAGCTCGGCGACATCAACGCTCGCGGTGCCCTGCTTGCTGACGGCGACGGCCGCGGCCGCACTCGCCATCCGGAGCGCGTCCTCCCATTCGGCACCAGCCGCGAAGGTCGCCGCCAGCACCGCGGCGACGGTATCGCCAGCGCCAGAGACGTCGCGCACTTTGACCGGATAGGCCGGCACATGGACCGGCTCGCCCCGCCGCGGCACCAAGGTCATGCCGCGCTCGCTCTGCGTCACCAGGATGGCCTCGCAATCGGCCAGTTGGATCGCGTCCTGTGCCGCGGAGGCGATCTCCTGCACGCTTTCGGCGCGGCTGCGGGTGGCTTCCGAGAACTCCTTGCGATTCGGAGTTAGCAGAGTGGCGCCGCGATAGATCGCGAAATTCGCGCTCTTGGGATCGACGATCACGCGCGTGCCACGCTTGCGCGCCGCATCGATCACGTTGCGGATCACCCGCGCCGTCAATACGCCCTTGGCGTAGTCCGACAGCAGCACGATGTCGGCGCGCTCGAGCAGCGGCAGGATCGTATCGATCAGCTCCTGCTCGATCTCGGGCGCGGCCGGTGCAGGGCGCTCCCAATCGGCCCGCAGCATGTGGGTAGAGAAATGTTCCGACACGAAGCGCACCTTGCGCGTGGTCGGCCGGCTGGGATCGGTCACCAGCACGCTTTCAATGCCGGCTTCGCGCATCAGCGTGGCGCGCAGCTCAGCGCCGGCCGCATCGCTTCCGATCAGGCCGACGAAAATGCAGCGTGCGCCGAGCGCGGCAATGTTGCGGGCGACATTGCCGGCGCCGCCGATATTGGTTTCGCTGCGCTGGACAGCGATGACGGGCGCCGGCGCTTCCGGGGAGATCCGCGATACCTCGCCATAGACGAATTCGTCCAGCATGAGGTCGCCGATGCAAAGCACGGTCTGGCGGCTCAGCGCTTGCGACAGGGCGTCAAAATCGAACATCGTTATGTGTCCCGAAGCAAGCGTCAGCGGTAGCGGTCGGCGGAATCGAGGTAGCCCTTGACATAATGGCCCACCGCGTCCTCCAGCGCCGTGAAGCCACCGTTATAGCCGGCGACCTGCAGCCGATCGACATCGGCTTGCGTGAAATATTGATAGCTGCCGCGAATCGCTTCGGGCATGTCGATATAGGCGATGTTCGGCGTCGTGCCGAGCGCCCCGTAGGCGGAGAGAATCAAGTCCTTGAAGCTCCGCGCCTGACCCGTGCCGACATTGAACAGGCCCGAGACGCTGGGCGTCGCGAGCAGCCACATCATCACCCGCACCACGTCGTCGACATAGATGAAATCGCGCCGCTGGTCGCCGTCGGCGATGCCGTCACGATGCGACTTGAACAGCTTCACCACGCGACCCGCCTTGATGTCGTCGAAGCGGGTCGCCAGCACGCTCATCATCGTGCCCTTGTGGTACTCGTTGGGACCGAACACGTTGAAGAACTTGAGGCCCACATATTGCGGCGGCAGCTTCTCGTGCCGTTCGGCGCGCGCGGCCACCGCCATGTCGAACAGATGCTTGCTCCAGCCATAGAGGTTCATCGGCCGCAACACCTTCAGCGCCGCCAACGAGGGATTGTCATGAAACCCCTGTTCGCCGTCGCCATAGGTCGCCGCCGACGAGGCATAGATGAGCGGCGTGGCACTGGCGGTGCACCAGTCGAGCAATCGCAGCGACAGGCGGAAATTGCTGTCCATGACGAGGTCGCCGTCAACAGCGGTGGTCGCAGAGATCGCCCCCATGTGCAGGACGGCATCGAGCCTGCGGCCCTTCAGCCAGTCAGCAAGTTCCGAAGGCGGCACGAAATCCGCGAGCTGCCGCTTGGCGAGATTGCGCCACTTGCCCTCATCGCCAAGGCGGTCGCAGACCACGACATCGGTGCGGCCGGCCTCGTTCAGCGCGGCGACCAGATTCGATCCGATAAAGCCGGCCCCGCCGGTCACCAGCAACATTCCGTTACCTTATCTCGATGGTCTCTGTCGGAGCCCTGCCTAGCCCATCATTCCGCAAAGTGTAAGCGATTTAGCCCGGCCGCTTTACCTTCTGCGAGCGAGCCGCTACCCACCTGCCGTTGGCCCAGATGCACAAAGAATGAATATCGCTTCAATCAATACCGACCCCGGCGAGACCAGCCCGATCCTGATCATTCCCTACATGTGGATCGGGGACTTCGTGCGCGGCCATACCGTGGTGCGGGTGCTGAAGGAGCGCTGGCCGAATCGCCCCGTGGACCTGCTCACCACCACGCTGTGCGCACCACTGGTGGATTACATGCCCGGCGTCCGTTCTGGGATCGTCTGGGACCTGCCGCGCAGTCGGCTCGCTTTGGCCAAGCAATGGCGGCTCGCAGCAATGTTGAAGGAACGGCGCTACCGGACTGCCCTGGTGATGCCCCGAACCTGGAAGGCCGCGATCGCCCCGACGCTGGCCGCCATTCCGGAGCGGGTCGGCTTCGTTGGCGAGTTCCGATTCGGACTGATCAACCATTGGCGCTGGGGCGAGCGAAAGCTGCCCCGCTTCATCGACAAGAATGCCGCGCTGGCGCTGCCGGACGGCGCAGCCCTGCCGCCGGAATGGCCGGTGCCGCAGTTGAGGGTGCCGCCGCAGGAGATCGAGCGCTGGCGGCAGACCAATGGCCTCGGCAGCGGCGCCGCAGTGGCGCTGGCGCCGGGCTCGGTCGGCCCGGCCAAGCGCTGGCCGTATTACGGCGAAGCCGCCCGCCTGCTGACCGCGCAGGGGCTGGAGGTCTGGGTGGTCGGCGGCCCCGGCGAGAAGGCGCTGGCGGCCGAGATCGTCGCGACCGGTGGACCTGGGGTGCGCGACCTCACCGGCACCGACCTGCGCAACGGCGTGCTCGCGATGGCGGCAGCCAGCGTCGCGATCTCCAACGATTCAGGCCTGATGCATATCGCCGCCGCCTTGAACACGCCGACCATGGGCATTTTCGGGCCGACCAGCCCCTATCACTGGGCGCCGCTCAACGGGCTCGCCGCCACGGTGCAGACCAAGACCGAGGTGCCCTGCCAGCCCTGCCACCGCCCAGTCTGCCGCATGAAGCACCATCGCTGCATGCGCGACATTCCCGCTTCCGACGTCGCCGCGATCACCGCGCGCGTGCTGGCTGAAGCCGGTGCACGCGCGGCACGCTGACACGCGGGTCCTTGCGGAGCATCGGCACGGTAGGTACCAACGTGCCATTGTGCCTTTCGAGCCGGACATGAACCACAACAACGACCTCATCGCGACACATCTGACGCAGTCGCTCTCGGCGTTGGAGCGGGCCAGCAGGGACGCTGGGCTGCTGGACACCGCACGCCGGATCGCGGCCGTCATCGTCGCGGCGCTACGCGCCGGCAACAAGCTGCTCCTCGTCGGCAATGGCGGCAGCGCCGCCGATGCCCAGCACATCGCGGCCGAGATCGTCGGCCGTTACAAGCAGGAGCGTCCGGCCTATGCCGCGATCGCGCTAACCACCGACACCTCGGCGCTGACCGCGATCGGCAACGACTATGGCTACGACCATGTGTTCGGCCGCCAGGTCGAAGGGCTCGGCCAGCGCGGCGACGTGTTGCTGGCAATCTCGACCTCAGGCCGCTCGCCCAGCATCCTAAACGCACTGCTCAAGGCGCGTGAGCGCGGCCTCACGACGGTCGGCTTCACCGGGACCAAGGGCGAGGCGATGGGCGAGCTGTGCGATCTCCTGCTGGTCGCGCCCAGCGACGACACGCCGATCATCCAGCAGATCCATCTTGCGGCCGCGCACGGCATCTGCGCCGTGGTCGAGCAGGCGCTGATGGACACCGCCACAAAATCATGACCAGCGATACCGCAACACTCAAGCCTGCCGCCTTTCTCGACCGCGACGGCGTCCTCAATCACGATGACGACTATATCGGCACGCGCGAGCGCATCCGCTGGATGCCGAACGTGGCGAAGGCGATCCGCCGCTTGAACGACGCCGGCTATCACGTCTTCCTGTTCACCAACCAATCCGGCGTGGCGCGCGGCCTGTTCTCCGAGGATGACGTCGTCACCCTGCACGGCTGGATGTGCGAACAGCTCGCCGCGCAGGGCGCGCGCATCGACGACATCCGCTATTGCCCTTATCACACCGAGGGTTCGGTCGAGGCCTATCTGCGCGAGCACCCCTGGCGCAAGCCAGCGCCCGGCATGATCCTCGACCTGATGGCGCATTGGCCAGTGCGCCGCGAGGGCAGCTTCGTTATCGGCGACCGGTCCTCCGACATCGCGGCCGCCAAAGCCGCCGGCCTGCCCGGCTTCCTGTTCAAGGGTGGCGATCTCGATGCCTTCGTTGCCGAAATAATGATTCAAACCAACGTGCGATAGACCGCGGCGATCTTGTCGGCCTCGGCCTCCAGGCTGAACCTCTCAACTACGCGCACGCGGGCGCGCTCACCCATGGCACGTGCAGCAAGCGGATCTTGCATCAGCGGCTCGAGCGCGGCCACCAGCGCATCGACATCGCCTGGCGGCACCAGCACGCCGGTGACGCCGTTCTCGACCACCAACTCGGCCGCGCCGGCGCGCGACGCCACCAATGCTGCGCCTACGCCCATCGCCTCGATCAACGTCAGGCCAAAGCCCTCGTTGCGAGAGGTGAAGGCGTAGATCGTCAGGCGCTGATACCAGCGCTGCACGTCCGCGATGTTCAGCTCGCCGGTGATGACGATGCGCTGCTCCAGGCCGGCCGCGGCGATCTGCTTCTTCAGCTCACCCGCGAACGGCGTCTGCTCCGGCGTCACCGCGCCGACCAGTACGGCGGAAAAATCCGGATAGCGCGGTAGCAGCCGGCACATCGCCGCAACAAACACGTCGCTGCCCTTCTGCGCGCGTACGCGGCCGAAGCATCCGATCGCATAGGCACCCGGCAAGCCGCTCCCGGCGAAGGCCGCGGCACGATCGGCAGGCGGCGCATAGACATCGGTGTCGACGCCATGCATGACCACGGTGGACGGGCGCTTCAGGTAGGATGCGGAGATGTCGCTGGTGGCGATGATTGCGTCCATGCGGCGGATCAGCCAGCGCGTGATCCAGGTGTGGTGCCGCTGCGCGGCCGAGGTGAACACGAGCTTGAACGGCCAGCCGAGCGCGCGCAGCAAGACGCCTGCGATCATCTCGTTGTTACGCCGCGCGTGCCAGATCAGCGGCCGCTTGCGTCGCCACAGCTTGAGAAGATCCGCCATCCCGATGCGCGCGATGCCGTCGGGCGCATGCGAGCCGAACCATGCGGAGCGAAAGCGCTGCGCCAGCTTCGGCGCCACCATGCGATTGGTGGCCGTGACGCCCGAATAGCGACGGTGCAGATTCGGCACGATGACGTCGATATCTGCGGCAGGAAGAGTGTCGGTCGGCACGTCAAAGCTCCCTTTATGCAGCTTCCTATACGCAACATTAAGGATAGTCGCCAGTTCGGCTTTGTCGAAACCCTCCCTTCACCCAACCGGACTAGTGTGTCGCAAAACAACAGGGAATAAGTCAAACAATGACAGTGCTCGTCACTGGGGGTGCCGGCTATATCGGCAGCCACATGGTGCTCGCGTTGGTTGAAGCCGGCGAGAGCGTCGTCATCATCGACAATCTTTCGACCGGTTTTTCCAGCCTCGTGCCGGAAGGTGTGCCGTTGTTCATCGGCGATGCCGGCGACGAAAATCTCGTCGACGGCGTGATCAGCCAGCACGGCGTCGAAAGCATCATTCATTTCGCGGGCTCCGTGGTCGTGCCGGAATCGGTGCGCGATCCCCTGCTTTATTACCGCAACAACACCATGACGACGCGCAGCCTGCTCAACGCGGCGGTGAAGCGCGGCGTCAATCGCGTGATCTTCTCGTCGACCGCTGCGGTCTACGGTGATCCCGAACAGGTTCCCGTACCGGAGACGGCACGGACACGCCCGCTGTCGCCCTACGGCAGCTCCAAGCTCATGACCGAGATCATGCTGCACGACGTGGCCTCAGTGCACGACATGAGCTACGTCGTGCTGCGCTATTTCAATGTCGCCGGCGCCGATCCGCTGGCGCGCATCGGGCTCGCCACGGTCGGGGCCACGCATCTGCTCAAGATTGCGATGGAGGTCGCGACCGGCCAGCGCGCCAAGATCGACGTCTATGGCACGGACTATCCGACGCCGGACGGCACCTGTATTCGCGACTTCATCCACGTCGCCGATCTCGCCCAGGCCCATCGCTCGGCTCTGGCCTATCTTCGCGCCGGCGGCAGCTCGATCACGCTGAATTGTGGGTATGGCCACGGCTATTCCGTGCTGGAGACGATCGAAGCGGTGCGTCGCGTCTCGGGCCGTAAAATTCCGGTCCAGTTCGCGCCCCGGCGCCCCGGGGATATCATGACCATGGTTGCCGATGTCAGCCGCATCCGCGCCACGCTGGATTGGACGCCGGTCTGCGACAATCTCGAGACCATTGCCGCCCACGCGCTCGCCTGGGAGGAGAAACTGTTCCGGGAACGCCACGGTGAGGTCCGGCAACTGGTCTCGGCCTGATTTGGCCACCCCCGCAAGCCCTTATTGGGCTTGAAAAAGCCGTCCCGAGCGGGCAAGCAGCCGTGGGCCGTCCGGGTGATTTGACCCGGCGCCGGCCCAGGGATGAGCATGGCCGAGTTTCCGAAGAAGATCACCGACGATCCCTATGGCGCCGCGGTCCTGATCCGTCGCCTGTTCATGGAACAGGGGCTCGCCTATTGGCGACGCTATCTGGCGGCATTCGCGCTGATGGGCCTCTCGGCCGCGGCCAGCGCAGGCGCTGCCTATATCCTGGGCCAGGTCATCAACAAAGCCTATGTCGAGAAGAGCATCCCCGGCATCGTCGTCTTGTCCGGCGTCACCGTGCTGCTGTTGTTCGTCAAGGGCGTGACGACCTATGGCTATGCGGTGATCCTGTCCAAGATCTCCAATGCCATTCTAGCCAACAATCAGCGCAGGCTGTTCGCCAAGCTGATGAGCGAGAGCATCGGCTTCTTCTCCGAGCGGCACTCGTCCGAATTCCTGGCGCGGCTGACCGCCGGCGCCAAGTCCATCACCGACGTGCTGAACATGCTGATCAACGCGATCGGCCGCGACTTCCTGCTCCTGATCAGCATGATCGCGGTGATGGTGGCGCAGGATCCGCTGATGTCGTTCCTGGGGCTCGTCGCGGTGCCGCCGGCAATGCTGGTGCTGCGCAAGCTGGTCAAGCGCATCAAGGGCCTCGCCTATCACCAGTTCACCGGCACTGCGGACATTCTCGAGACCATGCAGGAATCGTTGCAGGGCATCCGCACGGTCAAGGCGTTCACCCTGGAAGACACGATGCGCGCACGCATCGACGAGAACATCTCGATCGTCGAGCAGAATGCCAACAAGATGGCGCGGGTGTCCAATCGCTCGAACCCGCTGATGGAAATGCTCGGCGGCTTCGCCGTGGCCGGCTGCCTGATGTATGGCGGCTACGCCGTGGTCGCGCTCAACGCAACGCCCGGCCAGTTCTTCTCCTTCATGACCGCGTTCTTGATGGCCACCGAGCCGGCCAAGCGGCTTGCCCGGCTCAACATCGACCTCAACAGCCAGTTGGTCGGCGCGCGCATGCTGCTGGAAGTCGTCGACAGTCCGGCCAGCGAGAAGTCCGACGACGACAAGCCGCCGCTCAAACTGTCGCAGGCGCGGATCGAGCTGCGCGACGTCAGCTTCGCCTATCGCAACAAAGAGCCCGTGCTCAAGCGCATGAGCTTTATCACCGAGCCGGGCAAGATGACCGCGCTGGTCGGCCCGTCCGGCGGCGGCAAGTCGACGGTGCTGGCGCTGCTCCTGCGCTTCTACGAGGTGACCCAAGGCGAGATCCTGATCGACGGCCAGTCGATCTCGCAGGTGTCGCGACGCTCCTTGCGCGAGCAGACCGCCTATGTCGGCCAGGACGTCTACCTGTTCCGCGACACCATCCGCGCCAACATCGCCTTCGGCAAGCCTGATGCCACCGAGGCCGAGATCATCGAGGCCGCGAAGGCTGCCTGCGCGCATGATTTCATCATGAGCTTCCCGCTCGGCTACGACACGCCGGTCGGCGAGCACGGCACCCAGCTCTCCGGTGGCCAGCGCCAGCGCGTCGCGGTGGCGCGCGCACTGCTTCGCAACGCTCCGATTATTCTGCTGGACGAGGCCACCGCGGCGCTCGACTCCGAATCCGAGCGCCAGGTGCAGGAGGCGATCGAGCATCTCTGCCAGAACCGCACCACCATCGTGATTGCCCACCGCCTGCACACCATCATGCACGCCGACACCATCCTGGTGGTCGAGGCCGGCGAAATCGTCGAGCGGGGCCGGCATGACGATCTGTTGCGCCGTGGCGGCCGCTATGCTTCGTTCTTCCGCCTGCAGCAGCGTGACACGGGTCCGGTGGCCCTCGTCGCACCGATCAGCGCCGCATCCTGACGTTCTCCCCACGTACCCGAGACCGATTTCATGACCGCCCCCCATTTCGTCATCCCGGCCCCGCCGCAAGCCTCGCTTCCCGTTGTCGGCGAAGCCGGCGCCTTCCCAGTCCGTCGCATCTGGTGCGTCGGGCGCAACTATCTCGAGCACATCCGCGAGATGGGCAATGACGAGCGCGATCCGCCGTTCTTCTTTGCCAAGCATGCCGACATGCTGGTGCCGGACGGCGCGATCATCCCCTACCCGTCGCTGACCAAGGACATGCACCACGAGGTCGAGATGATCGTCGCGATGAAGAGCGGCGGCGCCAACATCCCGGTCGAGAAGGCGCTCGACCACGTCTACGGCTACGCGGTCGGCATCGACCTCACCCGGCGCGACCTGCAGATCGCCTCGCGCAAGAAGGAGCGGCCGTGGGAGATCGGCAAGTCGTTCGAGTATTCCGCGCCCTGCTCGGCCGTGCAGCCGGCCTCGAAGATCGGCCATCCCGCGAAGGGCAAGATCTGGCTGTCGGTGAACGGCGCCGAGCGGCAGAAGGGCGACCTCACCGAGTTGATCTGGAGCGTGCCGGAGATCATCTGGAAGCTCTCTCAGCAGGTGGAGATCGGCGCCGGCGACATCATCATGACGGGAACGCCGGCCGGCGTCGCCGCGCTGGTCCCCGGCGACAAGATCGAGTGCGGCGTCGACGGCGTCGGCACGCTGAAAGTGTCGATCGGCGAGCCCCGCGGTTGAGCTGGCGTTCGCGCTGATCCAACGAGTTGATCGAATACGAATGGCCGAAAGATCAGCTCGGCCTTCTCGTCTCCGTCATGCCGGTGCAGGCATCCCCGGCTGCTGCCATCATCACCGCTGTCATCGTCCGCGAAGGCGGACGATCCAGTAACCACCGGCAGTCATGATTCGCCGAGACGTCACGGCGTACTGGATTACCCGCC
>Ga0209677_100816_pt1 | contig 15575 bp, 26 predicted proteins | sample AraplaCvi_mCL_r2_2_FD_184285 | JGI IMG/M metagenome (GOLD analysis project Ga0209677, IMG submission 184285) | Arabidopsis root microbial communities from North Carolina, USA - plate scrape CL_Cvi_mCL_r2 (SPAdes) (version 2) | ecosystem: Host-associated > Plants > Roots > Endosphere | place: USA... | reverse complement strand
AGTGGAACCGGTCACCAGTGCGGTTTTTCCCGAGAGGTCGATGTGCATAAAGCGCTCCTGTCACGTGTTACAGCTGACATATGAGTGCGCGCCATAGCCTACCCAAGCGGGACCGGTGCACAAAAAAGAAAGCGGCGCGAGAGGAACGTTCGGGAAGCGGCGCGCCGCTCAATTCGTGAAGCCAGTCAGGACAGCGATCTCACGCTTGCCATCCAGCACCTGCTCAAGCTCCGCCGCAAAGCGGTCGACGGCAGCATATTCGGTCAGAAAGCGGATAGTCGCGCTATTCTGCGGCTCTGAATCGGATGTCGTCCAGACTCCAGCACCCAAGTCGACGTGGGCGAGAAGCATCCCGCGACTGTTGAGCGGCTTGATGCTAATCCGCAGGTAGCATTGACCGGGGCCAGCGCGACCTTCCCAAGAGCTGCCCTCGATCATTGGTGGGGACTCCGAGGACAGCGGATACATTCGAAGGTTCGCGACGAAAGCCTGCAGATCGCGGCCAAAACATCCTGATCCCCGTGCCGAGAACACCCCCGATCTCACGTTCGCGATGAGTTCGCCGGTGCCATCTTCATTGGGCGTGTACGTGACCTGCAATTCGGCTGTAGCCATATTCCTCGCTCTCGCGGCTGGGATGCCGATTGCCGTCGTCGACGGTCCTCTCGTCGAAAGCGGACAACTGTCTGCCAAACAAAAAAGCGGCGCCCGAGGCGCCGCTTTCGAAACTCGCTGGTCTTGCCGGAGCTGGCGCTTACGCCGCTTCCGACTCGGTGCCCTGCACCGGACCCGAATCCTGGCCCTTGGCATCGACGTCGCGATCGACGAACTCGATCACGGCCATCGCGGCGTTGTCGCCGTAGCGGAAGCCGGCCTTGATGATGCGGGTGTAGCCGCCCTGGCGGTCCTTGTAGCGGGGCGCCAGCACGTCGAACAGCTTCTTGGCCATCGCCTCGTCGCGCAGCTCGGAAGCCGCCTGGCGGCGCATCGACAGGCCGCCCTTCTTGCCGAGCGTGACCAGCTTCTCAACGATTGGCCGCAGCTCCTTGGCCTTCGGCAGCGTGGTGACGATCTGCTCGTGCTTGATCAGCGACGCGCTCATATTGGCGAACATCGCCTTGCGGTGCTCGGCGGTGCGGTTGAGCTTCCGATGAACCTTGCCGTGACGCATAGTCTATTCCTTCGATTTCCATTTGCCGCGACGGTTCGTCGGACATCTGCTCAGGTGGGCTGCCTGCGTTCGCCCCGGTCGTCATTCCGGGGCGCCTCGAAGAGGCGAACCCGGAATCTCGAGATTCCGGGTTCGATGCTACGCATCGCCCCGGAATGACGAAATCTCAGTAATGATCCTCGAAGCGCTTGGCCAGCTCGTCGATGTTCTCCGGCGGCCAGCCCGGCACTTCCATGCCGAGATGCAGACCCATCTGGGCCAGCACTTCCTTGATCTCGTTCAGCGACTTGCGGCCGAAGTTCGGGGTGCGCAGCATCTCCGCTTCCGACTTCTGCACGAGGTCGCCGATATAGACGATGTTGTCGTTCTTCAGGCAGTTCGCCGAACGCACCGACAGCTCGAGCTCGTCCACCTTCTTGAGGAACGCCGGGTTGAAGGCGAGATCCGGGATGATCTCCTGCGCGACTTCCTTGCGCGGCTCTTCGAAGTTGACGAAGACGTTGAGCTGGTCCTGCAGGATGCGCGCGGCATAGGCCACCGCGTCCTCCGGCGAGATCGCGCCGTTGGTCTCGATCGTCATGGTCAGCTTGTCGTAGTCGAGGATCTGGCCCTCGCGGGTGTTCTCGACCTTGTAGGAGACCTTGCGGACCGGCGAGAACAGGCTGTCGATCGGGATCAGGCCGATCGGCGCATCCTCGGGACGGTTGCGCTCGGCCGGCACGTAGCCCTTGCCGGTCGTGACCGTGAACTCCATGCGGATCTCGGCGCCATCGTCCAGCGTGCAGAGCTGCAGCTCCGGATTGAGCACCACGACGTCGCCGACGGTCTGGATGTCGCCGGCGGTGACGGCGCCCGGGCCCTGCTTCTTCACGACCATGCGCTTGGGGCCTTCGCCCTGCATCTTGATCGAGATGTCCTTGACGTTCAACACGATGTCGGTGACGTCCTCGCGGACGCCGGCAATCGAGGAGAACTCGTGCAGCACGCCGTCGATGTGCACCGACTGCACGGCGGCGCCCTGCAGCGACGACAGCAGGATGCGACGCAGTGCGTTGCCCAGCGTCTGGCCGAAGCCACGCTCCAAGGGCTCGGCCACCAGGGTCGCGAAACGGGTCGCGTCAGACCCGGGCGTGACCTGAAGCTTGTTCGGCCGAATCAATTCTTGCCAATTCTTCTGGATCGTCACTGTTTCACCCATACGGGCCAGCCCTCTCGGTCTGAACGGCTGGCGTTGGAGACCCGCGCATCAGATCGCGCGGCAATCAAATCGCTCAAAGCACAACGAGGCGGACCTTGGGCCCGCCTCCTTCCCTCATTAGACCCGCCGGCGCTTGCGCGGACGGCAGCCATTGTGCGGGATCGTCGTCACATCGCGGATCGAGGTGACGGTGAAGCCCGCAGCCTGCAGCGCGCGGAGCGCCGACTCACGGCCCGAACCCGGACCCGCCACCTCGACCTCGAGGGTGCGCATGCCGTGCTCCTGGGCCTTCTTGGACACGTCCTCCGCCGCGACCTGCGCGGCATACGGGGTCGACTTCCGCGATCCCTTGAACCCCATCGTGCCGGCCGACGACCAGGCAATGGTGTTGCCCTGCGCATCGGTGATGGTGATGGTGGTGTTATTGAACGACGAGTTCACATGCGCGACGCCGGAGGCAATGTTCTTGCGTTCACGACGACGGACGCGGCCGGCTTCCTTAGCCATATAGGTACCTTTCCTGGGATCTCAACGCCGCCGTAATGCCAGCGGCTACACCGATGAGGCGAATCGGGAGTGGCGAACAGCGAATAGGGTCCCGCCCCCTACTCGCCATTCGCCATTCGCTACTCGCCAATTACTTCTTCTTGCCGGCGATCGCCTTGGCCGGCCCCTTGCGCGTGCGCGCATTGGTGTGGGTGCGCTGACCGCGCACCGGCAGGCCGCGGCGATGACGCAGGCCGCGATAGCAGCCGAGGTCCATCAGCCGCTTGATGTTGATGCCGGTCTCGCGGCGCAGGTCGCCCTCGACGACGTAGTCGCGGTCAATCACTTCGCGGATCTGCAGCACTTCCTGGTCGCTGAGCTGGGCGACGCGGCGATCCTCAGGGATCTTGACCTTCTCGATGATATCAGCCGCAATCTTCGGGCCGATGCCATGAATGTACTGAAGCGCGATCAGGACGCGCTTGTTGGTCGGGATGTTGACTCCGGCAATACGGGCCACGGACTTCTCTCCTGTGCCGATCCGGAGGCGGACCGGTTTTCGTTCTCGCTATCTCGGGCAGGTGTCCGCAAACGCGAACAAGACGCCCACCCCTCGATTCGCAGGGCCCGGCATCTTTTTGAAAACTACCGACTTGGATGCGGGCTTATTAATGGATTCATACGGCTGTCGTCAACCGCTTGCGGTGCTTCGATTCCCAAGTTTTGCAGCATGTCAAGAACGGTCACGGCCGCGGACGTCGAAATCAAAGAAATCCTACCAATCCTTTGATTCTACGTCGATTTTTGGCTCGAAGCGTCCATGGAGCAGACTTATCGGCCCCTGACGGACGCTTCGAATTCACTGCGGACGGCTCTTCGCTCACCGTTTCCCGCGCTTTTTTCCGGCCTTAGAGGCGGTCTTTCGTGCGCCCTTGGAGGACTTGGCGGCCGTTTTCGCAGCCGTCTTGGCGGCCCCCCTGGCCGTCTTTGCAGCCGCCTTCTTGGCCCCCGCCTTCTTGCCGGCAGCCGTCTTAGCCCCCGTCTTCGCCGTTGTATCAGCCCTCGTCTTGGCCCTTGTCTTGGCCGATTTGGCGGACCTTCCGGCCGCTGTCCCGGCGTTCTTGGCGGCTTTGGCAGCCTTCTTTCCGGCCGTCCTGGCTGCAGGCGCCTTGGACTTGGCTGATTTGGCAGCCGCCTGAAGCGATTTCTTAGCTCTCTTCACCGTTTTCTTGGCCGCACCGCCGCTGCGCTTGGCGGGGCTGGCGGTCTTGGCGGCGCGGCTTGCGCCGCTGGCGCCGAGCGCGGTCAGGATCCGGCCGATCTCCTCGGTGACCTCCTCGATCGACATCATGCCGTCGACGGTCGCCAGCTTGCGGCGGTCGGAATAATAATGGATCAGCGGCTCGGTCTGGTCGCGATAGTTCGACAGCCGCCGGGTCAGCACCTCTGCCGTATCGTCCGCCCGGACTTCCTCGCCCCGTGCCCGGGTCTCGGCGGCACGCCGCTCGACCCGCTCCAAGAGCACGCCCTCATTGACCTTGAGCTCGATCACCGCATCGAGGTTCATCTGCTCTGCGGTGAGGAGCTCATCGAGTTCTTCCGCCTGCCGCACTGTGCGCGGAAAGCCGTCCAGGATGAAGCCATTGGCGGCATCCGGCTGCTCGATCCGGTCCTTGATGATGCCGATCACGATCTCGTCCGGCACCAGGTGCCCGGCCGCCATGATGTCCTTGGCCTTCAGGCCGATCGGCGTCTGGGCGGCCACGGCGGCGCGCAGCATGTCGCCGGTCGACAGCTGCACGATGCCATAGCGCTGCACCAGCCGCTGTGCCTGAGTACCCTTGCCCGAGCCCGGCGGTCCGAGAAGAATCAGTCTCATAGAAATTCGCCCCCCGGCATGCGGTGAGCGAAATCCCCGCACACCTTATGTTCTTGACGCCCCCGGGCCGCGACCCGCCGCTAGCCGCGGCGGCGCCCCCGCAGTTTCGACTTCCTGATCAGCCCCTCATACTGATGGGCGAGCAGATAACCCTGGACCTGCGCCACGGTATCCATCGTGACGCTGACCACGATCAGGAGCGACGTGCCGCCAAAGTAGAACGGCACGGAGGCGTAGGAAATCAGAATTTCCGGAATCAAACAAACGATCGCCAGATAGATCGCGCCGATCACCGTGATCCGGGACAAGACGTAGTCGATATATTCCGCAGTGCGCTCGCCGGGCCGGATGCCCGGAATGAAGCCGCCATGCTTCTTCAGATTGTCGGCCGTCTCGGTCGGGTTGAACACGATCGCGGTGTAGAAGAAGGCGAAGAACAGGATCAGCGCCAGATACAGCACCAGGAACAGCGGCCGGCCGTGGCCGAGCTGGGTCGTGATCCACTGGAACCACTCGGGTCCCTTGCCGGCGTTGAAGTTGGCGACCGTGGTCGGCAGCAACAGCAGTGACGAGGCGAAGATCGGCGGAATCACGCCCGAGGTGTTGAGCTTGAGCGGCAGATGCGAGGACTGGCCCTCGAACATCTTATTGCCGACCTGGCGCTTCGGGTACTGGATCAGGAGCCGGCGCTGGGCGCGCTCCATGAACACGATGAAGGCGATCACGGCGACCGCCATCACGATGACGATCAGGATCAGGCCGGTCGACAGCGCGCCCTGGCGGCCGAGTTCCAGCATGTTGGCGAGCGCTGACGGCAGCTCGGCGACGATGCCGGACAGGATGATGAGCGAGATGCCGTTGCCGATGCCGCGCGAGGTGATCTGTTCGCCGAGCCACATCAGGAACATGGTGCCGCCGGTCAGCGTGATCGCGGTCGACAGGCGGAAGAACAGGCCGGGATCGCTGACGACATTGCCGGCGCCTTCCAGGCCGACCGCGATGCCGTAAGACTGGAATGCTGCCAGGATCACGGTGAGATAGCGGGTGTATTGGTTCAGCGTCTTGCGGCCCGCCTCGCCTTCCTTCTTCAGCGCTTCGAGCTGCGGCGAGACCGTGGTCAGGAGCTGGATGATGATCGATGCCGAGATGTACGGCATGATGTTCAGCGCGAAAATCGCCATGCGGTGGATGCCGCCGCCGGCGAACATGTTGAACATGCCGAGAATGCCGCCGGCCTGGGTGCGGAACACCTGCTCCCAGATGTTGGGATCGATGCCGGGCAGCGGAATGTAGGTGCCGAGCCGATACACCAGGAGCGCGCCCAGCGTGAACCAGATGCGTTTCTTGAGCTCGTCGGCCTTGGCAAGCGCGCCGAAATTGAGGTTTGCCGCCAGTTGTTCCGCTGCTGAGACCATGTTTGGCTTTCTCCCGCCGCCCTCTTCGCTCCCGCATCGCCACGATTCGTCGCGGGACGGGCAGACGCCGGATATTATTTGGTGCGCGGTTCCACGATGTCCATCGCCCTGCTCCGGCGACTACACGCCTACGGCAGGGCGATGACGTAGATGTTACGCCGCCTCGCCTTCGTCCTTGGCGGGGGCGAGGATCTTCACGGTGCCGCCGGCCTTCTCGACCGCGGCCACCGCCGACTTCGAAGCGCCATGCACCTCGATGTTGATCTTGGCCTTGAGCTCGCCGCGGCCGAGCAGCCGCACGCCGTCCTTGGCCCGCCGCAACGCGCCCGACTTCACCAGGGCTTCCGCGTTGATCACGCTGCCGGCGTCGAGCTTCTTGGCGTCGATCGCATCCTGGATGCGGTCGAGATTGATCTCGACGAAATCGAGCGCGAAGATGTTGTTGAAGCCGCGCTTCGGCAGACGGCGATGCATCGGCATCTGGCCGCCCTCAAAGCCCTTGATGCGCACGCCGGAGCGCGCGGTCTGGCCCTTGCCGCCACGGCCCGAGGTCTTGCCCTTGCCGGAGCCAATGCCACGGCCGACGCGCATGCGCTTCTTGCGCGCGCCGGCGTTGTCGGCGATCTCGCTGAGCTTCATCGCCCTTCTCCTATTGCCTTACTTCTCGTCGACGATGCGGACGAGATGGTGAACTTTGGTGATCATGCCGCGAACCGCCGGCGTATCCGGCAGCTCGGTGACCCGGCCGATCTTGTTGAGCTTCAACCCGATCAGCGTCGCACGCTGCGAGTGGTGGCGACGGATCGGGCTGCCGGTCTGCTCGATCTTGATCGTCTTGGCGGTAGCCATGGTTTCAAACTCCGAGATGCGCCAAGCAAGCGGCGCGCGTGATTAGTCCGCCGAGGCCTCGGCATCGCCGCCGACGCGACGGGCCTGCAGGGTCGACACCTTGATGTTGCGGCGCGCCGCGACCGAACGCGGTGAGTCCTGGTGCTTCAGCGCGTTGAAGGTCGCACGCACCATGTTGTACGGGTTCGACGAGCCGATCGACTTCGCCACGACGTCCTGGATGCCGAGCGTCTCGAACACCGCGCGCATCGGGCCGCCGGCGATGATGCCGGTACCGGCCGGAGCTGCCCGCAGATAGACGCGGCCCGCACCGTGACGACCGAAGATGTCGTGATGCAGGGTGCGGCCCTCGCGCAGCGCCACCCGGGTCAGGTTGCGCTTGGCGGAGTCGGTCGCCTTGCGGATCGCCTCCGGAACCTCGCGCGCCTTGCCATGGCCGAAACCGACCCGGCCCTTCTGGTCGCCAATCACCACCAGCGCCGCAAAGCCGAAGCGCTTGCCGCCCTTGACGACCTTCGCGACACGATTGATGTGGACCAGCTTGTCGACGAACTCGCTGTCGCGCTCCTCGCGCTCCCTGCTCCGTTCGCGGCCGCCGCGTTCGCGTTCACCTGCCATGGTGCTTTCCAATCTCTCAGGGGCTCAGAGCCCGTATCCGTTTAAGTTCCTTAGAAGCTCAATCCGCTCTCGCGCGCCGCATCCGCCAGCGCCTTGACGCGCCCGTGATACAGATAGCCGCCGCGATCGAACACGACTTCCTTGATGCCCGCCTTCACCGCGCGCTCGGCGAGCAGCTTGCCCACCGCCTTGGCCGCATCGATGTTGGCGCCGGTGTTGCCACCCGTGCGCATCTCCTTCTCCATCGACGAGGCAGAGGCGATCGTCTCGCCCTTCTGGTCGTCGATGACCTGCGCATAGATATGCTTCGACGAACGGAACACCGACAGGCGCGGACGGCCGCCCCCGGAGCGGCGCAGCGCCAGCCTCACGCGCTGCTTGCGCCGGGCATTCGTAACCTTGGCTCTCGACATGACCGGCTCCGTTACTTCTTCTTGCCTTCCTTGCGGAAGATGAATTCGCCCGCATACTTCACGCCCTTGCCCTTATAGGGCTCCGGCGGGCGGTAGGCACGAATTTCGGCCGCGACCTGGCCGACGCGCTGGGCGTCCGTGCCGGTGACCGTGATCTCGGTCGGCTTCGGCACCGTGATGGTGATGCCTTCCGGGATCGCGTAGACGACGTCGTGGCTGTAGCCGAGCGCGAGCTGCAGGTTCTTGCCCTGCATCGCGGCGCGGTAGCCGACGCCGGTGATCTCGAGCTTCTTCTCGAAACCCTTGGTGACGCCCTCGACGAGGTTCGCGATTTGCGCCCGCGCCGTGCCGTAGAGCGAGCGCGCGCGCTTGGTCTCGGCGCGCGGGGCAACCTTGACCTGGCCGCTCTCGAACTTCACCTCGACATCGTCATGGACGATGAACTGAAGCTGGCCCTTCGGCCCCTTCAACTTGACGGTCTGTCCGTCGACGGAGGCCGTCACACCGGACGGCACCGCCACAGGCTTCTTGCCAATACGTGACATGACTAATCCTCTTTAGAACACCGTGAAGAGAACTTCACCACCGACATTCGCGTCGCGCGCGTCATGATCGGCCATGATTCCCTTCGGGGTCGACAACACCGAAATGCCAAGCCCGTTGTTCACGCGCGGCAGGTTCTTCACCGAGGTATAGACCCGCCGGCCTGGCTTGGAGACCCGCTCGATCTCGCGGATCACGGGCTCGCCGTCGAAATATTTCAGCTCGATCTCGAGCTCGCTGCGACCGCCCGGATGCTCCACCGTGGCATAGCCCCGGATGTAGCCTTCGGTCTTCAGCACCTCGAGCACGTTGGCGCGCATCTTCGAGCCCGGAGTCGAGACCTTCGACTTCGAGCGCATCTGCGCGTTGCGAATGCGGGTGATCAGATCGCTGATGGGATCGTGCGTTGACATCTTGCGACCCTCCTTACCAGCTCGATTTCACGAGGCCCGGAACGAGGCCCTTCGATCCAAGCTCGCGCAGCGCGATACGGCTGAGCTTGTTCTTGCGATAGTTCGAGCGCGGGCGGCCCGTCAGCTCGCAACGGTTGCGAATGCGGGTCGCCGACGAGTTGCGCGGCATCTCGGCCAGCTTCAGGGTCGCGGCGAACCGCTCCTCCATCGGCTTTTCCTTATCGGCGATGATCGCCTTCAACCGCGCGCGCTTCGGGGCGGCGTTCTTGCTCATCCGCTTGCGCCGGTTGTTCTTCTCGACTGAACTCTTCTTTGCCATGCTTGGCTCCTGGGTATCCGCGTTTGAGATGCTTAAAAGATCAGCGTCTCACTGCCGGAACGGGAAATTGAATGCGGTCAGAAGGGCACGCGCCTCGTCGTCGCTGCGCGCGGTGGTGCACACCGTGATATCCATGCCCACACCCTCCCCGGCCTTGTCGAAGTCGATTTCCGGGAAAATGATGTGTTCCTTGAGACCGAGCGAGTAGTTGCCGCGGCCATCGAAACTCTTCGGGTTCAGGCCGCGGAAGTCACGCACGCGCGGCAGCGCGACGTTGACCAGACGATCGATGAACTCGTACATGCGCGCCTTTCGCAAGGTCACCTTGCAGCCGATCGGCTGGTTCTCGCGCAGCTTGAAGGTTGCGATCGCGACCCGCGAATAAGTCACGATAGCCTTCTGACCCGCGATCAGCGACAGATCCGCCGCCGCCGTCTCCGCCTTCTTGCGGTCGTTGACGGCCTCGCCGACGCCCATGTTGAGCACGACCTTATCCAGCCGCGGCACCTGCATGACGTTGTCGTAGCCGAACTTTTCCGTCAGCTCGCTCTTGATCTTGCGGTCATATTCCGTGCGCAGGCGCGGTACGTAAGCAACTGTCTCAGCCATCGATCTCAGCTCCCGAGCTCTTGGCAACCCGGACTTTCTTGCCGTCCGCCTGAATCTTGAATCCGATGCGCGTCGGCTTGCCGTCCTTGCCGACATACGCGATGTTCGACAGGTCCACCGGCGCCTCCTTGGAGATGATGCCGCCTTCCTGCTGCGCCGTCTGCTTCTGGTGACGCTTCACCAGGTTGACGCCGCGCACCAGCGCCTTGCCCTGGTCGGGGCGCACCTCGAACACCTCGCCGGTGCGGCCCTTGTCGCGGCCCGTGAGCACGATGACCTTGTCGCCCTTGCGGATCTTGGCAGCCATCACAGCACCTCCGGCGCAAGCGAAATGATCTTCATGTGGTTTTTGGCGCGCAGCTCGCGCGGCACCGGCCCGAAGATACGGGTGCCGACCGGCTCGGACTGATTATTGATCAGCACGGCGGCGTTGCGGTCGAAGCGGATCACCGAGCCGTCGGCGCGGCGGATGTCCTTGCGGACGCGCACCACGACGGCCTTCATGACGTCGCCCTTCTTCACCTTGCCGCGCGGAATCGCTTCCTTGATCGACACCACGATGATGTCGCCGACGGTGGCATAACGACGCTTGGAGCCGCCGAGCACCTTGATACACATGACACGGCGTGCGCCGGAATTATCGGCCACGTCGAGGTTGGTCTGCATCTGAATCATTGATGCACCTCGTCCTCTTCATTTGTCGCGCGAGAAATTCGCGCTTTTCTCAGATCCCGAATGCGCAACCGGCCCGCCTGGGCCGATCCGCCTCAGGCGGTTTTCTTGTGTTCGCCCCGGACCACGGTCCAGCGCTTCAACTTCGAGATCGGCCGGCTCTCCTCGATCCACACCATGTCGCCCGGCTTGAACTCGTTGCCTTCGTCGTGGGCGTGATAGTTCTTCGAGCGGCGGATGGTCTTCTTGTAGATCGGGTGGGTGAAGCGGCGATCGACGCGCACCACCACCGTCTTGGCCTGCTTGTCGCTGACGACAACGCCCTGAAGGGTCCGTTTCGGCATATGTCCAGCCTCTTACTTGTTCTTGGCGCGCTGTTGCGCGGCGATGGTCTTGATGCGGGCGATGTCGCGGCGCGCCTCTCGCAGCCGCGAGGTGTTCTCGAGCTGACCGGTGGCGCGCTGGAAGCGCAGGTTGAAGCGCTCCTTCTTCAGATTGAGGATCGCGTCCTCCATCTGGTCGGGACTCATCGCGCGAATGTCGGACGTCTTCATCTCGGCCATGACCATTACTCCGCAATGCGCTCGACGAAGCGCGTCTTGATCGGCAGCTTGGCGGCTGCCAGCAACAGCGCCTCACGCGCGATCTGGGTGCTCACACCGTCGATCTCGAACATCACACGACCGGGCTTGACGCGGGCCACCCACAATTCCGGCGCGCCCTTGCCGGAGCCCATGCGGACTTCGGCCGGCTTCTTCGATACCGGAAGGTCGGGGAACACGCGGATCCAGACGCGGCCGGCGCGCTTCATGTGACGGGTCAGCGCGCGGCGGGCGGCCTCGATCTGACGCGCGGTGACGCGGTCAGGCTCCATGGCCTTCAGCCCGAACTGGCCGAATGCCAGCGTCGCGCCCGAGGACGCGACGCCGTGGATACGGCCCTTATGCGCCTTTCGGAACTTGGTCTTCTTTGGTTGCATCATGGCTTTAAGCCCTCAAAACCTTTTCCAGCGCCGCCGATCAGGCAGCGTCGCGACGCGAGCGCGAAGAGCCGCCGCCGCTGTCGCCTTCGGCCATCCGCCTGTCCTGCGCCATCGGGTCGTGCTCGAGGATCTCACCCTTGAAGATCCAGACCTTCACGCCGCAGGTACCGAAGGTCGTGAACGCGGTGGCGACGCCATAGTCGATGTCGGCGCGCAGCGTGTGCAGCGGCACCCGGCCCTCGCGATACCACTCCATGCGGGCGATTTCAGCGCCGCCGAGACGGCCCGAGCAGTTGATGCGGATGCCTTCGGCGCCGAGACGCATCGCCGACTGCACCGCACGCTTCATGGCGCGACGGAACGCAACGCGGCGCTCGAGCTGCTGGGCGATCGATTCGGCGACCAGCGTGGCATCGAGCTCCGGCTTGCGGATCTCGACGATGTTGATGACCACGTCCGACGAGGTGATGTCGGCAACTTTCTTGCGCAGCTTGTCGATATCGGCGCCCTTTTTGCCGATCACCACGCCCGGACGCGCCGAGTGGATGGTGACGCGGCACTTCTTGTGCGGACGCTCGATCACGATACGCGCAACGGCAGCCTGCTTGAGCTCCTTGTGCAGGATCTCGCGGATCTTGACGTCTTCATGCAACAGCTTGCCGTACTCGGCCTTGCCCGCGAACCAACGCGAATCCCAGGTCCGGTTGATGCCGAGGCGAAGCCCGATCGGATTGATCTTTTGACCCATCTTATTCTCCCGCGCCGCGCTTTAAGCGGCAGCCTCGACCTGACGAACGATGATCGTCAGCTGCGAAAATGGTTTGAACACCCGGCCAGAACGGCCACGACCGCGCGGCGAGAAGCGCTTCATCACGATGCCGTTGCCGACGAAGGCTTCCGACACGACCAGATCGTCCACGTCGAGCTCGTGGTTGTTCTCGGCGTTAGCGATTGCCGATTCCAGGCACTTCTTGACGTCGACCGCAATCCGCTTGCGCGAGAACTGCAGGTCGGCGAGCGCAAGCGACGCCTTCCGGCCGCGGATCATCTGGGCGACCAGGTTCAGCTTCTGCGGACTCACCCGCAGCATCCGGGCGACCGCCTTGGCCTCGTTGTCCGGGAGGCTCCGTTCGCGCTTAGGTTTGCTCATCGCTTAATCCTCAAGCCCTTTTGGCTTTCTTATCGCCCGAATGGCCGTGGAAGGTCCGGGTCGGCGAGAACTCGCCGAACTTGTGACCGACCATTTCCTCGTTGATCGCGACCGGCACATGCTTCTGGCCGTTGTAGACGCCGAAGGTCAGGCCGACGAACTGCGGCAGGATGGTCGAGCGGCGGCTCCAGATCTTGATCACGTCATGACGGCCGGACGCACGCGCCGCATCTGCCTTCTTCAGCAGTGACGCCTCGACGAACGGGCCTTTCCAGACTGAACGAACCATGTCCGGGGTTCCTTACTTCTTCCGCTTGTGGCGGCTGAGGAGAATGAATTTGTCGGTCGACTTGTTGCTGCGGGTCTTCTTGCCCTTGGTGGGCTTGCCCCATGGAGTGACCGGGTGACGACCGCCGGAGGTACGGCCTTCGCCGCCGCCGTGCGGATGGTCGATCGGGTTCATGGCGACGCCGCGGTTGTGCGGACGACGGCCCATCCAACGCTTACGGCCGGCCTTGCCGATCGAGGTGTTCATGTGGTCCGGGTTCGAGACCGCACCGATGGTGCCGCGGCAACGGCCGTGCACCAGGCGCTGCTCGCCCGAGTTCAGGCGCACGATGACGTAGTCCTGGTCGCGGCCGACGATCTGGGCGTAGGTGCCTGCCGAACGCGCGAGCTGGCCGCCCTTGCCGATCTTGACCTCGATGTTGTGCACGATCGTGCCGACCGGCATGTTGCCGAGCGGCATGACGTTGCCCGGCTTCACGTCGACATAGTTGCCGGCGACGATGGTGTCGCCGACCGCCAGACGCTGCGGAGCCAGGATGTAGGCCAGCTCGCCGTCCTGATACTTGATAAGGGCGATGAAGGCGGTGCGGTTCGGATCATATTCCAGCCGCTCAACGGTGGCCGGAGTGTCCACCCTGTCACGTTTGAAATCGACGGTGCGGTACGACTGCTTGTGGCCGCCGCCGAGGAAACGCACGGTGATGCGACCGGTGTTGTTGCGGCCGCCGCTGCCGAGCTTGCCTTCGGTCAGCGCCTTGACCGGCTTGCCCTTGTAGAGGGCCGAACGATCGACCATGACCAGCTGGCGCTGGCCTGGCGTCGTGGGGTTGAATGTCTTCAATGCCATGGCGATACAGCCTTACAGTCCGGTGGTCACGTCGATGCGGTGGCCCTCTTCGAGGGTCACGATCGCGCGCTTGGTGTCCGACTGCGAACCGAAATTGCCGCGGAACACCTTGGTCTTGCCCTTGCGCACGAGCGTGTTGACGCTCTTGACCTTGACGTCGAACAGCTTCTCGATCGCTTCCTTGATCTGCGGCTTGGTCGCCTTGCTGGCCACCTTGAACACGACCTTGTTGTGCTCGGAGGCAATCGTCGCCTTCTCGGTCACGACGGGCGCGACGATGACGTCGTAATGGCGCGGATCGATGGTCTTCATTTGAAGCGCGCCTCCAGCGCATCGATCGCCGCCTTGGTCAGAACGAGCTTCTGCCGGCGGAGAATGTCGTAGACGTTGATGCCCTGGATCGGCAGCACGTCCATGTTCGGGATGTTGCGCGCCGCGTTCGAGAACCCGGTGTGCAGCTCGGCGCCGTCGATGATCAGCGCGTTGGTGAGGCCGAGACCGGAGAAATGCGACAGCAGCGCCTTGGTCTTCGCAGCTTCCAGCACCGCGGATTCCAGCACGATCAGGTTGCCGTCCTTGGCCTTGGCCGACAGCGCATGCTTCAGCGCCATCGCGCGCACCTTCTTCGGCAGGTCGGTGGCGTGCGAACGCACCACCGGGCCGAAGGCGCGACCACCGCCACGGAACTGCGGCACGCGTGCCGAGCCGTGACGAGCACCGCCGGTGCCCTTCTGCTTGTACATCTTCTTGCCGGTGCGCCAGATCTCGGCGCGGCCCTTAGCCTTGTGAGTGCCGGCCTGGCGCTTGTTGAGCTGCCACTGCACGCAACGTGCAATGATGTCCTGGCGCGGCTCGAGACCGAAGATGGCGTCAGATAGCTGGACCGAGCCAGCTTCCTTGCCCTCGAGCGTGGTGACCTTCAATTCCATTTATGCGCCCTCCTGCTCGGCCGGCGCTTCCGCAGCCTGCTCGCCCGCGACCTTGAACTTGCCGGGCTTCGGCGCTTCCTTCGGCAGCGGCTTCTTCACGGCATCGCGCACCGAGATCCAGCCACCCTTGGAGCCGGGCACCGCGCCTTCCACCAGGATCAGGCCGCGCTCGACATCCAGCCGCACCACCCGCAGGTTCAGCGTGGTGACGCGATCGACACCCATGTGACCGGGCATCTTCTTGTTCTTCCAGGTCTTGCCGGGGTCTTGGCGACCACCGGTCGAACCGATCGAACGATGCGAGATCGACACACCGTGGGTGGCGCGCAGACCGCCGAAGTTCCAGCGCTTCATGCCGCCGGCGAAACCCTTACCGACCGAGGTGCCGGTAACGTCGACGAACTGGCCGACGACGAAATGGTCAGCCTGGATCTCGGCGCCGACCGGGATCAGCGAGTCCTCGCTGACGCGGAATTCGGCAAGCTTACGCTTCGGCTCGACCTTGGCGACCGCGAACTGGCCGCGCTCGGCCTTCGGCATGTAGACCGTCTTGCGGCTGCCGCTGCCGAGCTGCAGCGCGACGTAGCCGTTCTTCTCGGTGGTGCGATGACCGACCACCTGGCAATTGCCGAGCTTCAGCACGGTCACGGGGATATGTTCGCCGGTCTCTGTGAAGACCCGCGTCATCCCGACCTTTTGTGCGATCACTCCGGAGCGCATCGGCGTGCTTCCTGTTCTTCTCTATGTCCGCGGTTGAAGGCGGACGTGAATCCAAAAACTTAGAGCTTGATTTC
>Ga0209677_100812_pt1 | contig 15612 bp, 11 predicted proteins | sample AraplaCvi_mCL_r2_2_FD_184285 | JGI IMG/M metagenome (GOLD analysis project Ga0209677, IMG submission 184285) | Arabidopsis root microbial communities from North Carolina, USA - plate scrape CL_Cvi_mCL_r2 (SPAdes) (version 2) | ecosystem: Host-associated > Plants > Roots > Endosphere | place: USA... | reverse complement strand
AGGACGGCCAGGCCAATCGCGGCCACTCCTGCGTCAAGGGCCGCTTCGCCTATGGCTATTCGACCCACAAGGACCGCATCCTCAACCCGATGGTGCGCGAAAAGATCAGCGATCCCTGGCGTGAAGTCACCTGGGACGAAGCCTTTGCCCATATAGCCACCGAGTTCAAACGCCTTCAATATCAGTATGGCCGCGAATCCGTCGGCGGCATCACCTCGTCGCGCTGCACCAATGAGGAGACCTTCCTGGTGCAGAAGCTGGTGCGCGCCGGCTTCGGCAACAACAATGTGGATACCTGCGCCCGCGTCTGCCATTCTCCAACAGGCTATGGCCTGGGTCAGGCCTTCGGCACCTCTGCCGGCACGCAGAACTTCGACAGCGTCGAGCATTCCGATGTCGTCCTCGTCATCGGCGCCAACCCGACGGACGGCCATCCGGTCTTCGCTTCGCGCCTGAAGAAGCGCCTGCGCCAGGGTGCCAAGCTCATCGTTATCGATCCGCGCCGCATCGATCTGGTGCGCACGCCGCATGTCGAGGCGAGCTATCACCTGCCGCTGCAGCCCGGCACCAATGTCGCCGTGCTGACGGCGCTCGCCCATGTCATCGTTACCGAGGGCCTGTTCGACGAAAAATTCATCCGCGAACGTTGCGACTGGTCCGAATTCGAGGATTGGGCTGCTTTCGTCGCCGAGCCGCAGCACAGCCCTGAGGAAACGGAAAAATACACCGGCGTTCCCGCCGATCTCGTGCGTGGTGCCGCTCGCCTTTTTGCCAAGGGCGGCAACGGCGCGATCTATTACGGCCTCGGCGTCACCGAACACAGCCAGGGCTCGACGACCGTCATGGCGATCGCCAATCTCGCCATGGTGACGGGCAATATCGGCCGGCCCGGCGTCGGCGTGAACCCGCTGCGCGGCCAGAACAATGTGCAGGGCTCCTGCGACATGGGCTCCTTCCCGCACGAGCTGCCGGGCTATCGCCACGTCTCCGACGATGCAACGCGCGATATCTTCGAGAAGCTCTGGGGCGTGAAGCTCGACAAAGAGCCGGGCCTGCGCATCCCCAATATGCTCGATGCCGCCGTCGACGGCACGTTCAAGGGCCTCTACATCCAGGGCGAGGACATCCTGCAGTCCGATCCGGATACCAAGCATGTCGCCGCCGGCCTTGCCGCGATGGAATGCGTCGTCGTCCATGATCTCTTCCTGAACGAGACGGCCAACTACGCCCATGTCTTCCTGCCCGGCTCGACCTTCCTCGAAAAGGACGGCACCTTTACCAATGCCGAGCGCCGCATCAACCGCGTGCGCAAGGTCATGAGCCCGCGCAACGGCTATGCCGACTGGGAAGTGACGCAGAAGATGGCGCAGGCCATGGGTCTGCGCTGGAGCTACACGCATCCGTCCGAGATCATGGACGAGATCGCTGCGACCACGCCGAGCTTCGCCATGGTTTCCTACGACTATCTGGAAAAAATGGGCTCGGTGCAGTGGCCTTGCAATGAGAAGACGCCGCTTGGTTCGCCGATCATGCATGTCGATGGCTTCGTGCGCGGCAAGGGCAAGTTCATCCGCACGGAATATGTCGCGACCGACGAACGCACCGGCCCGCGCTTCCCGCTGCTGCTGACGACCGGACGCATTCTCAGCCAGTACAATGTCGGCGCGCAGACGCGGCGAACGGAGAATGTCGTCTGGCACGCAGAGGACCTTCTGGAGATGCATCCGCACGATGCCGAGCAGCGCGGCATTCGCGACGGCGACTGGATCAAGCTGACGAGCCGCTCCGGCGACACGACGCTCAGGGCGCTGATCACCGACCGCGTCGCCCCGGGCGTCGTCTACACGACCTTCCATCATCCGGACACGCAGGCGAATGTCATCACGACGGACTATTCCGACTGGGCGACGAACTGCCCGGAATACAAGGTGACGGCGGTACAGGTCTCGCCGTCCAACGGCCCGTCTCAGTGGCAGGTCGATTATGATGAGCAGGCCCGGCAGTCTCGCCGTATTGCCGGGAAAATGGAGGCTGCTGAGTGACGATGGATATGCTTTCCCCTTCTCCCCTCGGGGAGAAGGTGCCCGCAGGGCGGATGAGGGGGTGTTTCCGCGTGGTTAGAACTGCCCTTCGCTTGCGCGCGGAGCTGTCGCTCCTTGCCCCCCTCATCCGGCGCTCCGCACCACCTTCTCCCCGAGGGGGAGAAGGGGAGACCCGGTAATGACCAAATTCACCCCCACCACCACCGTCCCCGAAACCGCGCGCCGCAACGGCGTCATCAATTCGGGTTTGCGTATTGTCCCCGAAGAGGTACCGATCGCCTTTTCCTATGGCGGCTCCTCGCATGCCGTCATGATGGGAACGCCCGCCGATCTCGAGGATTTTGCTGTCGGATTCAGCCTGACAGAGGGCATCATTACGAATATCGACCAGATCGCCGCCGTCGAGCCTATAGAGGACGAGCAAGGGATCGATGTGCAGATCACGCTGGTCGATGACGTGGCCGACGCGTTGCGTGTTCGGCGGCGGCATATGGCGGGTCCCGTCGGCTGTGGTCTCTGCGGCATCGAATCGATCGAGCAGGCGGTGCGCAAGGTGCCGGATGTTTCCGGGGTTGCGCTGTCACTGTCGCAAAAGGATATCGTCCGCGCCATCGCTCTCCTCAATGAGGCCCAGCCGCTGCACCGCGAGACGCGGGCCGTGCATGGAGCGGGGTTCTATATCCCGGCAGAAGGACTGCTTGCCGTGCGCGAGGATGTCGGCAGGCACAATGCGCTGGACAAGCTCTGCGGTGCCGTCATCCGCTCCGGTCGCAAGGGAGCGGACGGCGTGGTGGCCGTCACCAGCCGGCTATCCGTTGAGATGGTGCAGAAGGCTGCCATATTGGGCAGCTCAGTGCTCGTCGCTATTTCCGCGCCGACGGCGCTTGCCATTCGCACGGCCGAAGAGGCCGGCATGACGCTTGTGGCGCTGGTGCGTGGCGACGACTTCGAGATTTTCACCCATCCGCATCGCATTATTACGAGGAGCATCGCCGATGTCGCCTGACGACAAGCCTCACGGCAAGACCGAAACGAAGCTCATCTATATGGCGAACCAGATCGCGACCTTCTTCAAGACGCAGCCTGCAAGCGAAGCGGTGAACGGTGTCGCCACGCATATCAACAAATTCTGGGAGCCGCGCATGCGGCGTCAGCTTTTCGAGCTCATCGACCATGGCGATAGCGGGTTGAGCCCTCTCGTGCTGGAGGCGGCCCCGCTGATCCACAGGCCGGCACCGGCCGAAAAAATAAGTCCGGCTTAGCATACAGGTTGACGAGGATGATGGGATGGAGAGGTGAGAATCCGTCCGCGAATACGATTACCGCTAAGGTGTAAGTGCCGGTCTTTGGAGTGAGGAGGAGTTGCGTCAGCGATCTCGGCTGGATCTATACGCTGTTCTTCGTGCTGCTCGGCTCCTCCGCCGCCATCTGGGGCGGCTGGCCGGAGCGTGCAGGGTTCGGTTGAGAGTTCGTTCGGATAAAAGCGCCATTGGACGGCGACCGCTGCCAAGGAAGAGTCCGCAGAGACAAGGCTCCTGGTTTTAGGTGTCCCGTTCGTCAATGCCACTTACGGGGCACCCAAATCGTTGCATCAGGTTCCGTAAGACGAAATCGTCTCCGGGTCGATGCCATGGGTGTCGAACCACCATTCGATGGACTTGTCGGGATAGCTGTGACGGAGCCGCTCATACTTCCGAACGAGGCGGTTTTGACGCTCCACCTCTTCCTGGAAGAACGGGTGGTCCAGCGAGCCGCCGAGGGAGTGGACCCGGCGCAGGAGCTTGCGAAGCACATAGCCCTGCTCCTTGCTCCCCGGACGGTAGCCGCTCTCGATGATCTTTAGAACCGTGCTGCAGAGCGTCTCGAGAGCGTTCTCCGGCGAGGTCCCATTTGCAAGCATGTCGAGGCGTTCAGCTCCAAAGCCGGCGTCGATACAGGTGCCGAGCGGATTGACGATGTTGCCGATCTCGATCCCGTCCTTGTAGAACTCGGTACAGTATCCGCTGATGCTGCCGTCGCTCCACATACATTCCGGATCCACGACGATGGGAATACGACCGCGATAGAGCGGCGTCCATTGGTCGATCCTGTCCGGATGGATCGTGACATGGTCCGGCCACGCCCCGGTTCGCGCGAGGAATTCAAGCCAGAACTCGATGGCATCGGACAGCGTCATCTCCCGGAAGGAGAATAGCCCAAGCATTGTGAAGTGGAGGAAGTGTGTGCCGTCGCCAATCTCGTCGAGATCTCCCATCCGCAGGCAAGCCTGACTGTTCGAGAGGGTACCCTCATGGGAATGATTGGTGAAGAGCGGCTTGTACTGCTGCATGCCAGCGCTGCAGAAGAGCGTGGTATCGTCGTGGGGCCGTACGGATTGAAAGCATGCGTAGTCAATGCCTTTGGAAAGGCAGTAGTCACGGTAGTCGTGTATCAGGCGTCCCGCGATGTCATAGGCAACCTCCTTTTGGTTCATGTGCCCAAGCGAAAAATAGAGGAGCCTCGCGGGGATTGCAATGAGAGCGATTTGGCAGGCGTATGTAGCGCATCCGCTTCGCCGGAATGTTTAGATTGTATTTTTACCCTCGCTCCAGAATCGATGGTGGAGCTATCTCAATGCGAAATAAAAAACCGCCACCGAGAAGGTGACGGTTCTCAAAAAGGGACGTTCCGCTAGAACTATGCGGCGAGTTCTTCCGCTTCGCTTTCCTTGAACATCTTGGCGAGGTTCAGGAAGCAGATCATGCCGTTCTCGGTAGCGATGATGCCTTCGCAATAGGCGCGGTCGAAGGATGCGGTGACTTCCGGAACCGGTTGCACCTGGCTCGAGGCGATCGTGAGGATGTCGGAGACGCGATCGACCAGCATGCCGATGACCATGTTGTGGACTTCGGCGACGACGATGGCGCTGCGCTCGTTGGCGACGGTGCTCTGCATGCCGAGCTTGTAGGCAAGATCGATGATCGGGATGACCGAGCCGCGCAGGTTCATGACGCCGATGACATCGGCCGGCGCGTGCGGAATTGGCGTGGACGGCGCCCAGCCGCGGATTTCGCGGATCGTGGTGGTCTTGACGCAGAACTCCTGCTCATGAAGGCGAAAGGCAATGATCTCCAGAGTATCGCCGCTGAAGCTGGTGGAATTGATCGTGGCCATGAACGTTCTTCCCATTTGAAACGTGACGCCAGATTCGGCGTATTAGCGTGACGATAGAGCAAGAACATTGCTTAAACCTAAACCTATACAAGCGGTTTCGACAGTAAGAGGATGAAACGCGCCTGTCCGCCGAAACGGGCATGATCCCGACTACGTTGGTTCGGGATCATGAAAATGCGCGGCTACGCCGCTCTTGTCGGACGATCGAAGATGCGCCGGCCGAAGAGGCTTGCCGCCATTTCCACGAGGACGCGGGCGCTCTTGCCACGGTCGTCGAGAAAGGGATTGAGTTCGACCAGATCGAGCGACGAAACCAGGCTGCTGTCGGAGAGCATTTCCATGATGAGATGGGCCTCGCGATAGGTCGCGCCACCCGGCACGGTCGTTCCGACGCCAGGCGCTATCTCAGGATCAATGAAATCGACGTCGAAGCTGACATGCAACAGGCCGTTGGCGGCGCTGACCGTATCGAGCACCTTGCGTATGATGGCGGCCACGCCCTGTTCGTCGAGCGACCGCATGTCGAAGACGTTGACACCATGCTCGCGGATTTCCTCGCGCTCGTGCGGATCGACGGAGCGGATGCCGACCTGGAAAACCTTCGTCGGATCGACCAGCGGCCTGCCTGCCGGCAGAACGCCTGCTATTTCGGCCTCGCCGCAGAAGAAGGCGACGGGCATGCCGTGAATATTGCCCGATGGCGATGTGGCGGGCGAATTGAAATCGGAATGTGCGTCCAGCCAGAGGACGAAGAGGGGACGACCGACCTCCGCCGCATGGCGCGCCATGCCGGAAACGCTGCCCATGGAGAGGCTGTGGTCGCCGCCGAGGATCAGCGGGAAGCTTCCGGACGACGCGACATCATAGACCTTGGCCTCGAGCGCGCGCGTGAAGGCGCCGACGATCTTCAGGTTATGGGCATGCGGATGCTCCGGCAGGTCGGCGGCGGGAGCGGGACGCAGGTCGCCGCTGTCGGTGACGCGATGGCCGAGTTCGATCAGCGTCGTTTCGATGCCGGCGATACGGAGCGCCGTCGGGCCCATGCCGGCGCCGCGGCGGCCGGAGCCTTCCTCAAGGGGAACGCCGATCAATGTAATGGGTGTGGATTGCGTATTCATCGGCGTCGCTCCGAGGGGTTAGAGCAATTCCAGGAGAGGCGCGTAGCGGCTTTCCGTCCGGAATTACGTGAAGACAATGAGATAAAGCGGTTCAGAGATTCGGTGAAGAGCTGAACCGCTCAAGAGGCTGTCGGGCCGCATTATTGATTGTCTGCGTGACAGCAAAAAGATGGAAAATTGTCGAAAATAGACTAGCTTTCGACAGATTGATCAATGCGATTTACCAGAATGATAAGCATATGGATGACCTTGACCGCGACCTCCTCAGTGCTCTGCGCAACAACGCGCGCATCTCCGTTTCGTCCCTGGCAGCGGCAACCGGCGCTTCGCGCGCCACTGTCGCCGCGCGGATAGAGCGGCTGGTGGAAAACGGCACCATCGCCGCCTTCACCATCCGAACCGGCCACGAAACCCGCGCCGCCGGCGTCAGGGCCATCGTGCTCATCGAGGTGCTCGGCAAGTTGGCGGACAAGGTCGCCGACCAGCTTCGCGGCCTGCCGCAGGTGAGGGCGCTGCACAGCACCAACGGCAAATGGGACTTCATAGCCGAACTCGAGGATCGCGACCTCGCTTCCTTCGATGAGACGCTGCGCCGGATCCGGCTGATCAATGGCATAAACACAACGGAATCCAATATATTGCTGAAGACCAGCAAGCTCGGATTCTAGATCCTAATACTCATGCTCGTAGACGATGCCGGCTTCGCCGGCGCCGTCCGAGCCCGCGGCGCCGCGCAGCTTCACACCGCGCCCGACATCGAGATTGATGATCGCCTTGGTTTTGTTGGCGGCGCCCTGCTGCAGCTCGATATAGGTACGCTTGTTCAGATATTTGCCGGCTCCGACCTGCGCCTGGCCGTTCGCATCCGTCGAGATGTCCAGATCGTCGACGCCGAGATGGCTGCGCAGGCCTTCGAACAGCGACGTGGAGCGACCGCCGGCCAGCTGGCTTGCGGCATCGGCGAGCTGGGCGATCTGCATGGCCGATAGTTTCGACATGGACTGGCCGAAGATCAGCTGCGCCAACACCTCGTCCTGCGGCAGGGCAGGCGAGGAGGAGAAGCCGATCTGCGGATCGGTGGCGAGACCCGTGACATCGACGGTGATGGTGGTGGAGCTCACCGACGACGTGGCCTCCATGTTGAGCGCCGGGATCAGGTCTCCCCCGAAAGTGATCTTGCTGGTGTCGGTGAAATCCAGCCGGCGGCTGAGGATGGTCAGGCGCCCGCGCCGCATGGTGAAGCCGCCGGATACGACCGGTTCTGACGCGGTGCCGCGGACTGAGATGTTGCCGCCGAGTTCGGCATCGATGCCGCGGCCGCGCACGAAAATCTGCGATGGCGCTTCCAGCTGCAGGTCGATGCCGAGGGTCGTCGATTTGCTCCTCGGCGCTTCCGGCTTCTGGTCCTTGAACTGGGCATTGACCGCAGCCGAAGCATTCTTGTGCTTGATGTTGATCTCGGACAGCGAGGCGGGCAGCTTTTCTGGAATGGTGATCGACGCCTTGTTGATCCTGAGATTGCCCGTCAGCATCGGGGCTGTCAGCATCGGACCCTTGATGCCGAGCGTGCCGTTGACGGTTGCTGCCACCAGGGTTCCGTCGACATAGGTCGCGTTGTTGAACTTCACCTGAATGTCGGCCGGGAAGCCGCCGTCCGGGGTGATGCCGACCGTACCAGCGCCCGATATGCTGCCGCCGCTGGCGAGATTACCGCTCAGCCGCGAGATGACGGCCTGCTTGCCGTCGAGCGTCACGGTCACGGCGAGGCCGTTGAGGGTCAGATTTCGGCGGACATCGACGAGCTTGGCCCCGTCGGTGGAAATCGTGCCGGTGACGGCGGGAGCTGCCGTCGTGCCTGCCACCTGCATGTCGATCCTTGCCGTACCGGTCATGACCATGCCTTGGGCGGCAAGCTGGCCGGCAAGGGCTTCGAACGGCAGATTGCCGGAAAATTTCAGCGACATTGCCTTGCTGCCGGCGATGGCGATGGTGCCGCCGCCATTGAGTGCCAGGCCATTCTGGCCGGTCAGGTTGGTGTTGATCGTGACGACATTGTCGGCGAATTTACCGTCAGCCTTGATGCCGAGCGGCGCAAGGCCGGCGGATTTCGTCTGGCTGGTTGCCGCGCCCGACCAATTGGTCTGGAAGGCGACGACAGGCGATGTGGCCTTGCCGGTAACCGTCACCGTGCCGGATATGACGCCTTCGGCTGAGAGCGTCGGCGCGAAGACATTGGCGAGGCTCGCCGGCAGGTTGGCGATCTTGGCGTTGATGTTCAGGGCCTGACCGGCTGTGCCGTCGACGGTGACCGAGCCGCCGCCTGTCTGGATCGTCAGCCCGTTCAGCGCGGCCGCACCGTCCTTGACGACGATCTTGGTCGGCGAGGCGAGCTTTACCGGTATCGTGCGCGGCGCGCCGGCGAAAGTGTCCAGGCTTATTGTGGTCTGGCCATCGGCGGTTTCGACATTGCCGCTCGCGGTCAGAGGTGCGTTGTCATAGGTCGACTTCAGATCGAAATCCGTGCGGTTGCCTTGCTGGGTGAAGGTCAGCCCGAGATCGGCGATGCGGTTGGAGCCGGAGGCAATAGCGGCGGCACGAATGCTGCCATTGGCGGAGAATGCCTTGAGGTCGTTGACGCTGAGCGCCACGGCCGGCTTGCTGATGACGAGATCGTCGCGGCGGATGCCGTTGCCGTTGGCGTTCACCTTCAGTCCGATCTTGCCGTTGGCGCTCGCTATATCGAGCGAGCCCTTGAGATCGCCCTCGGCCTTCTGCCCGGCGAGCGCCGCGAGCAGGCTGAGATCGGGCAGATCGAATGTCAGCGCGCCTGATGGTTCGAAACTCGGCGACAGATCCAGCTTGCCCTGCAGTTTGTTCGCGCCGATTTCAGCTGATAGCGAGGGAATGCTGGTGCGGCCGTCCTTGGAAACGGCGTCGGCGGTGATGCGGATCGGCTTCCCGTCGATCGCGCCGCTGGCCTGGATGTTTGCCTGCGGAGCCTTGGGGTCGGCGGTCCCGGTCACGTCGATATCGAGCGTATCGAGAAGCCGTCCGGCCAGCTTGACGTTGACGGCCTTTACCGTTGCATCGATGCCGAGCGCGGTGAGCGGCCCCTTGGCCTTGAGGCCGATGTCGGCCTGACCTTCGGCATTCGGGATGAGCTTGGAAAGATCAAGCAGCTTGCCGGAAAGATCCGACGTCAGCGACTGGTCGTTGAGCGCGACATTGCCGCTGATCTCGGCAACGTTGGATTTCACCGCCAGATTGGAGAGTGTCATCTTGGTCGGCACCGTGCCGCCAACCTGGCCCTCCATCGAAATCGTCCCTTCGAACTTGTTCGATACGCTGTCCGGCAGCACGCCGGGCAGGGCGAACAGCTTGAAATTGCCCGTAATCGCCTTCGAGGACAGTGTGTACTTGCCGTTGACGGTGCCGCCGATGCTGGCGCTTTCGAGCGTCGTGTTGTTGAAGCCGATCGTGTCAGGCGAAATCTGCAGCGGTGCGGTCAAGGAGACCGGCGCACGGATCAGCCGATTGAGATCCGGGCTGAGGAAGGCCGTCTGGCCGACGACGAGACGCAGTTGCAGCGGCCCGGACATGGTCGCCAGATTGAAGGCATCGCTTTTGGCGCTGAAGTTCACCTGGCCGATCTGGCCCTGCGGCGCACTGGCGCTCTCAAGCGCGGCCTTGGCATCGATTTTCACCGATTGCGCTGCCCCCGTCAGCGCGATATCGACGCGTGAAATCAGGGCGCGGACCTCGCCGTCCTCCATCGGCCAGCGGAAATCCACGGGGCCTGAGGTGCCGATCAAATTGGCATTGAGGCTGTTGTTGCCGGCGGGATCGAGCGTACCGGAGGCGGCGATGACGACACTGCCGGTGGCAAGATTGCCGGTCTGAATGTCGATCTTGCCCTTGCCGTCGAAGGTTGCCGAGAGGTCGATGGTCGTCTGGCCGGTAAAGAGAGGCCGCATGGTTGGCGGCAGCAGCGAATCCACGTCGCCGCCGCCCTTGACGTCGATATGGTGCAGGCCGTCGGCGGAAAGGCTGTGATGACCGTTGATGGCGACCGTCGGCTTGCCGTCGAGTGCCGCCTGCAGCTTGCCGGCCCAGTTGGAAAGCGGGCCTTCGCCTGAGAGGTCGATATTGATGGCCGGACTGCCGGGAAGGTGCAGGAGACCCGCCAGCATGCCGTCGCGCGGTTCGGAGATTTGCGTCTTCAGCTTCAACTGGTTTTCGGTTGGCGCAAAAGCGATGTCGGCGGAGAGCTTGGCATCGGGCACATCATGCCTGCTGGCATTGAGTGTCAGGCCGATGCTGCTGCTATTGGCCTTGACTTTGCCATCGGCAGCCAGAACGAAATCCTGTCCAGTAACCGCCTGTCCGATGCGGAGGTCGGGCAGAGCGATGGCGCCGATATCGATGGCGATCGGCATGGAAAAGCCGCTGCTGCTATTGCTCGCAGCTTGAGGTTCCTGTGCGGGTGCGGTCGACGAGACGGGCAAGCGCTGGAAGTCGACCACGTCTGCCGCAACGCGATCGGCATGGAATGTGCCTGTCAGCAGCGATACCGGCGACCAGTCGACGGCGAGATTCTGGACCTTGGCGAAAACGCCCTTCGTGTCTGCGACCGTGATCGAGCCGACCCGCAGATTGCCGCTGAGCAGCCCCGAAGGCGCTGCTATGATTATGGTGCGGTCGGGTGTCGAGGCGAGCTTTGCCACCTGGTCGACGGCATAGCCGGTTGCGGAAGGTACCAGGCCGACAACGAGCACAGCCGCGATCACGAGCAAGAGGATCGCCACGACCGCGTAGGCGATCCAGCGTGCCAATTTCCCGAGAATTCGAATCAATATGCTCATGAAAGCGATAGTAACCTCAGTGTTGTAACCGTGTGCTGAAGCGTCCGCGACAACTGTACGTTCGGTCAGAAGGCCTGGCCGATACCGGCATAGATGCCATAGGCTGTGCCGTTGTTATATTTCTTCAACGGAACGGCGACATCGAGCCTGATCGGACCGAAAGGCGTAGCGTAGCGCAGGCCGACGCCCGCGCCAATGCGCAGATCGGAAAAGTCCGGAAAGGTGCTGTCGGTGACGCTGCCCATGTCGACGAAAGGCACGACGCCGATCGTGTCGGTGATCTTCACGCGGGCTTCAAACGAGGCTGTCGCATAGGAGCGTCCGCCGAGCGCATCGCCGTTGGAGTTGTAGGGCGAGATTTCCTGATAGCCGTAGCCGCGCACCGAGCCGCCGCCGCCTGCATAGAAGCGCCGGGTGGCGGGAATATCCTCGATACTGTTCGCACCCAGCAGCGAGCCGACGGCAAGCTTGCCGGCAAAGACGACATTGTTGTTGGCGCCGACACCCTGATAGCCGGTGATGGATCCCTCGAAGGAGCTGAACACCGTGCCGCCCATTGTTTCATAGCTCGGCTTTGCCAGGACCGAGGCACGGTAGCCTTCCGTCGGGTCGAGCTTATTGTCGCGCGTGTCGCGAACGTATTCGAGCGGGATCGCCACCGTCAGATAGTTGTGCTTTCCGAAGGCGTCGGTCGTGTCCGACTCGTAGCTTACCTCGCCGCCGGCGGAGACGGTGTCCCGATCGTTCAATTCGTAGGCAAGACCGGCGCTCGCCGTGACGGTGTTCGCATCATAGGCATCCGGATGCAGGCTCTGCATCTTCAGCCCGGTGGTGAAGGTTGCCGAGGGATAGAAGGTCGCGGGCCTGACGTAGGTGATGCCGGCGGTATAGTCGAGCTGGCCGATATCGGTCGTTTCGCCGAGGCGGGAGACGGATCCTTCGATACGCAGCGAATCCGCGCGTCCCGTCAGATTGCGATGTCCCCAATAGCCCTGCAGGCCGAAGCCATCGATGGTGGAATATTGCGCGCCGACACCGAAATAGCGCTGCTTGCCTTCGGATACCTCGATGGTCGTGGGAATGCTGCCGTCCGGGGCCAGCTTGTCGGCCTCGCGGATGGTGACGCTGGAAAAGACGCCGAGTTTTCTCAGGCGGTCCGAGGCCTTCTTCAGCTCGTCCGGCGAATAGGGCTTGCCTTCGTTGATGCGGGCGTAGCGCTTGATGAAATCCGGATCGACGGACTTCTGACCGGTGACGGCAACATTGCCGAAAGGGGCGACGGGGCCGCTATCGATCCTCATCGACACATCGACCGTATTGGTCGCATGATCGGCGACGACGTCGCGCTTGTTCAACCTGGCAAGCGGATGACCTTCATTCTTGAAGTCGGCGACGATCTTGTCTGCGGCTTTCAGGATGGTCAGCGAGCTTGCGTCTCCACCGCGCACCAGCCCATAACGCGATGCGTCCAGACCGGCGGCATCGCCGAGCAAGCTGATGTTGCCGAGCTTGAAGAGCGGGCCGGGATCGACGCTGATGGTGACGGCAACGGGCTTTGAGCGATCGAAGGTCGGCGTCGGCGGCAATGCGTCGAGGCTGGTGCCGTTGATGGTAATGGTGACCACGGCGCCATAGCGGGCTTTTTCATAGAGCGTGGCGACGAGCCGGTCCCGGTCGTCGCGTGCCTTGACGACAACGCCGAGGTCGCCGGAAACGGGCTTGTCCTTGTCGGAAATCAGCATCGAGCTACTGCTCAAGGCTTCCTTCAGATCCTTGTCGAGATTGTCCGCCTTCAGATCGACCGTGTAGCGGACGGGATCGGAAACCTGATCCGCGGTGTCGTCCTTGCCCCATAGCCTTATGCCGAAAATCTTGAAAGCAAAGGCGTTTTCAACGTAAACGGGCCCGAGCGCAAGCGCTGCCGCAACCGCTGCAACGGTTCCTGCTTGCCGATACGCAATACTCTTCCTCGGTCCAGTTCTTTTATGCATACGCCGCTTTACGGTTACATGAGAACTTACTCAGGTTTACGTTTCCCCCGGGTTAACGCGCGGTCACCATAGAGGCAAAAGCCCCTCAGGTGTACCGTTTTGGAGTCAAAAACCTGGAAAAGATGACCGTCGAGGGGCGAACGCCCGGATTTTCGGTGGGGTTCCTGCATGTTTGGGCGAGCTTTGCGGCGACGCGCAAGAGTTGCCGCCGCCATGTCGAAGCCAAGACATTTCGCCTGGCTGGAATCAGAAAGTCCCGGACTTGTGGTCCGGGACTTCGGTATCTCGATCGAGGATCGATCAGTAGCCGCCGTAGCCACCACGATAGCCGCCGCGCGGGCAATCGTCGATGTAGCGACGACCGTACCTGTCGCGATAGTAGCACTGGCCGGGCTGCTCCTGGACGCTACCGATGACGGCACCGGAAACACCGCCGATGGCCGCGCCGACGGCAGCGCCGCGGACATTGCCGGTAACCGCGCCGCCGATGATGGCGCCGGATGCGGCACCGATGCCAGCGCCCTGTTCAGTCGGGGTGCAGCTTGCGATGGACAAGCCGATCAATGCGAGCATAAGAACTTTTTTCATTTACTCTCTCCAACGTTAGTTAAGCCGAACACGGCAACGTCGTCCCAATTCTTCAGCTCCACCACGATGGGCTGTCTTTGTCAGTCCTGCAACTATGGAAAATATCGTGCAAAATATGATTGTCCATTGGGCGCGAACAGTTTTTTTGTTGCTGAACGAAGGCGGCTTCTTATTCGGACAATAAAACACTCGGTGCGGCGTAGAAAATCTGCCGCGTTTCTAAAGTAGAGGTTGATTGGACTGCAAAAAAGTCAAATGATGCTCTTTGCCTCTGGAGGAGAGGCTAGGAGGAAAATATGGCAAAAGTGACTTTGACGGTGAACGGCCGTGCGGTCAGCGGCGAGTGCGAGGATCGTACGCTGCTTGTCCATTTCATCAGGGAAAAGCTTGGCCTGACGGGAACCCATGTCGGTTGCGACACGACCCAGTGCGGTGCCTGCGTCATTCATATGGACGGCAAGTCGATCAAGAGCTGTTCGATCTTGGCCGTGCAGGCTTCCGGTTCCAAGATCACAACCATCGAGGGTCTGGCCGCCAATGGCGAGCTGCATCCGGTTCAGGCCGCCTTCAAGGAGCATCATGGCCTGCAATGCGGCTTCTGTACCCCGGGCATGGTGATGACGGCCGTCGACATGATCAACCGTCATGGCGGAGCGCTGGACGAGAAGACGGTGCGCAGCGAGCTTGAAGGCAATATCTGTCGATGCACCGGCTATCACAATATCGTCCAGGCGGTGCTGTCAGCCAATGCCGAAATGCACGCCGCCAATCGGGCGGCCGAATAGAATTTCACCGAGATTGTCTGGCGAAGCGCCTGGACTGCTATCTTGGCGTTTGCCGGCCCCGGAACCCCAATGGAGGATGTGATGGGCGTTGAAGGCATTGGTGCGCGGGTTGCGCGCAAGGAAGACAAGCGATTTCTGATGGGCAAGGGGCGCTACACCGACGATATGGTGACGCCGGGCATGAAATATGCCTATTTCGTCCGCAGCCCATATGCGCATGCGAAGATCAAGGGCATCGACACGACCGCGGCCCTGGCGATGCCGGGCGTGATCGGTGTGCTCGAAGGTAAGCAGTTGCTGGCCGATGGGATCGGCAACCTCATCTGCGGCTGGATGATACACTCCAAGGACGGTTCGCCGATGAAGATGGGCGCGTGGCGGCCGCTGGCGGTCGATACGGTTCGCTATGTCGGCGATGCCGTTGCAATCGTTGTTGCCGACAGTCTTGGCGAAGCACGCGACGCCGCCGAGGCCGTGGTGGTTGACTATGAGGAGCTGCCGGTAGTCGTCCAAGCCGTGGACGCGCTGAAAGCCGGTGCGCCACAGATACACCCGGAAGCCGCAGGCAATCTGATCTTCGATTGGGAGCTTGGCGACGCCGCGGCGACCGACAAGGCGATTGCCGAGGCCGCGCATGTCACCGATATCGAGATCTACAACAACCGGCTTTCGCCGAATGCCATGGAACCGCGCGCTACGCTCGGCATCTACGATTCGTCCGAAGATCACTATACCTGCTATACGACGAGCCAGAACCCGCATGTAGCGCGGCTTGTCATGAGCGCCTTCTACAATGTCGCGCCGGAAAACAAGCTGCGCGTCATAGCGCCCGATGTCGGCGGCGGCTTCGGCTCGAAGATCTACATCTATCCCGAAGAGATCGTCTGCCTCTGGGCGTCGAAGAAGACCGGCGTGCCGGTCAAATGGACGGCCGATCGCACCGAAGCGTTCCTCACCGATGCGCATGGCCGCGACCATGTCTCCAAGGTGAAGATGGCCTTCGATGCGCAGCACCGCATCACGGCGTTGAAGGTCGACACGATCGCCAATCTCGGCGCTTACATGTCGCTCTT